>ENA-UOOH01001652-UOOH01001652.1-fermentation-metagenome-genome-assembly--contig:-NODE-1652-length-21175-cov-21.228741_pt1 | contig 21175 bp, 11 predicted proteins | sample MGYA00245778_ERZ724025 | MGnify/ENA primary metagenome ERZ724025 (study PRJEB28704, sample SAMN03018313) | fermentation metagenome | biome: anthropogenic terrestrial biome; feature: soil... | reverse complement strand
CCATATTGGTCTTTCCTGATTTTAGTTGATTTTGTTGATTTTGCTTGACTGACCGCCGGAAAAGATGATGGAATATTTGTGAGTTGAATATGATGAACAGAGCACCAGCCACTCAATCTGCGCATTTTTGTCCAAGTGGTGCCAAGAATGTCCAAGTGGTTTGAGCAATTGTCCAAGTGGTTGTCCTCAGAAATGTCCAAGTGCTTGTCCAAGTGGTTTGCTCGATTTGGAAGGTTATGTGATGGAAACAGGAGTAGAACTTTTATGGCTGCCGGCCGCACGGCTGGCTCAGATTTATGGTAAGTCGGTAAAGACGATCCGGAGAATGATCGATGAAGGCGTCTATATCGCAGTGAGAAGAACGGTAAAGAGCGGCAGTTACCGTACTACCAAGTTATTCGTACTCGTCGACCAGCAGATAGTCGATCTGGATCAGCAGCTCTGCCGCAAGCTGCGTCAGGAGCCGATACCTTTAAGGAAGGAACGGATGCTCATCGAGGATCACGAGCACACCAGTCTATTTATCGTCTCCTATAATAAGGTAAAGAAGCAGGAGGCACAAGGTGGACAGAATTGATGAAGTCTATAACCAGATAGACAGGCAGAACTATGACCGCAATTACCGGCGGGTCTTAGCTCTGATCCATTCTGGTGCGACACTCAAGTTCACCGGTGATGCTGCCAAGAGAGTAAAAAAGCTCCAATCGGAGCAGATACGAGAGAAGTCAGACCTTTCTCCCCTATCCGAACTTAATGAAGAAGTCCCGGATATTGATTTAAGACCACAAGCAAAGGAGCTGCTCAGCTGCAAGACTGAGGCTCAGCTCAATGCTCAGTTCTGTGAGATGGTCTTGGAGCGTTTGAAGGGCTGTACTGCCAAAGTACAAGAGTGGCGGCAGATAACAGATGAATACAATAAGGGACAGTTTACACCGGAACTGTTCAAGATCAAAGGGCAACGCAAAGAACGCTGTCTGCGCTTATGGGTAGAAAAATACCTGCAGAACGAGCGGGATATGTTCGCTTTGGTCCACAAGTCCAAGAACCAGACCAAGGGACGCAAGGTTACTTATCTGGAACAGCAGTTCCTGCTTAAGCTGCTGTTGACTCCGCAGAAGGTCAAAATCGGCACCGCAATTTCCACGATCAAAGATTATGAGCGGATGGGTTGTTTGGAATCACCCAGTTCAGCACCTACTCTCAAACGCTGGGTCATGGACTGGAAAAGAGACAACATGGCAATCTGGACTCAAGCGAGACTTGGCAGTAAAGCAGTGGCTGAGACCATAGTCAAGACTATCATCCGAGATTCCAGCCTACTGAATGTAGGAGACGTATGGGTGGCAGACGGTCATACCCTGGCTTTTGATATCATGAATCCCAAAACCGGGAAAGCGCAGCGCATGACCATGATCATGGTCTTTGACTGGGCTTCAAGATACCCGGTAGGGGCCTCACTTGCCTTTACCGAGGACAGCCAGCATATCCAGATCGCCTTTAGAAACGCCTTCCTTAACTGGGGAGGAGTTCCCAAGTACGTCTATCTCGATAACGGCAAAGCCTTCCGGGCAAAGCTCTTTAATGAGAAATGGCAGGAGCATGACCTCTCCAGCGATCTGGCAGGCATCTTCCCCCGCCTGGGCATCCAAGTAGCCTTCGCCGAAAGCTACAATGCCAAAGCCAAGGTGATCGAGAGATTCTTCAAGACCTTCCAGGAACGCTTTGAACGCTTCATCGGCAGCTTCCGGGGTGCATCGATAGACGATAAACCGGCGACCCTGATGCGTAACGAGAAGTGGGCAAGAAAGATGTACGATGCCACTCCTCCTACCATAGAAGAAGCCATGCAGATGATTGGCTTCTTCATCCGGAAGATGTATGGCGAAGCTCCACATAGCGGCTTGAAAGGTAAATCGCCTTGGTCGGTTTTTAGTGCCAATCCCGTACCGGAAGAGCAGAAGATCAAAGCTGACAAGCTCAACTTCATGATGATGTCCGCCGTACGCAAGACACTACGCAACAATGGCATTATGCTGAATAAGCTGATGTACTGGGATACGGAGCTGATCGGGCACATCGGCAAGGAACTGCTGATTCGTTACGATCTGAGTGATCTGCGCTGGATACTCGTCTACGATATGCAAGACAACTTCATCTGCCAGGCGGAAGTCCGCAGATCGCATCACCGGTGTGTGGTACAACGGTGAAAAAAGCAGTAAAATCGAGATCAGCCAGGCCGAAGATGGCACTTTTATCGGCAAAATAGTCTGGTTGCGCGAACCCAACGATGAAAAAGGCAATGCCAAGCTGGATTCCAAAAATCCAGATGCAAAACTTGCCAAACGCCCCCTGATGAACTTGCAGGTGCTTTCCGGATTGGAATACGCCGGTAAGAACAAATACAGCAGCGGCAAGATTTATGATCCCAAAAGCGGCAAAACATACTCTGCTAAAGCCCAGATGGTGAATAACAACACTCTCTCACTGCGGGGCTTTATCGGTATCGCCCTGGCCGGTAGAACCGATACTTGGGTGCGCACTACCAAATGAACCGCTACATCCTCTCCGATGGTGCCCATGTAAGGCATATCAAGAGGATCCAACACCGCGGGCAAGTCCCCGCCCTTATTGTTTTTGGCATCTTCTTGTGGTGCAGCGTGGTTTTCCCGCACATCTATCTGTTCCACATCGCCAGCAGTCTGTCCATTTTCTGGTACATCACTCTGGCTCTGCGCTACCGCATTCGTCACCGGATTGTGCAGCCTACAGATGACGCGGTATATAGTCCCATCACCGGAAAGATCTCCACACCTATGCTTGCCAAAGGTTTGCGCCGCATCAGCATCCACAAAAAAGCCTGGGATGTTTGTGAGCTGCGTTGCCCCAAATCCGGATGTCACTGGGATGGTGATGAACTGCTGCTGGATAGGCCCAGAATGCGCTTCAGCTTTTCTGCCAGACGCATTATCCGCATCCCCGATGCTGAAATGAAGGTAGGAAATCTCATTGGATGGATTCCCGGAAGAGCCGTTTGCACCATCACTACTAGCGAAAATACCCCTATCATGCTCACCGCAAAAAGCTTTCTGGAAGCGGGAGAAAGCCGCATAACGCTGGAAAACACAGCTACCTAAATCTTTAGAAAAATCAGGAGTTATCAATGGATAAAATTCTGCTGGGCTGTTCCAGCTGTTTGCTGGGCAAAGAAGTGCGCTATGATGGCGGACACAAATATGATAGCTGGGTGGTAGATACTCTTGGAGCTTTTGCGGATTATTTCGATCTATGCCCTGAACACCAGTGCGGTATGCCTATTCCCAGAGAAGCGCTGAACCTGAAGGGAAGCAAAGATGATTACCGCATGTTAAGCAATAAAACCGCTCATGATTTTACAGACCAAATGCTCAACTGGTGCGCACCCCGAATCGAGGAACTGCGCAAACTGCCGCTATGTGGATACATCCTCAAAAGCAAATCCCCTTCCTGGGTTAGCTCGCCGATCTACATCCAAAACAGATACCAGCCGGTCCAGATCAACAACTGCACGATAGCCAATAACAATGTCCCCGGATACTTATGCCGAATCCTGGCGGGAGCGGACTTGCGGAATGTGATCTTCCACAATCCCGGTTCGGGATCAGAATTGGGACTGATGAACTACCTCAGCGTCAATACCACGGCCTATCCGGTGAGCATCAGCAACAGCTTGTTCCGTTCTGCAACGGTCCCCAGTTCAAGACCGGAACTGCTTACTCTGACCGATAACATTATGAGTGCCGATCCCATGTTTCTGGGCACGGTGGATACAAGCTTAGGTATAAATCAGCCGGAGTACTATCAGCTAAGCGCCCTTTCTCCCTGCATCGATAGTGGCACTCCGGATACCGAAGGGCTAAATCTGCCCCCCATGGACCTGGCAGGAAATTATCGCATCGCCAATGGCAGGATAGACATGGGAGTGTATGAATACGCGTCTGAGCCCTGGGTTAGCACCGACGATCCTGAGGTACCGCCTCCTCCGGAAGGATTCAAAGTTTCTGCCTATCCCAATCCGTTACTAAATACCAGCCGGACCGCGGGAGTCTTTCTCGAATTCACTTTACCTAAGAAACCTGAGACGCATCCGGTGATCGAGATCTTCAACATCCGGGGACAGAAAGTGAAGACAATCCGCTTAACTGAAAGCTACAACAGCCTGGTAAGCAGGGCCGGGCTTTCGCATGATGTAAAACAAAGCGGAGAGTTCTATTCCACCGTCTGGAATGGCAGGGATGACAATAATAGACCACTTGCGTCAGGGACATACATAGTGAAGGCTATTACAGACCGAATGGCGGCTACGACGAAGATAACGATAATCAAATAGAGTCTATTAGATGTACGAACTAGACAATGATTTGAGGCTCGTTAACGATATTACACTATGGATGTACTAGTCCTGCAATCCAATGAAGGGGCGGGAACGGAGTATGCGTTCCAGATACACCGATAGGATTCAGTATAGCATTCTGGTAAAAAATATCCAAAACCAAACTTATGATCGTCTCAAGGACAAGCCCACTATGCTCTTTGAAGATGACGTTGTCAGCCATCCCCTTGGGCAAGTGAGCACTGCCAGTACTTCTTTCGTCTCGTCTGGAATAGGGATCACTTACTCTTCATCATCTCAGGAATCTCATCATTAGGATGGAAATACCCCACAGAGCTTGGTTTCTAATTTTAATCCAGAACGATTATGATCTGCGTCAATCCGTTCGATCTGCGTCATTTGCGTGCGATTGTAAAATCGAGATTGCGCCCAATGCCGACAGTTGTGCAGTGGTATGGTTTGAGTATCAGACCTTCATGCTGACTAAATTTTCTTTTATGCGTTTCAACAAGTTATTTTCCATTTTATCTCCTTGCGAGTAGTATTGGATACTCTTTCCGGTGCAAGGAAACCACTACCCTGCATTACTCTGCATTTTCGCAAATATGTATGCATAAGGATGCGACAAAAAAAGAAAAATTTCTTGACATAGAATTCAAAATAATTTTTACTGCTTTTGTGAGATTCGCACAAGAGATAGTTTGAGTTTAGAAGTGATCATAAATTAGCAATATTTTGGGATTTTATTGGCGGAATCCTTATTCTTAGGACGAAGCAGTGGATAGAAAGTCAAAGGCGGAAACCCTGTTTCTGGGTTTCAAGGTAAATGAGAACTTAAGTTGGAATTGAAACCAGCATTCGTAACTCTAGATACTGTGAAGTTCTTCAATTTCTCTGAAACACCATCATAAAAAACGGAGTATTTATGAAAAAAGCCTTGCTGCATTGTTGTTGAGTCTTGTATTGATTACATGGAGTATGTGGAGAGTTATTTTTGGCACAAGGTATATACAAAGCAACGTATAAAGCAGGAAAGCAAAAAGTGGCAACCACAAAATTTGCAGTTAAGTAAAAGGAGTCAGATATTCCATGCGTACAAATCATCACTCTAAAAACACTATATCTTGAAGGAGGTGATTATGAGATGCCATTACATAACTAGAAGACGATGCTGAGTGATAGTCGATTTTGCATCGCCGACAGCCGCGAGTTGTATGATGATTTGTTTGAGCGATTAAGGAATAATACCTAAGCTTCTTGATTCACAGTGAGAAAACTGCATAACTAAAATCATACATAGAGGAGAACACAAATGAGACATCTATTTATGACCATCGAGAAATTAACTACCAATGGTATTGGCATAATTACATTTGTCACGAAGTTAACATGTTTAAGAAACATAATACCGATGATGATTGTAACAATACTAGCATCTAGCATGCTGTATGCTATGCCAACTACTGACGATTATCTAGCAAGCATCCCGAGTTTTGTTACTGAAAGAACAGATAATAGCCATGGTAACTACATGGTAACAGGCCCGGGGAAAGTAGTTATTCCAATATCTGAAAGTGGGGCAGAAATAACAGATGTTATCCATTACAATGATATCCGTTTTTACTTTGATGCTGAATTCAACGGTTTGATAAAGAAATTATACTTCGGTGATGGATCCAACTCGACTGCATACTCACAGACCAATTTCCTAGACCATCAGTATAATGTTGCTGGTTCAAGTGAAACATATTCACTAACATTGAAGCTGTACACCATAAGGGGACAGCATTTGTATGATATACACTTCAGTATTACAATTTGCCCTCTATTAAATAATCAATCTGTTTCAGAAATTGACGATAATGTGAAGCTCACCTACTCTATGTCTAACAACACAGATGCAGGACGAAAACCGCTTCTTTTTATCGAGGGCTTCGCTCTCACGGGATCAACAGCAGCAGCCTCAATTATATGTATGAATCCTAACTTCTTTTCTGGGTTACTAAACGATGGATATGATATATTTATCTTAACATTTGGAAGCTCCAATCAAAACAGCTTAACCAGCAATTCTCAGTATGTGCTTGCTGCGCTGAATCATATTCAAACGTTATATAACCAAAACGAAGTTCTTGAGCCAGTAAAAATCATTGGATATTCAATGGGAGGGATATTAGCACGACTTGCCTTAAGTTATGCTGAAGCTGGGAATTATCCCCATATGAGTAATGCTTTGATAACTCTGGATTCACCTCATAGAGGTATTTTGATTAACGAGAATGCCCAGAATTTGTTGAACGACACTATGATACAAGCTAACCTGCCAGATGAATTTGATGAAATGATCGATGCAGTGTTTAATTCAGATGCTGCTAAACAGATGATCCGGAATAACATTGCGGGCATCAATCCATCGGTTGAATATGGGAGTAATCAATATAGGGAAGTCTTTGGTATCCTTAATAATTCGGATAGTAGTGGACAAAATCTGCTTAATAATACTGGCTTTCCTCACCAACAAAACTTTGTGAAGAAATACGCTGTAGCTTTAGGTTCTAACACACTGTCTGGGAACGTAAACAACAGTAGCAATTTCTCAAATATCAATGTTCGCTTTAAACTGGGAATGCTTACTTCAACTCATAATATTGCTGGAATTAACTCAGTTTGGTATGATAAAACCCCGAGTTCTCTAATCCCAATGCGCAATAAATATACGTACACTGTATATGAACATGATTGGGACGACTTTCTAGATCAATTATTAGGCACCCCCAAAATTCAGTTAATCATGTCACAAAGCTATATTCCGCCAATGGTCCCTACTGCCTCAAGCTTGTGCATTGAAAGTATCCCATTTACAAATGGAAACTACAATTCTCAATTACCTACAACTTTTACTACCCCCTTCGACGGGTACTATATCTCACCTGAGCCCAGTTATCATAATATAATCCCTCAAGATGCTTCAACATGGATATTGAACACATTAAATGCAATTGAAAATGACCCTAGTTCAAGAATGATTGGATACGCTACAGGATCAGTTACCTGCCAAGGTAACGTAAGCCCAGGGGTTAATGTTTCGGTTACTAATATCACTACTAATGAAACTTATAATACAACAACAAATGAATTAGGTGAATATTCGTTCCCATTATTCTATCAAACTGCTTGTAATTATGAGGTCTCAATCACCTCCAACACCTGTTATCCACTAACGCATACCTACACTATTGCTCCAAATTACTTGGGTAATGCAACGATACAATCAGTATCCCAAACCACAGTGAATCTTAATAGTATTATCGTCTATACAGGTAATCCCTTGTGTTTTCAAACAATAAATGATGCACTTATCAAGATTATTGACCTCTGTTCCTCCGGACAGAACATTACAGAACCAATCAGGATTAGAGTCCTGCCCGGAACATATACTGAGTCGGTCGATCTTTCTCCCCTAGCAGCTCTCGGCATCACTAACTTCACACTTGAAGGAGTTGGAGAAGCAATAATCAATGGTGACGGCTATGGGATCAAGCTAGTGGTCAACGAAAATTCTCCAAGCGTCGGAGCCGTATACAACATAAAGAAGTTAAAAATTGCGAATAGTGATAGAGGCATTCTTTTCAAAGATTACTGGGATGAGTCATCAATGAATGCACAAGCACCACAGCTCACTCTTAATATTAGCAATTGCACCATTTACGACTGTGGGACATACTCATATTCGGGAACTGGTACAAATATATTCAGTGCTGCTGCTATCCACTTTGAAGGTGGAGGTTCGATTTCTAACTGCCATTTTCTAAACAACTCTATCTATGCTGCTAGCGGTTATTCCCAATACAGCCAGGCCGGAGGAGCATTTATTCGCAACAATACAACATCCACTACCGACGTAAGGAACAACACATTCACAAACAATGTAGGTGGTCTAAGCGGTGGCCTTGTAGCTACAGGAACAGGGCCTATTCGGATTACCAAAGACAATAAGTTCTTTGGTAATACATACCGTGGATACGGATCAATTGCCAATGCACATCGTGCAAACGCATTGTCCGTGTATGATGCCTCAAACATAGTAATAAACAACAATCTATTTGTTAACAACATCATCCCCTCATCGATACCTTACGGAGCCGTGATTGGGCTTACAACATATGTTTCACAAGCTGCAATGCCAATCAGGTTTATCAACAACACTATTGTGAACACACCTCAATATAGCAACAATGGTCTTAGTGCTATTAAGTTTAGGATCAATGCTGGAGTAGATGTTCAAGATATTCATATTAAGAACAACATTATAAGTTCCACGAACAGTAATGGCTGCACAATTGACTCGGACGCAGGATACAGCCCGGTAAGTATAAACTACAACATACTTAATAACATCAGCCTTTCTGGATTCAATGCCAATCTCTACAACCCAACTGATCCAAACAGTGTTTACAATCCTTCTGCCCCATTATTTAACTACCAGTGTGATCCTGAGTTGGATGCCAATTACTACCCCAAGTGGAATACAAGCACAAAATCATACTCGATCGACAATGGAAACCCTGACCTGAATGCAAATGGAATTCCCTGGTACCTGGATCCAGATGACCAAGACCCTGATGGAACCAGAAAGGACATTGGCGCATATCATAATCCTGATCATCATATAAACGGATATCATAGGCTAAACAATTATGAAGTAAAGTACATCAGCATACCTGGAGTAGAAAACCATCCCGGCAACCAGGGTAGAAATACTCTGCAGTACGTGTTTGATGAATATGGTGGCAACGATTTATTCAACACCTTGAACCCCATCCTTGATGGAATATCTTGGATTTATAATTCGGATACGGGTGAAGCAACACCAGATATTGTTCCATTACATTATGTTCATAGTCAGAATGGCTACAAGGTGCAATTGTTGTCTGGTGAGACATTGGAGAAGGATATTGTGTATAGTGGGTTCTATCCCGGATACAACCTCAATCCAGGCATGTATCATGCTGAGTTAAATGATTATACTACAAATCACTTTATCACGGCTCCTGATCAAATGGATGAAAACTGTGAGATAGATCCCAATACCGGAGTTCTGTTCAGGAAAACATATCTGGGATACTACCTGCCGGAAAGCCTAAAACCGTTTGATGCCCTGCTGCCCATACTTGATGATATCAAAGCAATAATGGCAGAAGACTGGGCATTGGTGAGAGTGCCCATCTTTGGTTATGAGCCCCAACCGGGAGATCCCCCATCTGCTTCATACACAGATATGTGGCTAGGTTCATACCTCATGAACAACGAAAACCTTGCTATAAATCACGGAGAAATGGTTGAGGTTCACTACATTGGATCCAATGATGTAGAATTCAAGCTTGGAGGCGAAAATCCGAACCCGCCCTTTACCGAGTTTTATACCAGACAAATGGCAAAGCATTTCTTCTTCGAAGAACAGCTTGGATACATACCAGTGTTTATCACTATGGATTTAAACCAATATGAAGATGGCAACAAGCCTACAGAAATTGCGCTGTTTATCGATGAAGTATGCAAAGGGGCTGCCGTTATCAAAGATGGTGAAATCCAGCTTAATGCTCATATCACGAACAGCGATGATCTATCCGAAGACTTGAAGGAAGTGGAATTCCGCTTGTATTTTCCTGCCAAGTCAGCTAGTTCCATAGTTCCAGAATACGCTGTCTTAAACTTACAAACCGGAGTCTATGAATCTAAGACAGCAAGAGTATCAGATTTCAAAGGATTCCTTAGCGTGCAGTTAAACAATACTGGTGAGATTCCACCCCCCGCAGCAACTCAACTGTTCCAGAACTATCCCAATCCCTTCAATCCGGTTACGTCGATCAAGTATGATCTAGCAGAAACCAGTCAAGTGAGAATGGATATCTACAACGTTAGGGGGCAACACGTGAAAACACTTCTGAATCAAGAAATGCTTGCCGGGACTCACAGTGTGGTCTGGGATGGCAAAGACGGTCAAGGAAATTCTGTGTCCTCCGGTGTTTACTTCTACCGGATGACTATGCCAAACAAGGTCTTGACAAATAAGATGCTGCTGATGAAATAGTATCAGTTGATAAGTGGGGGTGGCATGCCACCCCCATGTTTACAAGCAAGGATGTGAGATGAAAGCATATATAAGTATAGTTCTTCTGATCTTAAGTGGATGCCTTAGCTCAATAACGCGCACTGTTGCCCTGGACGGATCCCAGCAATACACCACTATCCAGGCAGCGGTGAATGCCTCTGAGCATGGAGACACAGTACTGGTATATCCTGGCAGGTATATCGAGAATGTGATCACAATCGGCATCAATATCACGATTGCCAGCTTGTATTCCGTTGATCCCCTGCAGCAGTATATTGAAAATACAATCATAGACGGGAATTTGGGTACTTGCATAAGAATTGATAGTGGCGAAGCAGTGACGATTAATGGATTTACTCTTGTAAACAATGAAAACAATGTTCTCAACAGTCCAAGTAATCCAGGTGGGGGCATGTTCGTTAATAGCTCTATGGCTACAGTCGAGAACACCATAATCAGGAATTGCATTGCTCAAGCTGGGGGAGGGATAGCTGCTGGAGCTGGTTCAACTTTGTCGCTCTCAAATGTAAGAATATCCAATAATCAAGCTTTAAACTTAGGAGGGGGATTAGCGGTTGATCAATCAACAGGATTAAATATGTCCCAGTCAAATCCATGTTCGATATTCAACAATAATGCAACACGCGGAATGGATATCAGCATCAGCTTCAACTCATCTAATCCTACTCCAATCGAGATCAATCTTGCTTTGGGAAGTACGGTCCTCACGGAAGCAGACGGCTATTTCATCCACGCGCACAGGGCAAACGTCACCGTCAACATAGCGCAGGGGACTATTGAGCAGATAGATCATGACCTTTATGTAGCTCCCGATGGAGATGATAGCAATTCCGGGCTTGATTCTGGATCATCGCTACGAACTATTGCTATCGCCATGCAACGCATAGCCTCTAATCCAGATAACCCCAAAACAATCCACCTTGCTCCGGGAATCTATTCCCATTCTGCCAATGGGCAAATCCTGCCCATGGGAGTGAAATCAAACGTCAAGGTGCAGGGCGCTGGGATTGGCGAGACCATTATAGATGGAGAACTCAGCCGCACCTTCTGGGGTGCCTGGTATGCTTCCAATATAGAGATATCAGGCATGAAACTGATGAATGGAAGGTCTATATATGCCTATGTATTCTGTTTCTTCTATGGAAACAACGCCTATATCCATGATGTTGAGTTTTACAATAACTATGGTTCTTTACTGTCCGGAATGATAATAGCCTATAGCTCAGATGTCCGAATAGAGAATTCGATTATTGGAAACGTGAATTATCCAAACGACCTTAACGGAATCTGGGTATCTGAAAGCAGCAATCTTTTCATTAACAACACTGTAGTAACTGGAAATACCACTACTGATTCGGAAAGCAACCATATGGGCATGAAGTTTTACGACAGCGACATACATCTGCGCAATAGCATTGTCTCCAATATTTCTGCTGTAGATGCCTGGGTCTTCTTCTATCAGACCATCTATGAGCCCTTTGCGGCTTACAACCTTGATATGAGTAATGTGCTGATCTTCAACAATAGTGTTTCCAACCCTTCCTGGGTTAGCTCGCCTATCTACATCCAAAACAGATACCAGCCGGTCCAGATCAACAACTGCACGATAGCCAATAACAATGTCCCCGGATACTTATGTCGAATCCTGGCAGGGGCAGACTTGCGGAATGTGATCTTCCACAATCCCGGCTCGGGATCAGAATTGGGACTGATGAACTACCTCAGCGTCAATGCCACGGCCTATCCGGTGAGCATCAGCAACAGCCTATTCAGGACAGCCACGGTCCCCAGTTCAAGACCGGAACTGCTTACTCTGACCGATAACATTATGAGTGCCGATCCCATGTTTCTGGGCACGGTGGATACAAGCTTAGGTATAAATCAGCCGGAGTACTATCAGCTAAGCGCCCTTTCTCCCTGCATCGATAGTGGCACTCCGGATACCGAAGGGCTAAATCTGCCCCCCATGGACCTGGCAGGAAATTATCGCATCGCCAATGGCAGGATAGACATGGGAGTGTATGAATACGCGTCTGAGCCCTGGGTTAGCACCGACGATCCTGAGGTACCGCCTCCTCCGGAAGGATTCAAAGTTTCTGCCTATCCCAATCCGTTACTAAATACCAGCCGGACCGCGGGAGTCTTTCTCGAATTCACTTTACCTAAGAAACCTGAGACGCATCCGGTGATCGAGATCTTCAACATCCGGGGACAGAAAGTGAAGACAATCCGCTTAACTGAAAGCTACAACAGCCTGGTAAGCAGGGCCGGGCTTTCGCATGATGTAAAACAAAGCGGAGAGTTCTATTCCACCGTCTGGAATGGCAGAGATGACGATAATAGACCACTTGCGTCAGGGACATACATAGTGAAGGCTATTACAGACCGAAACGTGGCTACGACGAAGATAACGATAATCAAATAGAGTCTATTAGATGTACTTAAAAATAATGTTTTGAGGCTCGTTAACGATATTAAACAATGGATGTACTAGTCCTACAATCCAATAAAATGGCGGGAACGGAGTATGCGTTCCAGATACACCGATGGGATTCATATCTGAGTCATATTCGATTTGATCGTCTTTGATCCAAGGTGCGAGTGCTTTGATGTATTCCCGTGCGTCATTAAGGCTGTTGGACTTGGTGTCCAGAGCAATCTGGTTATCCACCACTTCCAGAGCATCGTACAGGAGATAAACCTTGTCCTGGGCTACCAGAGCCCGGCAGATGTCCAGGTGCGGTCATCGAGGATAACCACGATCTTATAGTATTTTGCTTTGGCTTTCTTGTGAGACCAGTCTCGCTTGCAGATTTCGACGATCGATTTGCAGATTTCGGTGACCTAAACTGGGTCGAGATCATAGCCACTCAAAACCAATTCCCGCTATTTGCAGATTTCGGTGAGCGGAAATGCAAATTTCACAGACTCTTTATGGCGTGAGATGTTTATTGACATAATCCGAGATGTATATATGTTAGTAAACAAGAGGTTTGAACTTATGAATATCCTTCGCGTATGTTTTGTTTTGGTGTCATTACTCATGCTCTCCGGCTGCATCTATCTGGACATCGCGTGTCAGGATACTGCTGTGCCCCTGTATCCCAAAAGGATCAGCGGGTCCATGCATCTAACCAATGGCGTGGACATCTCCCATACATATTACACGAATACTGTGGATGAACAGGAACCGGATGGCATTGATCAAACCTTTATCCCCGCAGTAAAAGCAATTGTGGGAATCTCTCCAAGAACTGATATTGTGTTCAACTATGCCTACGATAATGGACATGGTCGCAGAACTTACTCTGGCGACTACAGATCCTACAGTTATGATAGCAGTCACACGAAATTAGGTATCAAGTATCTGCTGTCGCAAAAGGGAAAGACCTATATATCGGTGCTGCCATCCTTTTACATTGCTAGCGGTCAAACATACGGATTGAGGATGGACGACTCTAACTATCGGTACGAATACGATTTAAGGGGGATGGAGGGGCAATTGCTGTTAACCCATCGAACTTCACAATATATCAGCGCGACCCTAGCCGCCAGAGCTCAATTTAACAATATTGAGAAGACCCTCGATGGCAGTCATTATGGTCCCTATTTCACTGCAAATTATGGTGTCCGAGGCAATTTTCGGTTCTCTGCAAGCATTTTTCACCTGACCCCTGAGTTGGGTTTGGAAGTGTTGCCCATTGTCAATGGAGAGACGGTCGTCATACCCATTACAAGCCTGGGATTTGGGGTGCAATTCTAGTTATCTGTAAAGAGTCACTGAAATCTGCAAATGGCGATCTCTTGGACAAAGTAGATAAAGCGATGAGGCAAAAGAATATCTGAAGAGCATTTGTAGAAAACATTCTGGACATTGATTCAGAAATTTTCGCTGTTTTAATCACCAATATCTGCAAATCTGGCACTATTTTGTCCATTGGTTTTCGCCATAAACAAAAATAGATCAAGATAAATTATCCGTAAAGATATATGCAGTATACTTTACGTGTTTCGTTAGATTGTTTTTGGAGTCTTGTATTTGTTTCTGTTTTGGCAATGCAGATTTCGGTGATCGATTTGCAGATTTCGGTGACCTAAACTGGGTCGAGATCATAGCCACTCAAAACCAATTCCCGCTATTTGCAGATTTCGGTGAGCGGAAATGCAAATTTCACAGACTCTTTATGGCGTGAGATGTTTATTGACATAATCCGAGATGTATATATGTTAGTAAACAAGAGGTTTGAACTTATGAATATCCTTCGCGTATGTTTTGTTTTGGTGTCATTACTCATGCTCTCCGGCTGCATCTATCTGGACATCGCGTGTCAGGATACTGCTGTGCCCCTGTATCCCAAAAGGATCAGCGGGTCCATGCATCTAACCAATGGCGTGGACATCTCCCATACATATTACACGAATACTGTGGATGAACAGGAACCGGATGACCTTGATCAAGACTTAATCCCCGCAGTAAAAGCAGTTGTGGGAATCTCTCCAAGAACTGATATTGTGTTCAACTATGCCTACAATAATGGACATGGTCGCAGCACTTACTCTGGCGACTATAGATCCTACAATCATGATAGCAGTCACACGAAATTAGGCATCAAGTATCTGCTGTCGCAAAAGGAAAAGACCTATATATCGGTGCTGCCATCTTTATACATTGCTAACGGCCAAATATCCGGATTGAGAATGGACGACTCAAACTTTCGGTACAAATACGATTTATGGGGGATGGAGGGGCAATTGCTGTTAACCCATCAAACTTCACAACATATCAGCGCGACCCTGGCCGCCAGAGCTCAATTTAACAATATTGAGAAGACCCTCGATGGCAGTCATTATGGTCCCTATTTCACTGCAAATTATGGTGTCCGAGGCAATTTTCGGTTCTCTGCAAGCATTTTTCACCTGACCCCTGAGTTGGGTTTGGAAGTGTTGCCCATTGTTAATGGAGAGACGGTCGTCACAACAATTGGAAGCCTAGGATTTGGGGTGCAATTCTAGTTATCTGTAAAGAGTCGCTGAAATCTGCAAATGGCGATCTTAAAAATATCAAATGTCCAAGCCCATCAGATGATGAGCCACTCGAGTCGAATATTCTGAATATGCTAAATCTTTCAGATCATTGTATTAAAACCCTTGAATAATTGGTATCATTGGCTTCAGAGCTTGTGCGAAATTGCGTTTTGAGGGACGCCAGTTTACATGAAAGCCATTGGATTCGACACATCTCGTGTCGACGGAACGGAGTTCCGTAAATGTAAGCAGCTTCGCTGCTTATGCAGACGAGACGTCTGCAATCCTATCCCCAGGCTTTCATTATCAGTTGTGAAAGTTGTTTCATTTGGATTTAGATAGACATTCGATTCCAATTTCTCATATACGAGTCGGGACGGCAGTTTTGATCACGATATCACGATGTTAAGAATGTGGAAAATGATATGTTTACCTATCTGAACTGTTGCCCCGTTGGGGTTTATCGCAGATGCAGCATCTACAATAAGGGCGGATCGGAATCCGCCCATACATCGTTCTGAGGAATTTTTACCGGTTTAAGGCATGCGTCCAAGTTATGGGGCAGAGACGATTCCATCATCGGCGGTAACGCGGAAGAACATCATATCTTCGTTACCGTGGTAGGTGTAGCTATTGTTGAACACCAGCGCAAGTTCGGTCCAAGCGTTGCCTTGGGGATCGGTGGAGCCCCATACTCGGTAGGCATAGGCATTTTGGATAGCCTGCCAGTTTAGAACGGGACGGGCGGAGGCATCCAGGCTGATGGATAGCACGGGGCTTCCGGTTTCCTGGGTGATGATCCCGGAGATGTGAGCACCGAAAAGCCAATCTCCGCCATAGACCTCAATAAGCTCACCGTCGATCTTCACAAAGGATTTTTGGTAGTTGCTATCGTTATCGAAAAGTAGGGAATTGGTAGTGGGGATGTTTTCGTAAGCTACGAAGAAATATGGCGTATCGATCAGGACAAGGCGGGATGAGAGGTCGAAGGTTTGCAGGGTACGGGCAGCGAAGTTCACGCTCTGGGTGTGGACGGGACTGAGGTTGCTGCCGTCGTAGCTATAGATCACGAGATCCGCCTGGGAATCGGAAAAGGCTGTGACATCTGTTGCCAATAGGCGTAGGATAGTACCGCTGCCGAAGAAGGGATTGGCAAAGAGCAGGTATGCAGTGAAGCTGGTGCCCGTGAAGGAAGTGTAGTTTGTGGAATCCTGACCATAGCGCAACCAGGCGGGGTCTTCCACCGTGAAGCTATACAGAGGGCTTTGGACAGAATTTCCTTCGTGATCCTGAGCAAGGATGTAGTAGCGGATGGTTGTACCCAGGGCTTGGGCGGGGATCTGGGCAACAAAATCCTCTGCTTGGGGCAGCAGGGGGATTGCCGGGCTCCAGGTAGCGCCTTCGTTTGTGCTGAAATACAGTTTTGCGAAAGCAACGCCGCTATCGTGGAGATCTTCTTCCAGGATTTGGGCGGTTACGGAATACGCGGAATCCGGATTTGGAGTATTCAGCAAAGGGAGGTGGGAGATTGTGGGCGGAGATGTATCCGGAAAGGCGTTTAGCACGCTGATATCATCCAGATACCAGTGGTCTGCGTCTCTGCCTTGATACACGAAGGCAACCCGGATTGTGGTACCCAGATAGGAGGCAAGGCTGAGTTCGGTATTCACCCAGTCTGCAGAAGCGTTGTTCGAGCTCCAGATTTCGGTCCAGCTCCCATGGCTGGGATCGTTGGAAGTGCCGATCCACACCGCATTTGAATGCATGTAAGTGGGGTAGGAGTTGCTATACCAGAAGTTCAGGACATAAGCACCGCGTTCCGGGAGCTGGAAGGCCGGAGAGATCATCCAGCCGTGGGCGAAGTTGCTGGATTCAAACCTGTGTAAGGCGGAAGCTCCGCCGCCGGGACTGTGGTTCCGTTGCTGGTCGCGGGTCCAGGTGAGAGGATTGGTATCTTGGTTTGATATGTACCAATCTTCAGGCGGGAAGGTGGTGGATTCGAAATCTTCGAAGAAGGGGAAGTTCGCGATGGGCGGGGGGGTGTTGCGAATGGAGAATGAGGCGGGATCTTCCTGCAGGGCAGAGCCAAGATCGTTAAATGCCTTTACCGTCCAAAACCATTGTTGGTTGTAATCGAAGACCAAGTTGCCCTGAGCAGCGGGATCGAAGCTGGTACCGGATACCTGGAAACAATGGCCGTTGAGCAGGTTTGCCTGGTTCATGGAGAGATAAACGTCATAATAGTGGGGAGTTCCACCGGAGGGTGAGATCGCCCAATCCAGAGTGAAGCCAGAGCGGGGAATATCGTTTGCGCCGACCGGGGAAAGCAGGATGGGAGCCGCGGGAGCGCTTGCCACATAAGGCACCGCGCTGAGGTTCAAAAGGAACTGGGCGGATTGCGGATTTGGCCAGGTGGAGATCAGGATATGGTAGGTTCCGGAAGCTAGTATGGTGTTTGGCAAATATGCGTTGGTTCCGTTGCCGCTAAAGGCTGAGGCAAGAACCGTAGCGGGATTGAGGGGATCCGGCACGCTATTCACGATGAACATCCCCAGCTTTTGTCCTGTGGTCGCCTCCAGATGTCCGCTTAGCATGGAGCTTTGATCCAAGCTGAAGCTAAGAACCATGTCGTCTCCATTTAGATAGTTCGAAGGGGGGCTTACGGAGTTGTAGGGGTAATTGTCTCCATACAGCGCAGTATCTCCGGCGAAATCCACCAGCGGCAGGGTGATGGGATAGGGAAACTCGTAATTTGTGCCGGGCAGGGGATTGTAGATTTCACTGATACTAACGTTATCCACAAAGAGATCCATATCGCCGCCGGAGGTGGAGGTGATACCCAAAAAGGCGAAGTATTTGATGCCGCTGATGCCTTCCAGCGGAATCGAATATGAGGCTCCGGTATGAGGGATTTCGTTGAATACATATTCCGCGCCGAGGTTGTTATATTCCCGCAGGATGGTGGTATCTTTCATGATGGGGGTATCGCTAACAAGCACGAGGAGCTTCTCGTCTTGGGAAGCGGTGGGGTCAATCGGATTGACGCTGTTTCTCAGGGTGAGGCCGAGATCGAACTTCAGTTCATAACCTTGGGTGGGGATATTGATGGGAGGGCTGATCAGCCAGCCGGAACGGTCGTAGCCCCAGAGCGCGATTTTGGCGCTTTTGTTTCCGGAACCGCTTTGGTTTAGCCAATCATCCTGTACCCACTGCGCTCCGGCAGAGGGAGTATATCCATATTGCCCATTCAATTGGCTCCATTGGGGCGGCATCCAGGTAGTGGCGGAAGATCCAAAATCCTCCAGCCAAGGGTTTTGCGGGTCTACGGGGATGCTGTTATCTGGAAGAGTGGTAAACACACGGCGGGCAGAAGGGGGCGAACTACCCACCGAATTTTTGGCTACTACCTTCCAGTAGTAAGTAGTGGCAAAATCCAGCTCCGGGGCATAGGAAGTTTGGGGATGATCGCTGGCTACCACCGTATAGCCGTTTTCGGTATCCAGATATACATCGTAAGCGGTGGCATCGCCCACTCCGGAGCCGGGAGCCCAGACCAGCTCTTCCCAAACCGGCACGGTGTTGCCGGTGGCGGGAGAGATCAGGATGGGGGCTGCGGGGGGCTCGGTGTTTGTAAAAGAAAGCTGGATGCGGTTATTGAAATTGAACCTTACGATGGACTGCGGTGGCGAGGCAGGATCCGGATTCACGGTGGCGTCGTGATAGAGGATGGAGGTATTTACTCCGCTTTCTCCGGTGTAGTATGAACCCCAACGCAGGATGGACATTCCGGGAGTGTTTTCATCCACGGCAATCACGAGGTTTTCAATATTGTTGTAAGCAAAAGAAGCATCCAGGGGGATCTCCATCCAGTTGTTGGGTGCCGGGACATATGAAGAGACATCGCCGGCGAAGACCTGGGTCATGCTGGATACGGGAATCCAGCTTACCACACCGTCAAATGTGGTGCGAGAGGTGTGTCCCATGTAGATTACCCAGTTTTTGTGGTGGGAGATATCTCCCTCCACGAAATAAAAGCGGATCCTTTCGATGGTTCCGGATCTGTTGATCTGAGCTTGGGGGAATATCTGTTGGGAATAGGAGTAGTTGTTGGAGGTATTTACAGGCAACCGGTCGGTGCGGGAAGTGCCGCTTCCCACCTGCACGGAATCTGCAAAAACCAGAGAAGTTATTGCCAAAAACATGGCAAGAAGCAGAAAAAATACACGTTTTTTCAAGTTGATTCTCCTGATAAGATGGTTGAATGCAAGAGCCTGTTACGGCGGGAAGGATGAACCCGGGAGACCTTTGCAAGTTGAGGGTGAATGAAGTGGGGCACAGCCTCCCGTAGCGGGGAATTTATAGTAAATCCTCGCAGTGCAAGCGGCGTGGTTTTCATAAAATTAAGCAAAATATTCATAGTTTTGGGGCTGCCACCCGGCGCGGGAAACGCACCTGGTCGCAAGAAAAGGCATTCTGAAACACATTCGGAAATTTTCTCTATATATATATGGGTTAGGGAGTAACATTGATCATTTTCATGTTTGGGAATGAATTATGGGCAAGGATTCCTTGGTTTGGGCGGAATGTCAAGTAAAATGAAGTTTGATGAAGTTTTAAGAGGGGGGATGTAGATGCGGCAAGATACCGCATCCTGTAAACCCTCAATAAAAATCAAATCGTTCTCAATGGACAATAGATAATATCGCATTAAGGAATTAAGATATGATATTCTTACCTGTTATGTTGGAATGCCATTCCCAGGTGAAGCAACCCTTATTTATCACCAAAAATCAAATCTACCACCAATTCTTAGAGCAAAGGACATGCCCTATGATATTTACCGAATCTAATGTTACATACACATTGAAATGATCTGAAAGATTTAGCATATTACGAGCGCTCTACTCGACTGGCTCATCATCTTTTGTACTTGGACAATTGATTTTTGGTGATTGGATTCGATTTTTCAGTGAGGTTTTAATTTCGCTGAGCGGAATTGCGGATTTCACTGACAATTACACCCAAAGACCATTGTATAGTGGCTTGTAGGGCGAAGCCCTAAGCTTTTAGGGTGGTGGGCGGGACTAGATTTACAAAGATAAGCCTCACAACCAGCATATTATATTCTGTATTTAAAAAATCGGGACTGCACCGGTTTTACCCATCCTGGGTATGGTGTATGAAAAAGAAAAAGCTTGACGGATTTGGCTCTCCCACAATATATGAACATATATTCATATATGGGAGACATCATGACTGACAAGTGCTTATGCAAACTTATATCAGATAAAGATATAACAGAGATTAAAGCAGCTCTGCCCCACCCTGATACTATCGCGAAAGTTGCTGAATTCTTCAAGGTTTTTGGTGATCCTTCTCGCCTGACCCTCTTACATTATCTATCTAAAGCGGAATTGTGCGTAGCAGATTTGGCAGCTTTGGCCAATATGGGACAATCCGCCGTTTCTCACCAGTTAAAAACACTACGTTTGAGTCGCCTGGTGAAATATCGTCGGGAAGGCACAGTATTGTACTATTCCTTGGACGACGATCACATCCAGAGTCTATTTAAGGTCGCACTGGAGCATGTTTCGGAGGAAGCGTGATCATTAGAGAATACAATGTAAACAATCTTGATTGCGCTGGAT
>ENA-UOOH01001650-UOOH01001650.1-fermentation-metagenome-genome-assembly--contig:-NODE-1650-length-21206-cov-4.160749_pt1 | contig 21206 bp, 19 predicted proteins | sample MGYA00245778_ERZ724025 | MGnify/ENA primary metagenome ERZ724025 (study PRJEB28704, sample SAMN03018313) | fermentation metagenome | biome: anthropogenic terrestrial biome; feature: soil; material... | reverse complement strand
AATCTGCATGAGGATATGAGAGAAATCAATTTAACCACAAAGATAGCTGTTTATCCGTTAGAGGAATGCTCCGATGTGGAAAAAAAATTAATTGCGTCTGCAAAAAGTGCCACAACAAAAGCTTACGCTCCTTATTCGCATTTCAGGGTAGGGGCGGCTGTATTGCTGGAGAATGGTGAAATTATTGCGGGAAACAATCAGGAAAACGCCGCCTATCCGTCGGGCATGTGTGCCGAGCGGACTACACTTTTCTTTGCCAATGCCTCATTTCCCGATCAAAAAGTGGAAGCCATAGCCATTGCTGCCTGGCACGACGGGAAGTTTACACATGATGCCATCACGCCCTGTGGTGCCTGCCGGCAGGTATTGCTGGAAGCGGAAAACCGCTTCCATTCACCCGTGAAGGTTCTGATGTGCAGCGAGGAAGGCATCTATGTAGTGCCTGCCGTCAGGGACCTGTTGCCACTCAGTTTCGGGGATGGGATGTTGAAGAAGTAAACGCTCCTTTAGAAGGAAGCTTCGTATAATGTGACAAGATACCACTTTTTATCGATCAGGGCAAAGTAGTAATTGGCATAGATACCGTTATTAATACCGCGTAATTCCACAACGGCCGTATCTTTTCTGAAACGCACAGCCTGATAGTACTGATCGTAGGGGCGCGTAAGGTAGGTACTGTCGTAAGTGAGGTCAAGCATCTCCCAGTCGTACTTCCCTACAGACTCCTTCATGGGGGCCATGCCTTCGTGACCTGTGTCGGGCACGACAACACTGATGGGAAATTTGATCCGTTCAAACTGGAACGATTCATCCGTGCTAAACCTACGGATAAACTCATCAAACTCCTCTTCGTAAGAGGCAGTCAGATCATTGGAGCTATCCATAAGCACCTCTTCTTCTGTCTTTTCTCTGCCCTGTTCCTTGTTCTTCTCATCCGAACCCTGAAAACAGGAGATAAAAAGAAAAATAAACAGACTGGGAAAGATAAGACTTGTTATTTTCATTGTTTTACTGATTTTTTCCTGCCGCATTTACCTTTGGGGCGGAACAGTTTCGGATTGCCGTTGCGCACCTCCCGCGGGCAAATAACCAATTCAGGCGCAAAGGTATAAAAAAAGTTGATAACCAAACAGTAAAGCGATTATTTTTAGTGAAAGAAAATATCGTTACCTTTGTTTTATTAAAGCAACAATGAATGAATCTTTCGGATGAAATAAATAATTTGTTCTCCCGACAACAGGAGGAATGGGAATTATTGAGAACAGCAGTCAGCCAACGTAGTGCGGTCAGGGAAAAAACGTTTTCCTGGGGAGACGATTTCCGGGTGAAGGTGCAGTATAATCCCGCACGGATAATATCAACAGGGGCACTCATCGACTCAAAAACGATTGAAAAACGTCCCTGTTTCCTATGTGCCGGAAACCGTCCTCCCCAGCAGAGAGGTATTTCTTTTCTGGAAAGATACCAGATACTTTGCAATCCCTATCCGGTGGTGGAAAACCATCTCACCATCCCACTCCATTCCCATGTACCGCAACGCATTCGCAGGAAGATCGCAGACATGCTTTCGTTGGCAGAGCTTTTACCCGACTATGTGGTTTTCTACAACGGACCCCACAGTGGCGCTTCCGCCCCGGATCATTTTCATCTGCAGGCCGGGCACAAGTCTCCGGTTCTGTTACAGGGAGATCACGCACTCCGCACCTGTCTGATGATTGAAAGCACAGACAAGGAGGAGGTGGAGGAGCTGTTTGAAGATGTATATCAATATCTTCATCACCTCCAGCCGGAAGAAGAGGAACCAATGATGAACGTGATAACCTTCACGGAGCAAAACCGTTACAAACTGCATCTCTTTCCGCGCAAGGCACACCGTCCGCGTCAATATTTCGAGGAAGGAAACAAACAGCTGATGATCAGTCCGGGCGCACTTGATATTGCCGGGCTTATCATTACCGTTCGGGAAGAGGACTTCAACAAGATAGAGTCAAACGATATCGAAGATGTTTACGCCCAGGTATCGTTGCCGGTTATATAGTATTCAGGAGCCAGCTGATGGCGAAAAAAACGTATGGAAAATTCAGAAATTATTTTACTCAACATCAACGGGGAAGACAAACAGGGGCTGACAGCGGCACTTACCGAAATACTGGCAAAGCATGGCGCCTTCATCCTCGACATCGGACAATCAGATATTCACAGGAACCTCTCGTTGGGTATCCTCTTCAAGTCGATGCACAATAACTCAGGTGACATCCTGAAGGATCTGCTGTTTAAAGCGTACGAGATGGACGTAAATATCCGCTTTACGCCCATTACGGAGGAGCGTTACTCCAACTGGGTGAGCATGCAGGGCAAGAACAGATACATAATCACGCTGCTTGGAAGAATTCTGACAGCCAAACAGATTGCAGCCGTATCCCGGATTATTGCCGAGCAGAATCTAAATATCGACAACATGATCAGACTGACGGGGCGCATACCGCTTAATGTGGAGGAGCGTGCCGCAAAGTCGTGTGTTGAGTTGTCGGTGCGGGGCACACCAAACGACCGGCACCAGATGCAACAGTCGTTTATGGAGCTCTCCTCGTCGCTCAACTTCGACATCTCTTTTCAGGAGGAAAGCATGTATCGGCGTATGCGGCGGCTCATTTGCTTCGACATGGACTCCACGCTCATCCAGACGGAGGTGATTGACGAGCTGGCAGAGAGGGCCGGCGTAGGTGAAGAGGTGAAGGCTATCACCGAATCGGCCATGCACGGGGAGATCGATTTTGAAGAGAGCTTCAGGCAACGTGTGAAGCTGTTGAAAGGGCTTGATGTTTCGGTGATGAAAGAGATTGCCATGAACCTTCCCATTACCGAGGGGCTCGACCGGTTGATGAAGGTATTACAGAAGGTAGGATTCAAGACAGCCATACTCTCGGGAGGATTCACTTATTTCGGAAATTATCTGAAAGACAAATACGGCTTCGATTACATGTATGCCAACGAGCTGGAGATTGAAAACGGAAAGCTGACGGGCAATTATGTAGGAGATGTGGTCGACGGCAAGAGAAAGGCGGAGCTGTTGCGGCTTATTGCCCAGGTGGAACGAATAGACCTGCGCCAGACCGTGGCTGTGGGCGACGGAGCCAACGACCTGCCCATGCTGGGCATCGCAGGCCTCGGTATTGCTTTCCACGCCAAACCTAAGGTGAAGCTAAATGCGGAGCAATCCTTGTCAACCGTCGGTATTGACGGTATCCTTTATTTTTTGGGATATAAGGACTCGATGCTCGACAGCAAAATACTGAATAGTTAAAATGAACTTTAAAATATACGGGTATGGATTTTGTGGACATCTTATTGAATCGCATCGATGGCGAATCGGAACTAAAAAAACCTACCCACGCGCTGGTATGTTTTACCCGGCTTGAGACAGGCAAGAGACTGAGCAGGCTTGTATCGGACGTTATTCTTTCGAAAGCGGAGAAGTCATCGATTACCCTGTTATATTTTATCGACGACATGGATGCCGGGTTGGGAGGTGAGCCAATAGAAGTGGTTCAGCATAAGTTACTGGCCGAGCTGATACCAAAAAACGAAAAAAATAAAATCACCATGCGCCTTTTTATCAGTGAGCTTGCCGGTTACACATCCGAAATCAGGAGAATGGCAGACGAGCAGGGCAGCAACCTTTTGTTGATTGGCCTCGGCCATGACGAAGTAGATCCCGGAGAAGCAGAAAAATACATGCGGCTGATGAATGACCCGGCAAATTCCGAGTCCGCCGTCCTAACTCAATTGGATGAAAAGAAAGCGGATACTTTAAAACAGGTGTCATCTCTAATGGAAAGAAACAGGATACCTACGGGGATTTTTCTCGACAACGGCCTGGCGGGGATAAACAACATTTTCATTCCCATACTCTGCAAAGGCGATATACATATTTTCACCTTCATTTATCAGACTGCCCTGAAGGAAAATGTGCAAATCATGGTGTGGGATGCAGTGGGTGTTATACAGTCGGGCCCCAGGATGCAAAAGCTGTATCAGTTTATCGTCAAAAAAAGCGACGGACGGGTACATCTCTGGGACGACAATAAAAAGATCGGGAAGGAGCTTATGCAGAGCCAGGATCTTCTTATCACCGGTATCGACGGATGGAACAGACTACTGGCCACCCCCCTCCCCTGGAAAGATTCACTTCCTTCCACTCTTATTATCAAGGACTCATCAAACTGAAATATTATGCAACCCTCCGACACCTGGACCAAATTAAAAGTGATTCATTCTCATATTGAGCAACGACACCTGAAACAGGCAATTGAAGGTGTCAGGACACTTGCTTCGCTGTCTCAACTATGGGCCATTACCGAAAAAATATCGGAACTGGAGACCAATTATCAGTATATGCTCCACTACCTGATTGAAGGGAAAAAGGATCCCGAACAACAGCATATTTATGAGAAGCTGATCCGTGATCTTTATGCCGTTGCCGACGATGCGGCGGAACATTTACTTCTACAGGAGAGTTCCTCCCTCTTTTTTGAAAAATCAAGGCAGCTACAGGTACGTGTTCCTCTTTCGGTGGATGAATACCGGAACATTATCACGCGCCTTGCTGACACCTTTTCTTTTATCGGCCTCCTTGAAGAGGGCGAGGAGAAAGAACGCCGCCTGAAAGAAAATGAACTGACACATGAAAATACCCTGCAGGATTTCTTCTACAGCCTTTTTGTATCGCCAAGAGCCAATGCCGATATGATCGGCTCCTACCGCGCTTTTCTGGAAGACGGTCTCATTCCGTTATACGACAAAAGCATCTTCATTTCTGCCCTCACAATGAATGTATTGCAACGGTTCGACGCCGCCAAGGTGGAGCTGCTGCTCGATGTGTGCGCACGCCCTGAGTCGGAGCTGGCTACACGTGCTATCATCGGCATCATTCCCATCTTCCAGACCTACACTGCCCGTTGGCCTCTTTACTCCGAGTGTGGCAACAGGCTGAAGCTTTTATCGGACGACAAGCTGTTCAACCGGCGCTTTGTCTCCGCCATCATCGGCTTCATTCAGGCACACGAAACGGAGAAGATCACCAAAAGGCTGACAGAGGAGATCATCCCGGAGATGATGAAGCTGAGCCCCATGATTGGCAAGAAAATAAACCTTGATGAATGGATGGGCGAGAGCGGACTGGATGAAAAGAATCCCGAATGGCAGAAAATACTCGACGAAAGCGGGCTGACAGACAAGCTGCAGGAGTTTTCCGAGCTACAACTTGAAGGGGCTGATGTGTTCCACTCTACCTTCTCCAACCTGAAGTCCTACCCCTTCTTTCAGGAGATGAACAATTGGTTCCTGCCTTTCAATCCCCGGCACAGCAGTATCAGACAGCTTTTTTCGGACAAGTCGGAAGGTGCCTCCATGATCGAGACCATGCTCCGTTCATCACTGATTTGTAACTCCGACAAATATTCTTTCTGTTTCAGTATCATGATGATGCCGGAGAATTATCGTCGCATGATGATTGCACAGCTGAGGGCCGAGGGCGAGGAGCTTACAAAGATGCAGGCGGAGGAAGAGGTGCTGAAGCCCTATCAGAAGGAGGATACGTTGATAAAGCAATATATTCAGGACCTTTACCGTTTCTTCAAGCTTTATCAGCGGCGTGCAGGGTTCGGTGATATTTTCAGCCTGCCACTGAATTATCACCTCATAGAGGCTTTTCATCCTGTGGTACTGCAGCCACGGCACCTGGAGCAGATTGCTCTTTACTATTTTGAGAAAAACAACTTCAGTGAGGCGCTTACGGCCTACATGATGCTGGCAGAGACAGGAGCGACCAAAAGTGAGGTATGGCAGAAAATCGGTTATTGCAGGCAGATGCTGGCAGATCTCGGCGGAGCCCTGGAAGCTTACCTGCATGCCGATCTGATCGATGAAAACAATACCTGGGTCATACATCGTATCGCTCATTGCTACAGAATGCTGAAGCAGCCTGAGACAGCACTGACTTATTATCGCAGGCTGGAACATTTCAGGCCCGACGATCTCCAGATCCAGCTCAACATCGGTCATTGCTACCTGGAACTAAAACAGTACGACACCGCTCTCAATTTCTATTTTAAGGTAGAACTGCTCGACAACCGCAACAGGCGTGCCTGGCGTTCGGTGGCATGGTGTGCATTCCTGTCTCGCAAGTTCGACGTGGCCAGGAAATATTATGCCCTGATTCTGGAGAATGAGCCAAATGCCCACGATTACCTCAACGCGGGTCATGTGGAACTTTGTCTGGAAGAGAACAAGAAGGCAGTGCTGTTCTACCAGACCGCAATGGAGAAAGCCGGCAGCTTTGAAGCTTTTAGGTCAATGCTTGAAGAAGACAAGGACGAATTAAAGGAAGCAGGTGTCAATATTGCCCTGCTGCCAATCATTCTGGATAAGATCAGGTATGATCTTTAATGGCATATGATGATGTGTTAATCAACCAAACTGCTAATGATTTATGCGGTAGAGTTGATTTTGTTGGATGTAATCGTATACCTTGGGTGGGAGAAAGGCGCGTACTTCTTTACCCTCTGCGATGGCACGCCTGATAAAGGTAGAAGAGATTTCCACCTCGGGAGCATTGACGAGTTGCACCGATTTGCCGAGTTTTTTAGGAATACGGATATTTTCACCCGGCCGGGGGTAGATAAGTATCTGATAATTTTCTATAATCTGTTCGTAATCTTTCCATTTATCGAACAGTGACCAGTTGTCTCCACCGATAATCAGTGAGAAGCGTCTATCGGGATGTTCCTGTGCGAGTGCGTTCAGCGTGTCTATTGTGTAGGATGGGCGCGGCATATGAAACTCCACGTCCGAGACTTTGATATTGTCATAATCCTCCAATGCCAGTCGTGTCATCTCCAGGCGAATATTATCGGGTAACAGGCTTTCTTTCACTTTCAGCGGATTGTGGGGTGTGACCACAAACCAGACCTCTTCCACATGGGTGAAGGCGCTGATGTAACCAGCCAGCATGAGATGACCCATGTGGATGGGATTGAATGATCCTGAGAATATGCCGGTCTCAATTTTTTTTTCCATTATTCTTATATTCGAATAAAAAAACCGATGCATCTTTCAATACACCGATCTTTATGCCATTTTACGGGTTTTATCAGGCCCGCTTGAAGAGAGAAATAATCCAGAGCAACAAGATTGCCCCTACCAGTGCCGTAACAAGGCTTCCGATAACTCCTCCGGCAGTAATACCCAACAGGCCGAAGACCCATCCACCGATTACTCCACCTGCAATACCAACCAAAAGGTTAACCAGGAAGCCAAAGCCACCGCCTCTCATTAATTTACCTGCGAGCCATCCAGCTACTGCTCCAATAATGATCCACCAAATCCATCCCATAATTACATAGTTTTAATGTGAATACTTTTTTTGATTATATTGGTGAGAAATCAACCTTCTCACTTCAGTAAACGCAATGTGGACAGAAATTGTTTAAAAAAATCAAAACGGTTTACTCAACTCATCCGGTTCTTATAATCCTCATAGCCAAAACGGCGATAGAGTATAAACTGGTTATCGGCGCTCCAGAGACCAATTGAAGGGTGTGTTACACCGTTAAAAAGGGTAGTTTTCACCGTAGTGTAATGAATCATATCCTCAAATACGAGCCGATCGCCCACCTGCAGCGGTTCATCGAACGACCATTCGCCCATAAAGTCGCCGCTCAGGCAGCTGTTTCCTCCCATCCGGTAGGTAGGCTTTCCATCTACCGGGTCGTGATAAGCTCCCCGGATACGGGGCTTGTAGGGCATTTCAAGACAGTCGGGCATGTGACAGGCAAAAGAGACATTCAACATGGCTGTGTTCACGCCCTGGTTCTCTATAATATCGGCCACAGTCGCGACCAAGACCCCTGTTTCCCACACGAATGCACTTCCGGGTTCAAGAATAATTTCAAGATGCGGATAACGCGACTTCAGGGCAGTCAGCACCTCAATAAGATGTTCCACATTATAGTCTTTATGCGTCATCAGATGTCCCCCTCCCAGGTTAAGCCATTGAATCCGGCCAAAAAGCCGGCCGAACTTTTGTTCCACCACTGCCAATGTTTTCTCCAGATCGTAAGAATTATTTTCGCAGAGGTTGTGCAGGTGCAGCCCTGTGATTCCTTCGGGAAGCTTATCCCCTATCCTGTCGGCCGTGACGCCGAGGCGCGAGCCGGGGGCACTTGGATTATACAGGTCGGTCTCCACCACCGAATACTCGGGATTGATTCTCAGTCCGCAGGTGACATTCTTCCCCGACGCCTTTACCATGGGATAGAAGCGCCCGAACTGCGACAGTGAGTTAAAGGTGATATGGCTGCTGTACTTCAGAAAAAGCGGGAATTCCTCCTCCGTATAAGCAGGTGCGTAAGTATGTGCCGGACTGCCCATCTCCTCGAAGGCCAGTTGCGCCTCCGAGACAGAACTGGCGGTGGAATGCCGTATATACTCCCGGATGATGGGAAAAGAACGCCACAGGGCAAAGGCCTTGAAGGCAAGGATGATGTTCACGCCGGCACGTTCCTGTACCGATCTTATCAGCTCCAGGTTTCTCCGGAGCAGCGTTTCCTCCATCACATAGCAGGGGGAGGGTATTTTTGTCAAGTCAATCATTTTAGACATTCAGTTATCGGCGATAAGCTGTCAGCTTTTTTAAAGTTGAATATTGTAAGGGCAATGTTCAGGGATGATTGGCAGATTGATCGATTTACTGATTAATCATTGAATCATTATATGATCACATCATTTTATATTTTTCAATGTGAACTTTTTCCCAGTGCAAATCATCCAGGCTGGCAGGGGTTCTCACTTTCTCTTTTCTGCCGAAGGCAATCACGCAAAGCACTTCCAGCGGCATGGGGATATCCAGCAGGTTGTTAATATATTCGCCCGCCAAGATTGTGTCGGTGTAAAACCTGTTACGTACCTGTACCCAGCAACTGCCTATTCCAAGTTCTTCGGCCTGCAGCTGCATGAGGATGGCAGCAATGGAGGCGTCTTCAATCCAGGCATCGCTCTCGAGGGGGTTACCCACGACGACCACAGCCAGGGAGGCGTCGGCAATAAAAGTGGCACTATGTGGTTTACATTGTGATAATCGGACAAGCATCTCCTTTTGTTCCACCGCGATAAACTCCCACGAACGGCGGTTCTTGGAGGTGGGTGAAAGCAACGCGGCCTCAAGTATCAAGCGGGTTTCGTCGGCTGTAAGCTGCTCCTTCCTGAATTTTCTGATGCTACGACGTTGCAGTAATAGTGGTTGAAAATTGTTCATCGTCACTTTTTGAAATAAGATACAATAATACAAAAAAAAAGGGAGAATTTCCGATCGACTGGAAAGAGAAAGCAAAATCGGGAAAAGTGTAAGAGAAGAAATAACGTGAGAGGAGAAATTAGTTTAATTAGAATAATTCCAAATAATTGCCATCTTTTTCCTATTTTTGCATAAAAATAGTGTTTTTCCGATATGTATCATGCATCGAGAATAAAAGTAAAATCACAAATGAAGATGGCCGATCTGATCGATGCCAACCCGAACCTTCTGTTGATGCTACAGCATTTTAACATTGATTTCCGGGTGAGTGATCAGACTGTTTTACAGCTCTGTACCGGACACGGTATCAGTGAAAATCTGTTTATCAGCATCGCAAATCTTTATAATGGTCTGGAAGCGAATGTGCGCATTCCATTTACCCGTGAAGACATGATGCATGTCATCGATTTTCTGAAACATAGTCATCATTATTACCGATCCGACAAATACCCGCAGATCAGTTCCTATATCCGGCAACTGCAGGAGAATCATTCCGCAAAAGAGCTGAAGTTGCTGGAAAAGTTTTTCAATGAATACTTTACAGAGGTGATCGAGCATCTCGATTATGAGGACAATGTTGCTTTTCCCTACTTCATAGCGCTGCTTAAAAATGAAGGCAGTACGGATCGTCAGGAGCTTTACTCCTCTATTGAGTATGGTGAGCATCATACCGATATTGAGTTGAAGCTGAAGGATCTGAAACACCTGTTGCTGAAATATGTAAAAATTGAAAACGACCTGGATCTGCGCCGAAAGTTGTTTTTCGCACTTTATGAGCTTGAGTTTGATCTGTATATTCACTCATTGATTGAGGAAACCATCCTGATCCCGGCGGGTGTGAACATTGAGAGGGAGCAACATGCCTAAACCTTCGTTACATATCGCCATTCTGGAACCCTCGCGGATCATCTGCGAAGGGCTGCAGACCATTCTTTATCAGTCGGACCTGGACTGCAGGATTCACCGTATAGAGACACTGGAAGAGCTCACTGAACTTCTTGAGACTGTCACCGTAAACATTCTCATTACCAATCCGCTTCAGTTTGTGAACCGGGAGAAGGAAGTACGTAAGATCCGTAGACAGTATCCTTCAATATCAATTGCCGGCATAGACTATGGCATCATCCAAAAGCAATCGATGCTGACCGACCTCTCATTCACACTGTATGATTCTTCCGAGCATATCATCCACTTGCTCTCGAAACTCGACAAACAGAACCGGTCTTATACAATGCAGAAAAATGAGGACGACAACCTCACCAAAAGGGAGATCGAGGTCCTCACAGGACTTGTGAATGGATTGATGAACAAGGAGATTGCCGATTCGCTCAATATCAGCATCCATACCGTGGTGCGGCACCGGAAGAATATCACAATGAAAACCGGTATCCGCAGCCAGTCGGGCCTCACCATCTATGCCATTTCAAAAAAGATTGTGGCTATAGAGGACATTGAGATTTAAAATTGCCAGTTCAGTGCCACCGCCACATTTCGCGGATCGGTGGGATTGAGATATCCTCCCCTGTAATAGGCAGTATATCCCACCGAGTTAAAAATATTATTCAGAAACAGTCGAAGCTGACAGCGGTCTATCCTGTATCCCGCCTGGAGATTCACGGTGGTGTAAGAGTCGGCCAGGAATGGTTTTGTATTGGGCTGCACATTATGGCCCGGCAATACCTGGTAGGTATATTCGGCGAAAGGCCGTTCTCCCGTGAAGTAGATGCCTGCACCCAGTGAGAAGTTTCTCATAAAACCATCAAAAAAAGTATAGCTAAGCCATCCATTCGCGGTATGTGCTGCAGTATTCATGGGAACCGACCCTTCGTGGTAGTAGGGGCTGTCGTGATACCTTGCATCGAGGTATGCGTATCCTGCTACGGCATCCAGATTCTTAAGCACCTTGCCGGTCAGTTCCAGCTCCACTCCCTTCCGTTTCAGATTTCCGGCTTTGATGTAATAGCCGGTATTATTTCCGGCCTCATTGAGGGCGGCATAGGTAAGATTATTGTTCAGGACATGGAACAAGGTGGCATTGAACCGTAATCTGTTGTCGAACCATTCCGTTTTGAATCCTCCCTCAAATTGTTTTTCTCGTGAGGGGCCTACCGTTGTAACACGGTCCTCCAGCAGGTTGGAAGCACCACGCAACGAAGTAGTGGTGGTGTAGGAGGCAAAGAAATTAATATTCTCTCGAGGGGTAATGATTACCCCCAGAAGCGGGTCCCACACGCTGCCACCACTTGTCGAGACGGACTCTCCGGTGATGCCGCTCATCTGACTGTAACGTAAACCGAGAGAAAGCTTCAGATAACGGTTGAAGGTCATCACTTCCTGCAGTAACATGCCATACGCATATTCGCGGGAGTGTACGGGATCTCCCTTGGTAAGCTTCACATTGGGTGCCATGTTGGAGATGGGTTGCCGCACATCCACCGTATCTACGGTCACCGTATTGGTATTAACGGTAGTAAGGTTGGTCCACCGGTAATCGAATCCCAAATTGAAGGTATGTTTCACTGTGCCGGTATGCAGGTCCTTCCCGATCAGGTCGATCTGAAACACTCCGTTTTTATCGTCTCTCCCGCTGCCGCTGTAGGTACGGGAACGTAAATTGTAATGTCCTGTTTTCGTCACATTCTTCAGGGGCGATGCAAGAGATGCCGTCTTGGTCAGGTTCATATCGGAACCGGCGTAGGCGGTACGAAGACTGAGGAAATCATTCAGTGTGCGATATATCTGTACCAGGTAGGTAAGCGTATTGTTGGTCTGACGATCTGTGGAGAATCCGAGAAAACGGTCGTGAGGCATCTCAAACACGTTGAATACACTATCGGCACTCAGGTTCACCGTACCCTGGTCGGGAGTGCGGGAGTCATGCAGGTAATCCATCTCGAGCGTGATGTTGGTCCGGTCATCAGGACGCCATGCGAAGGAAGGATTCAGATAGACCCGGTCTTTAGAGACATGTACCCGGTAGTTGTCTGCTCTCTCCCATGCTCCGTTGATGCGGAAAGCAGTGCGTTGCAGCTTATCGGTCACGAACTGCACATCAAAGGTGGGACGCAGCTGTCCCCAGCTTCCCGTGCGGAACCCTACGTTGCCGCTGTTAATGAAACGTGGGGTCTTGGTAGCTATGTTGACTACGCCACCTGCCGAGCCAAGATCATTTCCCAGTCCCTGTGCTATGGCAGCTGAACCACGCAGGATTTGAATGGTCTCCACTCCCTGCATGTCTGCAAGATACCCGTAACCGCGGAAGTCGGAATGTACCCTTACCCCGTTTTTTACCACAGGTATTCCACGGTATCCGCGTGAAGTCAGACTCTCTGTGGTGTTGCCGAAGGTGGCAAAGGTACCCATACCGGGAGCATTTCTGACGGCGTCGTTCAATGTAAGTACACCCTGGCTGGTTATCATCTTCTGCGAAATCACCGAGATACTCTGCACCTGTTCATCGATGCGAAGCGGTATACGGGTGAGTGCATCCATCTTCTCGGGTCGTTCACGTCTCCGTCCGAATACTTCCACTTCAAGCAGTACCCTTTCATCCTTTTGCAGGTGAAAAGTATCTTCCCTTACCGCACCCTGTTGAAAGTCGATCTCTTTCGTGACAGGCTTATACCCTACATAGCTGACCACCACGGCATGTGTTCCCTGTGGCACACTGGCAATACGAAATGTACCCGAAGCATCGGTATCGTCTCCGATGCCCAGTTCCTCGAGATAGACTGTGGCGCCAATGAGCTCCCGGTCTTCCTCTCCCACTACTGTTCCCCTGAATATGCTGTTTTGTTGAGAAAACATTTCACCAAAGCCTGTCAGCAGGCTCATCAATAAGATAACCAGTTTTTTTTTCATCTTTTTTCAATTTATACAGAGGCAGCACCAATAAGTTATGATGTTGCACTTGCGGTTCTTTTTTATTGAGTTTCCGGATTACAAAGAAAAGTGAAAAGAGAAGAGGTCACAATACCATAAAATTACCATTTCGCATGTAGCGAATACCCACAATAAGCAATTAAAACGCCTTTTCAACGATATGATCACTGAGTATGAGAAGTTTTTCCCTTTTTTCGACTTTTTTGTTAAACAATTTAACTGGATTATGCGTTTCAGTGCTTTAATCGCTATCCTGTAAGGGGATTTTTGACCATGTCAAAAAACAAGGAAAAGAAAAATAGACTATCGTATGAAAATACATGAATATCAGGCAAAAGAGATCTTTGCATCCTATGATCTTCCTGTGGATAAAAGTATAATATGCCGTTCTGTGGAAGATGCGGTGAAAGCTTACAACCAGCTGGATTCACAGAAGGTGATTGTAAAAGCCCAGGTACATACGGGCGGCCGGGGCAAGGCAGGAGGTGTAAAACTGGCTGACGGCGAGATAGAGTTAAGAAAGCATGCTGCGGCCATCCTGGGTATGGACATCAGGGGATTCACGGTAGATCGTGTTCTGGTGGGGCAGGCCGTAAATATCGAAAAGGAATATTATGTGAGTTATGTGATCGACAGGAACAGCAAGTCGGCCATCCTGATGTTGAGCCGGGAGGGCGGCATGGATATTGAGGAGGTAGCACGGACCACGCCGGAGAAGATCCACAAGTTTGTGATCGATCCCTCGGTGGGTATACCCGATTATCTGGCCCGTGAAGCTGCCTTTAAGCTGTTCGACGACATTGAGCTGGTGCGCCGGGCCGTACCTATCTTTCGTAAGCTCTACCGGCTGTTTGTGGAAAATGATGCATCGCTTGCCGAGATCAATCCGCTGGTGCTGACGAAAGAGGGCTCCATCATGGCCATTGATGCCAAGATGACGTTCGACGATAATGCCTTATTCCGTCACCCGAAGATAGCCGGACTCAAAGAGCTCACCGACGAGGAGAAGAAGGAACAAAATGCCCGGGACAAAGGATTCAGCTATGTACATCTGGGCGGAGACATCGGTTGTATGGTCAATGGCGCCGGCCTGGCCATGGCCACGATGGACATGATCAAGCTCTATGGTGGTGATCCGGCAAACTTTCTCGATATAGGAGGGAGCTCCAATCCTACCAAGGTGATTGAGGCAATGAAGCTGCTGCTGAGTGACAAAGATGTGAAGGTTGTACTCATCAACATCTTTGGCGGTATCACACGTTGCGACGATGTGGCGGGTGGGCTGCTTGAGGCATTCCGACAGATCAGGACCAATATTCCCATTGTGATCCGCCTTACCGGCACCAATGAGAAGCAGGGACGTGCCATGCTGCAGGGCTCTCATTTTCATGTGGCCGAGACGATGAGCGATGCCACGCGTAAGGCAGTGGAACTGACAAAGCAATATCAAGACTGAAAAATAAACAATATGAGCATACTGATCAATAAGGATACCCGGCTTCTCGTGCAGGGTATAACCGGACGCGACGGCGGTTTTCATGCATCGAAAATGAAAGCATACGGAACCCGGGTGGTGGGCGGCACTTCACCCGGAAAAGCAGGAGAGAGTGTACATGACATTCCTGTTTTTAACACGGTACGGGATGCGGTGCGTGAGACAGGTGCCAATACTACGGTCATCTTTGTGCCTGCTCCCTTCGCAAAAGATGCAATGATGGAAGCAGCCGATGCAGGCATCGGACTGATAGTCTGCATCACGGAGGGTATTCCCACCCTCGATGTGGTGGAAGCCTACCGTTTCATCAAAAGCAAAGGTGCCAACCTCATTGGTCCCAACTGTCCCGGACTTATTTCTCCGGGCAAGAGTCTGGTAGGGATCATGCCTTCCATGATCTTCCGGGAGGGGAGCACCGGTGTAATCAGCCGCAGTGGCACACTTACCTATGAGGTGGTATATAATCTCACCGAACAGGGTATGGGACAGTCCACGGCCGTGGGTGTAGGAGGTGATCCTGTGGTGGGACTATATTACAGGGAGTTGCTGGAGATGTTTGAGAATGATCCCGATACCGATTCAATTGCACTTATTGGCGAAATAGGCGGAGATGCCGAAGAGCGGGCCGCTGAATATATCAGGGATCACGTCACGAAGCCTGTTGCCGTGTTTATTGCCGGACAACAGGCCCCTCCCGGCAAACAGATGGGTCATGCCGGTGCCATCATAACCAGCGGATCGGGTACGGCAGCCGAAAAGATTGCCGCCTTCGAAGCGGTAGGCGTTCCGGTGGCAAAAGAACCCGGAGAAATTCCTTCCCTCCTGAAAGGAAGAAAGAAGATAAACAGGATGATATAGGCGAAAGAGCTTGCAATCAGTCTATGAAAGCGTGCCGGAATCCCTGAATTTTGTTCCACCCTCCCCGGGTAAAATCGGGCACCTCCACGGCAGCGTTATTGTGCTCGATGGAGATACGGCTTAGCTCGGCGAGTGAACACCATTCTGCCAGGTCGTATACGTCCATGTCAAGTGGAAGGCCGTTTCTCAGGCAGTAGATCAATCGATAGTCCATGATGAAGTCCATCCCACCATGGCCGCCCACCTCTTTTGCCTTTTCTTCCAGTTCGCGGTGGATGCGGTGTTTGTATTTTGTCATCAACGCTTCCTTGACCTCATCCGACACATAGCTGTGCGCGTTAAGGTTCTCATGATCGGGAGTTACGTCTTCGCCAAACATCTCTCCTTCGAGTGCGTATCCTTCTTTTGGATATTTGTTGGCAAATCCTTTGGTGCCACTCACCTGGTACATACGGCTGTAAGGACGCGGTGAAGACACATCGTGCTGAATCTGGATAGTCTTTCCGTTCTCGGTACGGATCATGGTCATGGCGCGTTGTCCGTTTGCAAACTGGTAGGCACTATCGCGCTGCATTCCCCTTTCCTCAATCAGGTACTCCGGAATATTTACCGGCCTGGTATCCATGGCTACCAGCGTGTTCATTTTATCACCACGGTGCAGGTCCATGAGTTGTGCAGCCGGGCCCATGCCGTGTGTAGCATATACGTCGCCCCGGAACTCCTTGTTGTATTGCAGTCGCCAGTCTCCTTCGTAAGATTCCCAATAGTCTTTCAGATTGTGGATGTATGCACCTTCGGCGTGGAGCACCTCCCCAAAAAGCCCCTGCTGTGCCATGTTCAGGGTGGTCAGTTCAAAGTAGTCATATACACAGTTCTCCAGTTGCATGGCATGTTTTTGCGTTCTCTCGGCCGTGTTGATGACATCCCATATTTCATTAAGTGTCATGGCGGAGGGAACCTCACACGCCACATGTTTACCCTGTTCCATGGCATAGATCATCATTTCGGCGTGATGCTTCCAGTCGGTAGCAATATAGACCAGGTCAATATCGTCACGCCCGCAGAGTTCTTTCCAAGCGTCTTCATTCCCACTGTACGCCGCGGCACGCGGAAGGCCTGCCTTCTCTAGAATGGTCTGTGCTTTTTCTACCCTGTCGGCATGCAGGTCGCAAAGTGCAACAATCCTAGTACCGGGAATAAACGTAAAACGCCTTACTGCGCCAGGGCCGCGCATGCCCAGTCCGATAAAACCTACCCGTACCGTATCCATTCCGGGTGTCACTAAGCCGAGTACATCTTTTTGGCCGGCGGGGCGCTCGGGCACTTCCGTCCTGATCACATACCGGGAGGGATCATCACCATTGGTTTGCCTTCCGGTTGTCGTACATGATACAAATAAAGCCAGTAAAAAAGAAAGCGATAAAAAATTGAACTTATTCATATGATTAAAACTATTTATTTTCTATTTCATTAGACTTTTTCTGCGCTCACCATAGTCAAAACAAGTTTTGCCCATGTATTCACTTATCGAAAAAGTTCAAAGGTATCATATGGAACTCGCTTTTAATCATGTTCTTGTGTGAGAATAATCTTGACAAAGTCGATTACTTCGTAATTCATGCTCGTTTCATGCTAATAATTTTATTAATCATGGGTCTGCTTGATATGTTTAATCTTCTAATGGCCCTCCTTTTTTAAATCACCGGTAATTTCCGACCGGTGATTGTAATAGAAGCACCATTTTCACCTGCTGTTCCTGCCTGCACCGATGAGCAGTTTGTGAATATTTCCCGATTTAAATCACAAATATATCCAATTTTATTATACAGAGACGCATAATATCTGTTTTACATTGCAAGAAGCAGTTATTTCCCCGGACCATTCAGTATTTTATTGCCCTGGCTTTTTGCTTTGGCAACAGAACCGGGATCGGCCGCATTGATCCCGTACTTGGTACGATCCGGCACTGTCAGTTCCGTTCCGGCGGGAACACGGTTGGGATTGTTGATTTGAGATTTATTCTCAAGGTATATGTAGACCCAGAACTCGCGGTCCCCGAACAGATCCTGCGCCAGGAGACGCAGGGTTTTACCGTCGGCAAGACGTATTTTCTTCACTTCTGGAAGAGACTGCTTATTTTTCAACTCCCGATGAAGGGTATTGGCTCCCGTTGTGTCAGGTAAGGTGCCGGAGGATACGTCGTGATTTTCTGTGGCTTCACTTCTCAGAATGTCAGGCCGGGACACGCTCAGTACTCCAGCTTCCGGCAACTGTTGGAACGCTACTGCCGATTCATTTTTTCGGGGTTGCCACACCCGGAAAAAAAAGAGCAGCCAATGCAAGTGCCGCACCTCCCGCGATGGGAATCCACAAAGGTGGGTAAGGCCTGTGGTTACGGACAATTTTCATTTCCGTGACGATCTCGCCGGTTATCTTTTCAGTTTTCTTTCCGGCTTCTATTATATTCTTTCCGGCTTCTATTATATCCTTTTCCGCTTCGCCAGTTTTTTCCGTTACTTTCTCTACTTCAGTTGTTTCTTCTTTGCTCTCTTCCGCTGTTATTGCTGTTTCTTTTTCCGATTCGGTCGCCTCTTTTCCAATCTCTTCCGCTACTACCTCCGCTCCTTTTTCCGCCTCGTCAGTTTCTTCCGTTGTTTTCTCAACTTCCTCTTCGTCCTCCTCATCTCCTCCGACAATCACTTCAGGGACACCGGGCAACGCTACTCCCTCGTAAAGCGGGGTAGGTTCAAAAAAGGAGAAAGCACTGTTTACCGATTCATTCAGGGAGTCTTCGGGCATAAAAAACAGGTCGGCAGAAGATTCAAACAGTACTTCCACCGCCGGGGGCATGAGGTATCGGTCATTGGTTTCCCTGTCTGTCAGGATATATTCAGGTTGTTTCGGGGTTGAGAATTTCCCGAAATCATCGAGGTCTACCGGATTATTTGCTGCCAGCTCTGTTTTCAACACGGCAATAATTGCATCCAGCGCATCTGATACTGCCATATCCGACCATCCAAGCTGCCCGGCAAGTCTTTGAACAAGATCTTCGTGTGTCATATGATAAAAAGTTTTTCTCAATACACGCTTCCCGTCAGATCGAAGGGAAGGGCAGAGAGAATGGTTACATCGTAAAAATCGCCTACTGTCAGTGGTTTCTCCTTGGTGATGAGCACCTCACCATCTACTTCGGGAGAATCAAACTCTGTACGTCCAACATAAAAATCAGCATCTTCCCTGTCGACGATCACCTTCATTGTTTTTCCCACTTTCTCCTCGTTCACCCTTAGCGCAATCTCCTCCTGCGTCTCCATAAGCAGGTTCATTCTTTCCTGCTTCACTGCGGCAGGTACGTCATCGGTATAATGTTTGTCGTTATAGGTATCCTCCTCGTGCGAATACGGAAAAGCGCCAAGACGCTCGAAACATGTTTCCTTTACAAATGCGAGCAACTCCTCAAAGTCGGCTTCCGTCTCTCCGGGATGACCTACCATCATGGTGGTTCGCAAGTGGATGCCGGGGACTTCTTCCCTGAATTGTTGAATAAGGTCGGTGGTTTGTTGTTTGCTGATATTCCGACGCATGGTTTTCAGCATGTTGTCGCTGATATGCTGCAGGGCAATGTCGAGGTAGTTGCATACGTTTTCTCTTTCACGCATCACCCGCAGCAGGTCGGCTGGGAAGTGGGCCGGATAGGCATAGTGCAATCTGATCCACTCCACGCCGGGTATGTCTGACACCTGTTCCACCAGTTGAGGCAATTTCATCGACCTGTATAGATCAATTCCATAATAGGTAAGATCCTGGGCAATAAACTGGAATTCCTTTACTCCCCGGCCTACCAGTTGCCTCACTTCATGGGTAATGTCTTCTATAGAGCGAGACTTGTATTTTCCTGTAATCAGCGGTATAGAGCAGTAGGAACAGGTTCTGTCACATCCTTCCGAGATTTTCAGATATGCGTAATGGGGGGGCGTGGAGAGGGAACGGTCATATTCCAGCTCCTTGTAGTATGATTTTCCCAGGTCGGCAATCAGATTTTTCCAGTCGAACTTTCCATAGAACATGTCCACTTCGGGAATCTCTTCTGTGAGTTCCTTACGATACCGTTCTGAAAGGCAGCCCATCACGATGAGTTTTTTGAGCTTATTCCGTTTTTTAGCTTCGGCAAAGGAGAGGATCATGTTGATGGATTCCTCCTTGGCGTCACCAATAAATCCGCAGGTATTGATCACGGCAATGTCGCCCCGGGCTTCCTCGGGATCGTGCGAAACCGTATAGCCGTTTGCTACCAGCTGACGCATGAGTAACTCCGAGTCGACCAGGTTCTTTGAGCAACCCAGGGTCACGACATCTATTTTGTTTTTAATCATATATACTAACCTATCTTGGAACAAATCCCGATTTTTTGAAAAAAGGCGGCACAAAGAGTTGCCGGAGGTGGAAACGGTTTCCCGTTTACTCCCCGAACAGGGAATCCACGAACTCTTTTCTTCGGAATACCTGCAGATCATTAACTCCCTCACCCAGACCGATATATTTTACGGGAATCCTGAACTGATCAGAGATGCCAATTACTACGCCCCCCTTGGCGGTACCATCGAGCTTGGTGATGGCCAGCGCAGTCACTTCCGTAGCTGCGGTGAACTGCCGGGCCTGCTCAAAGGCATTCTGTCCGGTGGAGCCATCGAGTACGAGGAGTACTTCGTGAGGCGCATCGGGCACTATTTTCCCCATTACATTCTTGATTTTGGTGAGCTCATTCATCAGATTAATTTTGTTATGCAGACGTCCGGCGGTGTCGATGATTACCACATCGGCGTTGTGCGCCTTGGCTGAGTTCACGGCATCGAATGCCACAGAGGCAGGATCGGCACCCATACTCTGCTTTACCACAGGTACTTCTACCCTCCGGCCCCAAATATCGAGTTGTTCCACCGCTGCCGCACGGAATGTGTCGGCTGCGCCCAGGTACACAGAAAGGCCCTTCTGTTTAAACCGATGCGCCAGCTTGCCGATGGTAGTGGTCTTTCCCACGCCGTTAACACCCACGACCATGATCACATAGGGCTTTTTATCTCCGGGTACAGTAAAATCTGCCAGGTCGTCACTATTGTTTTCGGTGAGAAGCCTGACGATCTCGTCACGCAGGATGGCTGTCAGTTCATCGGTACCCACGTATTTATCGCGTGCCACACGTTCCTCAATGCGGTCGATGACCTTCAGAGTAGTCTCCACGCCCACATCGGAAGTTACCAGTACCTCTTCCAGCTGGTCGAGCACATCGTCGTCGACTTTTGATTTTCCGGCTACGGCGCGGGTAATCTTTGAAAAAAAGTTTTCTTTTGTTTTTTCAAGACCCTTGTCGAGTGTTTCGTTTTTTCCTTTCGAGAATCTGTCAAAAAAGCCCATAAAGCACTAAATATTTAAACGATGAATGCCAAATCTACAAAATTGTCAATAAAAAACTTCCCTGCGTGATGGCACAGGGAAGTTTTTATATATTTTTAACGTGCTTCTTGCCGACTGACCCGGACGAGTTCTTTATCACGGGCAGATATTGGAAACACAGCGGGTAATGCTTATTTCGAAAAATAATCCTTTACCTGATCGTTCAGT
>ENA-UOOH01001647-UOOH01001647.1-fermentation-metagenome-genome-assembly--contig:-NODE-1647-length-21218-cov-348.400321_pt1 | contig 21218 bp, 18 predicted proteins | sample MGYA00245778_ERZ724025 | MGnify/ENA primary metagenome ERZ724025 (study PRJEB28704, sample SAMN03018313) | fermentation metagenome | biome: anthropogenic terrestrial biome; feature: soil... | reverse complement strand
TGACATAGAAGTAAATTTATAATTTCAACATTATATTACTTTTGGGATGAGCTCTAATGTAAAAAGGAGAAGGTATTATCCAGCTGAGATACAAATTTCCTCAGGTAAACTCTGAAAGGCACTCAGAACTGATCGCAAGCAACTGGATACAGCTACGTGAGCCTGACAATCTTGTATCCGCCATACTTGCATCAGCTCCGTTAATGATCCTGAATACTCTGCTTTCTATAACGGTTCTTGGCATGTTTTCTCCTTTTTCTTTAGTAGATGTCGGCATTAACTCTTTACAAACGATAACACTAACTATACACTTAAAGGATGTTGCATACCTTATCGGGCTGGTTTTTATCCATGAACTTATCCATCTTGTTTTTGTTCCAGGTTTTTTAGTGTCGGATAAAACGTTTTTAGGAATTACTTATTTTGGCGGATTTGTTTATTCGGAAGAAGAGATACCAAAATCAAGATATATTCTCATCACACTGGCACCGTTTACCTTGCTTTCAATAATACTTCCTGTAACTCTGGGAGCTCTGGATCTATTAAATCCGTTAGTAAAGGTTCTGATATTATTAAATGCTGTGAGTTCTGGCGTGGATATGCTAACCTTAATTCTTGTACTAATTCAGGTGCCTACAGATGTTTGTTTTACCTTCAACGGGATAAGGACTTACTGGAAAAGGATAGATAAGAGCATTCCAGGAAGTAACTGAAGACATATGATCTCAAGGTAGACAAATAAAAATCTCTTTTTTCAAAGATTTCTCCTTTTTTGCCATGATTTCACTCCAACATACCTTTAAATGATCACAAAGAAAATATACTGACATGGAGAATGCTGCCCGGCACAAAGAGTTGTTCGAAAAAATCTCTTCATTCCTTGAAAAAGAAGGAGCAGCAAAGGTAGCTGTTTTTGGCTCTTATGCAAGAGGAGAAGAAAAGCCGGAAAGTGATATCGATATTCTAGTGGAGTTTTCAGAAACAAAAGGTCTGCTCACTATTGTCAGAATAGAGAGAACTATCTGAATTTCTTGGGTTGAAGGCCGATTTACTTATTGAGGAGTCAATAAGCCCTTATCTCATTGATGGGATTTAAAGGGAAGCAAAAGTGATTTCGGCAGGAAAAAGAATGATTCTGTTTACCTCAACCATATCCTCAATTCTATTTTTAATTTGTGCTAATAAGTTTCAATGCTGTGCCTTTCAAAAACTAACTAAATTTTGAAACCGCGGCGCAATCGGAGGATTTTCGATAGAAGGATTTGATGAAGGCACGGGCGGGAAAATATAATAAAAAAGTTATATTTCTCCGGCTTCTGCTGATTTTTATCTATTTTTTGCATTTAATTTTGGCGTAGCAGATTTAAATACTCACAGATCTGTTGCCTACCTGTCTGCGAAGGTCTCCGACTTTACTTCGGATCTTCCGCCACGCGCAGGACAATCTTTCCGCGCGCATGGCCGCTTTCACTCATTTCATGCGCCTTTCGGGCATCGGTCAGAGGAAGCACGGTTGTTACAATAGGCTTGATTTTCTGTTCATCGATTATGGCTGCAATTTGAGCAAGTTCTTTTCCGTCAGCCTGGGTCATGAGCCTTTCTGCACGCACTCCGTATTTTTGTGGAACTCCTTCGGGGATTTCGGCTACAGTTGTTACCAGAAATCCGCCGGGTTTCAATACTCCCCAGGATCTTTCTAACGTGTCTCCTCCTATTGTATCCAGCACGACATCCAGGTCGCTAACGATTTCCTCAAACCGCTGGTTTCTGTAGTCGATTACCTCATCACAGCCTATACTTTTCAAGAACTCGGCATTTTTACTCGAGGCAGTGCCGATAACATATGCGCCTTTCCATTTGGCGAACTGGACTGCAAAGGTCCCAACCCCGCCTGCAGCGCCATGAATAATCACAGTCTGTCCCCGCTCAAGACCTGCGAGATCGAAAAGTGATTGCCAGGCAGCCAGACCAGCAGTAGGAATGGCAGCGCTTTCAATAAACCCTATACTTTTGGGCTTCTGCGCGACCTGCGTAGAATTGACAAACGTATATTCAGCATATCCTCCCTGTCCTGCAGATGCTTTTGCAAATACCTCATCCCCTGGCTGGAAGGAATTCACTCCCTGTCCTACCACATCCACAACACCTGCGACATCTGATCCTACAGTCATTGGCAAGGGTAATTCCATATAGCCTCTACGTATCTTCCAATCTACTGGGTTGACCCCGGCTGCAATAACTCTAATCCGAACCTCATTCGATCCTGGCTGGGATTCCGGAATATCCTCATACTTCAGAACCTCGGGTCCCCCAAACTCATGAATCCTTATCGCTTTCAGATTTTCACCCCAAAAAGCTTCTTTTACGAGTTACATCTTAATAATTTCATTCAATGAGTATCCCTCAATGTCCCCAATCAATGTCCTCAGTTCATCCCTAAATCGAATATCTAGTGCCTCTGCCTATATTACATCATTAGATAATTTTTTACATGAGCTGTAATATCCGATTGGGAAATTAAGAATTGTGAAATTCTTATAATTATCAACGATCCCGTCCCTATAATCTTTCCCGCTGTTGTTATGGCTTATTTCTCTCTCTTTTATAGGGTCTGCTGGAATAATGTACTCAAGATTCTTGCTTTCTATTCCGGCGTACCCTTGCATGTTTAGAGCCTGGAATATAAGAATTAAAACAAATATAAAAGGAAGCAAAGCTCTGCTCAAAACTAACCCTCCCCTAACCCTTCCCTACCTGCTTATATTTTCATTGTTCTATTTTAATCTTCTCCGTTTTACTAAAGTAAAATAAAATATTTTGTAACTCGTGCGCTTCCTGTTCATATTTGTGAATTTAATATTTGCTGGTCAAGCCGAAAGTATCAAGATCGTAGATTAACTAGGTATGGCTTTAATCCAGATTACACTAAAAATTTAGAGATTGTACTGAAGTCTTTCCTTTTTGAATACACAGTTTTTAAGTCTTCAGTTAGTTTTATATAACAGTATAATTTTTTTATATATGACTTAAGTTCCAATATTTACAAATTTCCTGCTGAAAAAGGCTGTCATCCTACGTCATAATGACAGCAAGATCGTCAGGACAATAAACCGGATGAAAATAAAAACAGGGAAAATTTTTGAGTGTTTGGTTTTTTTGTCTCGTCTCGTATAAGGACTAACCTCAATGTTTGGAATTTACGGTAACTGTGAGAGTTCCCTACGATCCAATCTGATTAATCAACTGATCTACTGATTTAACCAATTTAATTGACCTAATCGATGTGACTTCGATCTAATTGATTCAATATCAATTTCCTCGGATTCAGGGAAATCCTGTGATACCTCACATAAATTCTCCATGTCCGGTTATTAGCTTAGATAATTGCTGCAAAACAAGACCTCGCTACCTTATCTAAAATTTCATAAAGGAGCTTATTATGGTGCAAATAAAAGAAATATCCAAAACTATTTTTCTAATACTTCTTGCATTTAACCTTGTGACTGCAGGGAATGCAGCAGCTGCTGTAATTACTGTAGATAATAGCCTAGATCAGATTGCAGATTTTACCTCGATTCAGGCTGCAGTAGATGCTGCAAATCCAGGAGATGAGATAGTTGTCAAACCCAGTCTTTATGAGGAAAACATTGTAATTACAAAGAATATATCTATTGTTTCCGAGTCTGGAAGTTTCTCTGATACTATAGTCCGAGCAGCCGATAGTTCCCAAGAAGTTTTCAGTATCTGGGAAAACGGTGTAAGCATTAAAGGCTTTGGCATAACTGGATCTGAATTGGCTGGAATTCATCTTCTTGGAGTTATTGACTGCCACATTGAAAACAATAAATTGTCCAAGAACAGCTGCGGTATCGATCTATATATGATGAGTTCAGGCAATATGCTTGAAAATAATGAGATTTCAGACTGTCTAACTGGGATTAGCCTTGGTGAAAGCTGGTACAATAATTTGATTAATAATTCAATCTCAAATTGCAGTAGCGGAATTTCATTTTTCGATTCTCCTGATAATCTTCTGGAGAATAATAAAATCTCTAAAAACATGGTAGGTATTTCTTTAACGGGCGAATCAAACAGTAATACTCTGATTAATAATATTGTAACTCTCAATGAGATACAGGGACTGCATATTTACGAAACTTCAAAAAATCTTATTTATAATAACTATTTCAATAATACAGTAAACGTAAACTCCGAAACGGTTTCGGATACAAATGTCTGGAATACGACTAAAACCAAGGGTATTAACATAGCTGGTGGTCCTTACTTGGGCGGAAATTTCTGGGAAAAACCTGATGGGACTGTATATCCTACCGGAATCAGGGACGTTGACCTTGATGGAATTCTTGACTCCCAATATAATATAGAAGGCAGCCAGTTAATAGATTATCTCCCTCTTAAAGGATTAAATCCAGTAATTATTACTGTAAATAACAGCCCAGGACAGGCTGCGGATTTTACTTCGATCCAGGCTGCAATAGACAATGCACTCCCTGGTGATACAATCCTTATTTTCCCGGGTGTTTATGAAGAAAACGTCAATGTATATGTAACGAACTTAACTCTTACCTCCAAATCTGGCAGTAGTGAGGATACTATTATCAAAGCAACCAACCGTCAGGATGACATTTTCTATGTTATTGCGGATGGAGTGACAATTCGCGGGCTGAATATAGTAGGGCCTGTAGATTCCCAAAACGCAGGCATTCGCCTTAATGGAGTTAAGTACTGCAATATCGAAAATAACCAACTATCTTATAATTACATCGACCCTATACTAAACATTCCCAATTCGGGCACGTCTTTAACTCTCATTAATTCAAATTCGGATACAGGGTTTGGAATCCGCCTTGACTCTTCCAGCAGTAATATTCTGAGTAATAATACTGTATCTGGGAAAGGAACCTCAATTTTTCTGCGTAAATCCGCAGAAAATACACTTATCGACAATTCGATATCCAGCAGCAACTATGGCATCTGGGTGGATTCTTCCAGCAACAATAAGCTGGATGGAAATAATCTGTCAAACAATAAAATTGGTGTCTATCTGAAAGTTTCCGGTGGAAATATTCTCAATAATAATACGGTATCAGACAGCACCAGCTCTGGTATCAATTTATGGGATTCTGTCGGGAATACGTTAAGCAATTCTACCGCATCGAAAAACAGTGTTTCTATCGTTCTGAGAAATTCCAGCTCAAACCTGATTAATAACAACATAGTGTCTGATAGTGACTATGGCATCTGGCTGTACTCTTCAAGCAATAATAATAAACTGAACGATAACAGGGCACAGAATAACCGAATCGGTATTTACACGAAGGCATCAAGTGGAAATGTTCTTACGGGCAATACTGCATTAAACAGCACAGACGCCGGAATCAGTGTATGGGATTCAATCGGAAATACACTAGTTAACAACGCAGCCTCGAACAACTGGGTCTCGATTTTTATGCAGAATTCTAGCAAAAATTCACTTCTAAATAACGCGATATCCGGCAGTAACTACGGGATGTGGATTACTTTATCCGGTAACAATGATCTGAATGATAACGATGTATCAAATAACAAATTCGGCATATACTTGAAAAGCTCCAATGATAACAGACTGTCTGGTAATTTGGCAAACTCGAATTTGAGGCACGGAATTTATCTCGGTTCCTCCAAGAGTAATACGTTAAACGGTAACAGGATTATTTCGAATTCCGAATATGGGCTCTACCTGCTTAATTCAGGAAACAGCTTAATTTATAACAATTATTTCAACAACAAGAACAACATTTATCTTGAAGGCTCAAACGCAGGTACAAGCTTTAACACAACCCTTACGCAAGAAAAAAACATTCTTGGTGGGCCTTACCTTGGTGGGAATTTCTGGGCTAAACCACAGGGAGATGGCTTCAGCCAAACCCATGTAGATAAAAATAGAGATGGTATCTGTGATGAAATTTATGCCATAAAAGAGGGTATTGATTATTTGCCTCTCACAGGTTCTAGTAGCAGGGGTTAATCTTCTTGAGTGCTGTAAAAGGAATGTATTCCTGTTAGGTATATAGACAGCAGGTAATAGGCAGTAAATAATGGGCAGTTAGTAATAGATAGTAAATAATGGGCAGTAGGTAATATGCAGTAGATGATAGGCAGTAGGTAATCACTGGTACGACCGGAAAACAAGGCTATACAGCTTTCTTAAGAGGGTTATTGGAAAGCTGTATAGTCTTTAAAGGGCAATTATTAGGTAAATAGAAAATTGTTTCAAGTTATGTTTTCTGGACTTTCTTCCAGGAACCTCTGAAACCATATAATATCAAAATATTTTCCGAATTTCGTTCCTACAGCTTTAAACCTGCCACACTCTACAAATCCATGTTTAAGGTGAAAATTCAGGCTAGCTTGGTTTTTTGAGGAGACATTTGCAAGGAGGCTTTTCATGTTCTTCTTTTTAGCATTTAGGTACAAAACATCTAGCAGCTGTGCTCCTAAACCTTTTCTTGTATATTCTGGGAGAATAAAATATGAGACAACTCCAGTGTGCTGGAAATTCCGGAAGGGAAAATAAGGCCTCAGGACTCCAAGACCTATCACTCTGTTGTTTTCATCTTTTTCCTCTATTACATAGAAGGGAAAATGCTGGGTTTTATCATGTTCATACTCATTATTGGAAGGCTGAAAAAAGTCTGGTCCAACAGGAGTTTCGAGATAGGCTGCAAAACTATTATCTATATAATAATTAAAGATTTCAAGCATTCCCTGAATATCTTGCGAAGTAGCCTCTCTTATTACAAAGACGTTGGACTTATTTCTTTCCCGCATATAATTATAATCAGAATGTACCTATTTAAATTCGTTTAACCAATTGTAGCATGAATCTCATTAAATTCTTCCTTATTTGGATTGTATTTCTAATTCTAAGTTCTATTTATCACTCGCTCTATTTATCATGATTTATATTTATAATATATTATCAGTGAGATTATATTTATATACTTATGATATTGTATTATTCTCTGCATAGGTAATCCGATCCTATCTAGATTTCATTCAGGACTTGATATTTTTAAAAGGGGGTTTAAAAGTCCTAAATTCAGGATAATAATGCAATTGTTATAGCCCACTCAGATGATTGCGTCCTAAGAATAAAATGTAAAAAGGAGAATATTTCTCAACGTACCTCTACAGAAGTGAAAAAATAGATGTTTCTTAAACAAAACAAAATGGTTGAAAAAATACGCGAAATTCCTGTTACACTTGGAGATGTATCCGAGAGCATCTTCGGGGGTGTAAACACAAAAAATAGTCTACTTCACAGACTTGCCCTTCCTGAAGAAGGAGGTTCCGACTCATATTATCTTTGCGAAGGCCTGTGTAAACCTGTATTTATAGAACCTGAACTTGTCTATCCGTATGTATCAGGGGCTTTTTCCGAAAAATTTGCATTTCGCTCTTCACCTTACCGTTTTATGCTGCCTTATGAGTTGTCAGGTAAGGAAAAAAAGAAAGAATACAATGTTATTCCACCCGAAGAACTCAAAACAAAATTCCCTATGGCTTATGGGAGAATTATGGAATTCAAAAGAGGATTCTGCCGTGATGACTCTCCCCTTAATTCTGTGGACTATGACATAAGAGGTGAAAAATTTTTTGAGTACTTTAATACTCCAAAAATCATTGCTACTGAAGGCTATCACCTACAGGCTGCGTTCGATACTACCGGAAATCATGTATTTGAGAATGGGTGTGGAATTGTTCTCAAGGATCCGAGTAAGTATGCTTACATTACTGCAGTCCTTAATAGTTCCATTGCCAGGCTCTTTCCCTCACTCTGTAGGTCTGAAATGATGTACTCAGGCTACACTGCTCCTGCAGTTATGAGACGTTTCCCAATCATGTTTCCTGATAACAGGCTAACCGAAGATCTCATAGATACTATTTCCAGTTACCTTGAGTTCCTTAACAGGGAAAAGTATGCAAGAGATTACGGAGTTCCGGTTTGGCTTCGGGAACTTTCAGGTTTCTACGAACAGATTTCAAACCTTCTGGTTCTGGATACTTATTTCATAAATGACCTTGATCCAAGGCTTCTGAATGCTCTTGAAGAAAATATCCATCCCTATGCAGGAGATATGGATTCCGAAAACAATGAGAGCCTTCTGAATGCGCTATATTACATAAAACAGCGGATTCTTGAAGCATCAAGTTCTAAGAAATACAAATTTAACATAGGACTACCTGGAATTCTCAATCTCTCTCAGAGTAGTGAAGAATTCTGAGAAATTCTTTTTCATTTTCTCAGAGAATTATGGATTTATTTTTATCCAAACTTATCAGATATAATCGGCTTTAACCTAATAGTATGTCGAAATACCTCTGTATAGTTCCTAACTTAAAACATAAATTTATATACCTAAGCTTTGTGTAATTTATCATGACGTACTTCAATTTTTAAAGATGTTAATTGGCTATTCTTATTCGCCTAATACTAATTAAAAAGGAAGGAAATCTTATCTCCCTGCAAATTCACAATGCTGCATATCCCTATATGGGAGCATTAATCTTTTCAGGACTTATATCGACATTGCTTGCAATCAAAGCACACAGAGCCCTCAACTACCGCAGGTTATATTTTTCAAGATATTTTATATTTATTATGTTAAGTATGTCTCTCTGGTCTGTGAATTATGCTTTTGAGGTCGGACTCACAGACATTGAGCTAAAATATTTCTTTGCTCGTCTCGAGTATATCGGGATTGCCTTTGCTCCAGTAGCTTGGTTTCTATTCGCAGCTGAATACTCAGGGGTATATAATCAATTCTTGAGAAAGTATGAGAAAGCTTTTCTCATACTTCCTTTACTCGCAATTTTTTCAATGCTTACAAATAGCTTTCACAAAATGCATTTTATAAGTTATTACCTAGACAACTCAGGGGGTCTCCCTCTTCTTGTGCTCATACATGGGCCTTTTTTCTGGGCATTTTATATTTATTCATTTATTTTAATTATATTTGGTATTTTTTTTATCTTCAAGCAGTTTGTCAATCTAACTGCACCCTACAGAGCACAGACAGCAATTGCTCTCACAGCTGCCTGTATTCCAGTCTTGGGAAATATTCTTCATATAGCAAATGTGGGTCCTTTTGCCTTCCTTGATCCGACTCCTTTTATATTTATAGTTACAGGTTTGATTCTTTTCTGGGGCGTCATGCAGCATGAGTTTCTCAATATTATTCCGATTGCGAGAGAAAATGTAATCGAGTCTATGAGTGACGGATATATCGTATTAGACCTTAAAGATTCCATAGTAGATATCAACAAAGCTGCGCTTGAACTGGCAGGAAAAACAAAAAATGAGGTCATAGGAAGGACCTTAAATCAACTTTTCGGGAACGATGTAGAAATATCTCAAAGTGAGATCAATGAGGGAATTTTCAGCAAAGAAATTTCCTTGAAGATTGATCTGGAAACAAAGTTCTTCACACTCAGTGTCAGCCCTCTTGTGACAAAAGATAATACAGAGGGTAAACTGGTAATGATTCGCGATATTACTGAAACTTACCAATATCAAGAAGCTCTGAGACAGGCGAATAAGAAGATAAACCTCATGAGCAACATTACCAGACATGATATTCTCAATCAGGTTAATGTACTTTCAGGGTACACCGAGTTAATCTCAGAAACTCTTCATGAAGATGCCAAGAACGATCCTCGAATAGAGAAGTATCTAAGAAATCTCAACAAAAGTATAGAGACAATCCATAGCCAGATTATTTTCACAAAAGACTACCAGGAACTCGGAATAGTTTCCCCTACCTGGCAATCCATAAGCAACGTTGCAAAAGAATCAGCTATCCCCTTTTCCAGCCAGGGTATTAAATTTTCTATCGAGGACAGCGGATTGGAGGTGTATGCCGATCCTCTGCTTAAAAAAGCCTTTTATAACCTGTTTGACAACGCAAGGGCACATGGGGAGCATGTAACTGAAATCTGTGTTGGTTCCCGCAGGGCTGCGGATGGTCTTGTAATTGAAGTAAAAGACAATGGTATAGGAATCCCTCCTGCAATGAAAGAGTTAATTTTTGAAAAATCCGTTGGAAAAAATACAGGGCTGGGCCTTTTTCTAGTCAAAGGCATTCTTTCAATTACGGGAATGGAGATAAAAGAAACCGGAATTGAAGGAACAGGCGCGATATTTGAGATCACAGTACCTCCTGGTAACTGGCGCGAAAACGTTTCTTAATTAGAGAATAATGCTTGAATACTTAAAACATGCTTGAATACTTGGAACGATAGCTAGAAGCCGCTCCTCTTACATTATTATTATTATTATTACTCGCTTTTCATATTTTCTTGATTCCGATTTTTAATCCACACCAATAACTGGGTCTTAATTAACAGGGATCTTAATTAACACCTGCGAGTTTTTTCATTCACATATTTTTATACCATTGTCTCAATATAATATCAGCTTACTATTAAACCTGAAAAGATTCTCCAAAGCATTCTTTTAGCCAATGACTGGATTCTGGTGACAATAATGAGTGAATTTACCCTGAAAGAGAGATTTGAAAAGGCACTGAAAGGAGAGGCTTTAGATATCATTCCTGTATGTTCGGTAACTCAGACTGGCACTGTTGAACTTATGGAACTGTCTGGAGCATACTGGCCCCAGGCAAATTACAACGCTGAAAAAATGGCTGCACTCGCCCTGGCAGGGTATGAAACTGCAGGATTTGAGAATGTGCGCTGTCCTTTCGATACTACCGTGCTTGCTGAAACTTTTGGCTGCACAGTAGACGAAGGCAGTATAGATATACAACCTTATGTAACGGATTTTCCCTGCAAGAATAAGGAAGATGTCAGGAACATAACGATTCCGGATTCGTTTTTGGAGAGCAGACGTACCTCGGTAATGCTCGATGCAGTTGAAATCCTGAATGAAAAAGTAGGAGAAACCGTTCCAGTAGTCGCCGGGGTTATAGGGCCGGCTGGACTTGCTTCCATGCTTGCTGGAATGAGAAACTTTCTTATGTGGTTTGTGACAAACCCCGAAGTTGTTGAGGAACTCATGGAAGTTCTTACCGACGCCTGTATAGAATATGCCAATGGCCTACTTGAAAGAGGAGCACATGCCATAACCTTTATAGATTCTGAAGCAGGACCTGACATTATCTCCCCTGAGATGTTCGAAACTTCGGTCTTTCCACTCTACAGGAAAGTTTGCAGGAAAGTAAAAGGCCTGAAAATTCTTCATATGTGCGGCGACGCAACTACAGTTCTTGATCCACTTGCAGATGCAGGGTTTGAGGGAATAAGCATTGAAGAAAAAGTAAGTGTAAGTTTTGCAAAAAGGATTACAGGTGATAGGGTACGTCTCATAGGAAATGTTTCTCCTTCCGATACCCTGCTGACAAAGGGAACTGATGCAGTTCTGATTGAAGCGACTGCCTGCCTTGAAGACGGAATTGATATCCTTGCACCCGGCTGTGGGCTTGCCCCCCAGACTCCACTTGAGAATATAAAAACGCTTGTCAGGGCAAGAGATAACTATTTCTCACAGTAATTTAGTGATTTTCTTTAAGCTCCTCTTAAGCCTCTTATATTTTGGTAGGGGTCCTTAAAAGAGGATGTACTGGGAAGTCTCCTTAAAAAAGGGTTTTTTCTCTTTTCTTTATATTTTCCGAACCTTTGAGGCTTATAAATGCGGCAGAAGCCAGTATAAGGGCACAACCTGCAAGCGTCTCGGACGATAATGCAATACCCAGCACAGCTATATCAAAAAATACCCCGCTGACAGGTTCTATAAGAGCCAGAAGGCTGCCTGTCTGAGCTTTAAGATTGGCAAGTCCGAGAACCGTAAATATCTCTCCAAGACCTATGGATACTACCCCAAAGACTACAAGCACTTTCAGGTTGCTATAAAGAATATCAGGAGAAACCTTGAATGCAAAAGGGCTTAGAAGCAATAGGGCTACCCCCATAGGCCAGAAAATAATTGCAAGCTCCGGGTATTCGGTTTTCAGGATTTTTACGTTCATAATCAATGCCGCAAAGATCACTCCTGAGAGCAATCCAGCTGCAATGCCAAGCATATAGGGGCCTGTAAGTTCAATTCCAGAGAGGCTTTCCGGCCTTACTATAAGGAATACGCCTGTAATTGCTACAAAAAGGGCAGTTACACTTTCCTTCCCGATTTTCTCATTCAGGATTAGAGGAGAAGCAAGCATTACGTAAAAGGGGGCTGTATACTGTAGCAGGATAGCAATAGAAACACAGGTAATTTTCAGGCAGATAAAGTAAAGCAGCATGCACGCGACAACAAGCACTCCCTGCAGGAGAAGGCTTCTTCTTTTTTTCTTCAATTTCAGGTCTGAAGTCCTTCTTCTGACAATTATATAGCTAAAAAGGAAAAGTAAGCCGAAAAGCAGCCTGTAAAATATTATAGGAGCAATAGCCATATCATGAATACGGTCAATGAAAAGCCCATTCATACCGTAAAATATGCAGCCTATAACTACTGCCAGATGCGGTTTTTTGCCCTTCAGGAACATTTGAGATAAATATACCTGTGGTATTTATATATCTACTGGAAAATCATAGAATTCTATAGCTGGAAAAATCATAGAATAAAGTTTGAAGTTTATAGAGCTAGCTTTGTTGGTTCAATTAAATTTTTTCAAGCTCGACCTTATTTTTTGTTTGACTCCTCACTTTTTTTACAAACTCAGCTTCAAACTCCTCTTTTACAAGGAGAATGAATTCTACAGTATCCAAGTATATTTCTTCCTGGATTACTCCGTATTTTTCTATTAGATTTCTTACTTTCTGGCTTTCCGTATATTCCAGGCTTATTCTTAATCTGACCTGTTCGAAGACCTCAACAACTCCTGCCTTTTCAATCGCGGAAAGTGCCGTATCCCGGTATGCTCGTGAGAGTCCCCCGAAGCCCAGTTTTATTCCTCCAAAATACCGGGTAACGACTATAACTATATTTAGGATTTTTTTTGATTCGAGTATTTTAAAAATAGGCCTTCCCGAACTGCCCGCAGGCTCCCCGTCATCATCATATTTGAGAGCAAAAGAGCTTTTTTCCTTTACTAAATAAGCAGAAACATTATGGGTTGCATCTCTATGTAATTCTTTTATCCTTTTTATAAAAGCTTTTGCCTCATCTTCATTTTCTACAGGCTTAACATAGCCTATGAACAGGGATTTTTTGAATTCCTTTTGAGCTTTGCCACAACATTTAACCGTTTTATAACTTTTCAGTATTTTATCCTCAAATTGCTTTTATATTTTTTCCAAACCGAATGTTTAAAGGTTTGCGCTTTCTCAACGGAGGGATATTATGCCATGTTTAAATATTTTTCTCTCGTCAAATGGCTCTTCTTTTTATTCCTTTCATATTTATTCTCTTGGCGAGATTTATTTAGGATACTATATTAAAAAATAAACAATAATTATAATTATAAATGATATCTGTTCAAATATAGCCTGAAACTCATATATATTCACATAATACTTGCTGTTTTGTGTTATTATAACTTTATCAAATCGAAAAGTTTTAATGTTATTGGCTGGTCATGCATAAATATCTCATATGAAAATCTCATAATTTTATATGAGCTGGGTGTAAAAAAGGAAGAGAACTTTAGAGGTATTATTAATGAAAAAAATGTTAAAGATTATGGCAATGCTCCTTGTTATTGCTACTGTTGTCTTTGCAGCCGGCTGTGCTGATTCAGCTGATAATGAGACAGATGATGTAGCCGCAGAAGAAGTGACTGATGAACCCGCAATAGCTGAAGAACCTGCTGACGAAGAAGTCACAGACGAAGAAGTCGTTGATGAAGAAGTCACAGACGAAGAAATCGTTGATGAAGAAGCCGCTGACGAAGAAGCCGCTGACGAAGAAGCCGCTGACGAAGAAGCTGCTGACGAAGAAGTAGCTGACGAAGAAGTAGCTGACGAAGAAGTAGCTGACGAAGAAGCTGCTGACGAAGAAGCTGCTGACGAAGAAGCCGCTAAAACAACTGTTTAATTTAGCAGTATAAAAAAGGAATTACCTAAGTAGCCTTTTTAAAAGGCTACGATTTTTGTTTTTTAAAATAGGAAGATGTAAATTTACTCTGGTTTTACATATCCTGGATTCGAAAACTTCTAGAAACATTTAAACTTAGTAATTCTGATTTTTTTCTCACTGCTATCAGAGAAAGTTTAAAAAATATTTGATAAGCTTATATATACGACTTTTTCAAGCAGTTTAGTCGCCATGGCTAGCTTAATTTTAGATTGATAAGGGTTTATCATTGAGGGCAAAAAATGACAGAATCCCTAAAAGCTTATCTTAACCTCATGCGTGCTCATTTTCTTCCTGCCTGGCCTTTGATTTCCTGTTCTGGATTAATGCTTGCTTTTGCAAATTATGGCGGCTTTTCCTGGATATTGACGATTAAGGTGGCTCTGATGGGTCTACTTGGGTTCGAGGCCGGTTTTATACTTAATGATTATGTGGACAGGAATAGAGATAGACTTGATGTAGAGAATACGCTTACAGGATACTGGAGGCCTTTTAAAGAGAGACCTATCCCTTCAGGAAAAATTTCTTCAAAAAACGCCTTCTCGTTGTTTATCCTGCTTGTAGTAGCTATTTCAGCCTTGATTCTTACACTTCCCTATCCTAATTCTTTATACGTGTTTGCAATCATGCTGTACTCTTACAGCATTGAAGCTTTTTACCAGGTAAAAAAAAGAGACCAGAAGTATCCGATTGCGCAACTTTTGGGCAGAACCGACTTTACACTTTTTCCGGCGGCAGGTTATCTCTGTTACGGGCAGCCAGACATGACCATGCTGCTTTATATGATCTTTTTCTATCCTTGGACAATGGCACACTTGGGATTGAACGATTTTATAGACCTGAAAAATGACCAGGCAAGAGGCATGAAATCCATAACTGTACTTTATGGCGAAAAAGGAACCATGTACTGGATTACAGGTTTTACAGTTCTGCATTTCCTTGCAGCTGTTTTCTTTCTAAGGGAACTTGGAAATATTGCGCTTTACGGCTTTTTCGTAGGGTTTGTACTTCTCACAGGGTCAAACCTCTATCTCTGGAAAGAAAAAAGTCCCACAGCCGGCTTGAAGGTACTTCCCTTTTTCCATGTAACATTGATTATCTATGCAGTTTCAATTGTTCTTGATCTTCTTTTCTGATTCTTATTTTTTACTTTCTTTTCTGATAGCCTTCTGGCTCTCTCTGACCCTTGATCTAGCTTTTTCGGTAATTCACCATAAAATCTTAATCTTTCCTTCTGCAAAGCCTCAGGGTATGACAGCGCAGGCTTCCTCCTCCTGCACGCAGGGCGTCTGCACCAAAAGGGATAATCTCAACTCCTTCATTTTCAAGGTTTTTCTTGGTTTTTTTATCAAGTGCAGTCTCGTAGTGAAAGATAGTTCCACTTTCAAGAGGAACAAACGAACAGGCAAGGCGTCTTTGCTCGGTGTCCGAAACAGGGATAATTTTCACCCCTTTCTCACGCATGAAGACTTTAAAATCGATCCTTTTTCTGTAATCTTCCGTAAACAGGCAAGTTTCCTCAAATGCAGGCAGATAAGCAAGGGCAAGATCTTCCCTAATTCTGTTGAAAACGGTGTCAGGGTGCATATATCGTCTGGCTTTCGGCACCCGGACATAAATAACTTCATCAAACTCTTTAAGTACATTCGAAATGAATTTCCTGATAAAGGAGTAAGTGTGCCTTTCTGTATCAGCTACAAAGATTGTTTCTTTTGAGAGCAGGAGACAACCTTCGAAGAATCCCTTTCCTTCATTGAATTCGCTGAGGATTGGAATTCCAAGATTACTCAGGGCTTCTTTTACGACAACTTCTTCTTTTTCCCTTGCAGGCGGGCGCATTCTCGAGAGAATAGCTCCCTTTTCAGAAATGACTGCAATATCATGCAGAAAAGTCAGATTTGGCATCCTTCTTATCAGGTCTATATTTTCATCCACATAATCCTCAAGTTCATAGACTTTGACACCATTTGACTCCAGCAGCTCCTGGTAGCTTCTATGTTCTTTGATATATCTAGAAACGTCAGGAACTTTATCATAAAGCCAGTGTTTATAGTTTGACTCGTTTACCAGGGAAAGTTCTTCTCCAGGAGTATGCATAAGTACGCTTTTCAGCCTCCCAAGTTCATCGCACCCATAAGCGATACCTGGTCCTGTGTTTTCGTCCCTGTCAAAATCCTCTACCTCGCAACCCATACCCAAACCTCCCAGTTGTTTAATGTCATTCTCATACGCGTTTTTTTGCAAGGATTAAGGCATTTGCCTGGTCTTCACTTAGGAAAGTCTTGAGGATTTCAAATCCACAAGTGCCCAGGAAAGCCGTAATCTGGTCACAGGTATATTTGTAAGTAAAACCCATGCGGATAATGTCTCCTTTCTTGAAATCTATTGTTTTTTCTCCGATTATGAGTTCAGTGTCCTTCAGGATATGCAGCTTCTTACTGGTCCTGTATAATGACCCTATCCTTGAGTCCACGGGTGCTAGCAAAAGTTCAAAATCGAAATCATCAGGATTCATCCCGTACTGAAGTAGGGGATACTTATTGAATAGAGCATTTTCTCTTGAAGTATACGCGCCCAGTATGGCTTCCCTTGCAGATTGTCCCTCAGAGCCTTCAGCAGGAAACAGGTTTGTGTCAAAGAGAAAAAGGTCTCCCTGTTCAAGGTTTTCGTGGATAAGCTGAAGAATGAACTCTGGCTCGTAATTGCAAAAGGTATTTCCCAGAATGCAGAAGAGAGTCGGACTGTTCCACCTTGTCTTAAATATTGCCATGCCCTCTATAAAACCAACAATTCCTTTCTTTTTGACAGGCAGGTTCTCAACTTTTTCAAGGGCGATATCTACAAATTCGCTATTTATATCTATGGGGTAATAATATATCGATGCCTTCTCTGAGACTGGGGTTTCAGCAAGATTTTTCTTTACGAGTGCTTCGAGGAAAACTCTTTCCTTTTCCCCGTTTCCCACTCCTACACTTACCAGACTCATGCCTGTCGGAATAAATCTCACTATGAATTCAAGATGTTTATCAAGAAGGACTTTAAGCTGCCTGGCTACAGGAAACTTCTCTGACCTGTCAAGTTCAAGCCAGTTTTTTGCTCCACCTGCGCCTATGTAGAGAAGAAAATCAGGCAGTTCATGGTTACTCAGGCATTCATAGAGTTTTTTTTCTATCTCCTTCTAACTTGTGATCACTATCTTTTCCCTGTTTTCTGAAACCTGCCCAAATTCCACTTGTTTAAACTCCACTTTTTCTTTACTGTTCAATTTTTCACCTTATCCTCGAATTATTTAAGGCGCGTACAATACAACAGCATATGTCTGAGTCATTTCTCCCAGCTTATTGCCTGAGTTCTGTTTATCTCCATTCTCGTCGTTTGTTTGATTCTGTTTATCTCCATTTATCGCTTACTTGATTCTGTTTATATCATTCTTGCCGTTTACTTGAAACACTGCTGACACTCCATTCTGAGAGCCTCAAGCGGATCAAATCCATTGTTTACTCCTACGCTGTAGGCATATCCGCGGCAACCTATGCACTCTTCCATATATTCGCAATTCCCGCATTTTCCTTTGAGCACTTTATCGATATTCCGTACGTACGTGAAAAGATCGGAATCATAAATCTCCCGAAGGCTCATTTTGTTTATATTATAGGGGTATTCCCCGTCAATTCTAAGCGCAGGATGTTCGTCCAGCTTTGTAGGCGCACAGGGCCGTACATTTCCTTCTATATTTATATATAGGCTGTAAAGGTGCTGAAGGCAACCGCTAGCGGTAATTGGCGTATAGGGCAGCCAGTCATACCCATAATATTTCTGGTCGATTTCCAGCAGTTTTAATTTATATTCCTTTATCTCATCAGCCATCAGCAGCTTGTCCTGGAGTTCGTCATTTGCTCTTCCAGTCGGTGTTAGAATTTCCATATTGGGAAAAATATTGTTTTGCCTGCAGAAATGCCAGATTTCCTCAATTTCTCCAAGGTTCATTTTGTTACTGACGAAAGAAACTCCCAGACGGAGTTCTCCAGGTTCTGCTGGTTTTGAAAAGCCTGCTTTGAGAAGGTTTTTAAGTCCCTTTCTGATCTCTTCAGAGGCGCCTTCTCTCCCTGCCAGGTAATCCTGAACTTCAGGCTTAAGGGAATCCAGTTTTCCCATTACTGAGGCATTATGTGCGTACAGAAATCCTGCAAGTTCCTCTGTCATCAAAACCGTGTTCGAAAAAACTACTGGAATTATTCCCAAGGAATCGATATAGACAATCAGATCCCTGAAGTTTGGGTACAGAGTTGGCTCTCCTCCCCCTATCACAATCACAGACCTGATCCCTAATTCTTTTGCTTCCTAAATTATACGCTTGAGATTATTGAAATCAGCTATTTTTGCCTGACCCTGTTCACTCTGTGCATAGCAGTAACGGCAACGCAGATTACAGGATTTGTTCGTTTCAAGGCGAATGGCTAAAAGCCTGTTTGAGTTTCTGGCATCATGAGCCTCCTGCGCCCCATACATGTATCCCTTCAGTACTGGAGGCTGTGAAAACAGGCTCAAGGTGTCAGAATCCTTCGGTTCTTCCTCCCACATACTAAAATGTATATTTGGCGTTCCTTATCAAGCTACAGGAAACTAAGTGTTTTTGATTCTAAGCTTCTGACCGATAAAAAGAAGAAAAAGTAGATTTTCCAATAAACAATATATCTTCATATGCCTTGCCAATAAATGATGTATTTCTACTTACTTGGGTTTCGTTTTGTAACTCGTTTAAACCATCTAACAAATGCAGGATTATTCTTTCTGATTAAATTACATAAGGTTTAATTATCTTCCTCACATAACTGTTTTTCAATTTTTAGAGGAGAGTGACTGACAATGAACAGAAAGATATCCACTTTTGTAGGATTTGCCTTATTTGTTCTCCTTTTGCTTGTGCTGGGTTCAATGTATCTGGAAAAGAAAAACGAGGAAATGTATAATGACAGTCTCATGAGTAATTATGAGTACGATATAATTATAGAAAGCAATAGAACCCTGCAAAATATAACTTTGTATTTGCCTGTCCCGGTTTTTGAAAATAAATCCGAGATTGGACTGGAAATGGTGAATGGAGATTATTACAATAAGCCTTTAAATTGGAATCTTAGCCTTGAGGATACAGAGCATGGGTTAATGTTCAAAATAGAAGCTGCCGAAATTCAACCGGTTTACCATTCCCTTCCTGTGACTGTACCCGAGCCTGACCCTGGATCCAAGAATATTGAAGATGAAGTCCCGGAAGAGGGACAGATAGTGGAGTCCAATGAATACTCGGAAAAAACCCCAGTTCTGAGGTCAATTGATTTCGGGACCTCGGTAAAGGCTGACCATTTAATTAATACCAGATTTCCTGTTGGCAATGAGTCCGTGCTTTTGCCCAAAAACAATCTCAGAGAATCCAGTGAAGGCCCAATAATTCCTCCTCCTGAGCATATCAAGCCTGCATATTTTGATTATGAAAGCTTAGTATATGCGCATTATGATACGTCTCCTGATGCCCAGGTTCAGATTTTTGTCCAGATGGATGGCCGAAATGAGTGGTGGATTTACGGCTGGCAGTATAATGACTATAATGATAGAATTTCTATCCGGCTTTCGGGTCCGCAGGAAGGTTGGATCCAGGCGAAAGGAAAACTTATTACAGGAGATGGAGTCTACAGAGAATAATTCACTCTTTTCTCAGTTAAACCGTGCAAGTCCTATATTTTTCAAGAAGCAGCTTTGTATCTCAAGGTTCTGCTTCTCTTAAGTTTATTATACGTTTTATCCCTATCTTAATAAGGAATGTTTGAGGAAATTCGGGTTACAAAAGCCTTGAATAAAATAAAGGCAACAAGCAGGCTCAAGCTTCCGTATTCCTGGGATTTGAATATTTACAGAGGATGCGAACATAGTTGCCATTACTGTTATGCAATGTATTCTCACAGCTATCTTGAAAATGAAAAAAAACGCCCAGGTTCAGGGGAAGAAAGCTCTGGTTTTTTCCAGAAGATCTACGTAAAAACAAATATTGAAGAAGCTCTTGAAAAGCAGCTTGGAGCAAGAAACTGGAAAAAAGAAGTAATCAATATAGGTGGGGTATGTGATAGCTACCAGCCCACTGAGGCAAAGTACGGCTTGATGCGTAAAGTCCTGGCACTAATGATCGAATACAAAAACCCGGTTATCATATCCACAAAATCCGATCTCATCCTCAGAGATTACGACCTGCTTAAAGAACTCGCTGAACTGACGTATGTAAGCGTTGCGGTCACAGTTACCACAATGGATAAAAAGCTAAGCTCTCTGCTGGAGCCCCTGGCTTCGCCTCCTGAAAAACGGTTTTCAGTCCTGCGGGCTTTTAAAGGCACCACCGCTGTTACCGGAATCCATATGATGCCAATTCTTCCATTTCTCACCGACAGCCCTCAGAACCTAGAGCAAATCCTGTCTCTTGCAGCCGAGTGTGAGGTGGATTACGCCCTTCCTGGCGTTCTCAACCTCAGGGGCGAAACCAGAAAGCATTTCTTCAATTTCCTTGAACTTAGCTTTCCCGAACTTGTGGATCCATACCGCAAACTGTATGCAAAAGGAGAAGCTGACAGAGCCTATAAGGCTACACTTTACGAAGTGCTCCGCTCTCTTATGGAAAAATCCCATCTATCCGGGGACTACATGAAACCCATACAGGCAAAACTTACTCGCTCGAAGCAGCTTAGACTCACTGATTTTTCAAAAAATAGCTTTTGAGTTTACCATAAATAGACTTACTTTTCATCTCCTGCACAGCTGCAGGAAATATTACCTTTTAGGATTTCTTTCCAGTCTCCAAGCACATCATGGGTCCAGCAGTCGTCAGCACCAGCGGCTTCTCGCATTACCAGAGCAAAGATATACGAAAGTTCCTTGACGGTAGCTCCGGCTTCGAGAGCACCTTTAAAATGCTTCAGGACGCAGGGTTTTGACCTGGCTTTGATAGAGAGGGCAAAACAAATGAACTGATAAGTCTTTTCGTCAATTATCCTTTTCTCGGCGTAAAGCTGATCGATTTCGTCCAGCTTCTGGGTGAATTCCGGGAAAAATTCTTCCAGCATTCTCATCTCAGTGGCTCCTTTCT
>ENA-UOOH01001645-UOOH01001645.1-fermentation-metagenome-genome-assembly--contig:-NODE-1645-length-21227-cov-9.178065_pt1 | contig 21227 bp, 16 predicted proteins | sample MGYA00245778_ERZ724025 | MGnify/ENA primary metagenome ERZ724025 (study PRJEB28704, sample SAMN03018313) | fermentation metagenome | biome: anthropogenic terrestrial biome; feature: soil; material... | reverse complement strand
GACAAGATCCTTCGCACTCGAAGAGTACTGCGTAAAAGAGGCTCAGGATGACAAAACCCAGTTCCTATTCCCTGCTCCCTGCTCCCGGCTCCCCCTTTAAATCTAAACACATTCATATTGAGAATTGCTGGTGGGGCGTGGTGTGCAGCAGTGCATGGATCGCCAGCGTGATGCCTTCTGCCAGGTTGACGAAAAATAAGAACTTTTTGGTATTAATGGCAAACTCCTTGTTGCCATCCATTTAAGATTGCACCAGTGAAGATTTGACATTATTTCACAGCTGCAAAGAAAACCTGCAATCGGCTCTATGGGCAATCTGAAGGGTTTTGGAAGCTCATCACAAAATTACGTCCGTAAAAATGTAAATACTTACAAAAACTCGTCCGTAAAAGTGTTGGATAATTCATAAGCACCGATATGGTTTTTGCTAAGCGGAAGGATGGATTAAAAAGCGATACAACGACTAAATGGATTCAATCCACCCATTGCCATCCGCACCTCACTGTCTGATTACCGCAAGGAAGAATGGTTGGTCAATCTTCCGCTCTATGCAATTAGCTCGCTCGCTAATGTCGCCCAACAGCATCAATTCGAGAATTGAAAATCTGTAAATTTAAACAAACACCGGGAAGCAATTGCCTCCCGGTGATTTTAGTTGAGTGAGTTATGACACCGTCAATGCCATTACAGCCTTTTGGGCGTGCAGGCGGTTTTCAGCTTCGTCATAGACCACCGAATTCGGTCCGTCGATAACTTCACTGGTGACTTCAATATCACGATCTGCAGGCAGGGGGTGCATGTAAATCGCATCCGATTTCGCCAGTTCCATCCGGCGCTGATCCATGATCCAGTCGGTGTAAGAATCCTGCAATTCTTTGCCTTTGACCGGATCGGCAGTGGTCAACAGCGGTCCCCAGCTTTTGGCATAAATCACATCCGCGTCTTTCATGCCTTCGTCCATGTCGTGGACGATCTCAAAGGATGTGCCCCACTTTTTGGCTTCATCAGCCGCCTGCTGTTCAATTTCAGGCATAAGCGGAAATTCTTTTGGATACGACAGAGTTACGTCCATGCCAAAGCGCGGCATTTGGATAATCAGAGACTGGGGCACGGAGATTGGTTTCAAATATGAGGCAGCATATGCCCAGGAAACCACAATCTTTTTGCGTTTCAGGTTGCGACCTTTCTTTTCCATGATGGTCATCAGGTCCGCCAGGCACTGGAAGGGGTGGTAAATGTCGCACTGCATGTTCAGAACAGGCACACGGCTTGCCCGGGCTACTTCGTTGAGGTAGATATTGCCGTCCAGCCAGTCGCAATGGCGGATGGCGATGCCGTCAAAATAGCGCCCATAAATTTCACCGATTTCTTTAGCAGTGTCACCGTGTGAAATTTGGGTGGTCGTGCTGTCGATAAACGCGCCGTGACCACCCAGCTGCGCCATGCCGGCTTCGAAAGAGCCGCGCGTGCGCGTGCTGCTGAAGAAAAACAACATTGCCAATACTTTATCGCGCAGGTAAGCGTGCGGTTCGTTGAGGGCTCGCTTGCGCTTGAGGTCCCAGGCAACTTCTAAGACGGTTTCGACTTCTTCTTTAGAAAAATCCAGATCGCCGATCAGATCGCGGCCATGTAGAAAAGTTTGCATATTAGCTCTCCTTGAGGTTTCTTTGCTTGATTATACTCAGCTATGTCTAAATTAGACTATCAGAATTATCGTTATATTTATCAGCACTTACACCAACCATTATTTCACTTTTCCACTAATCAGAACCGAAAATTATTGGCAGGAAGGTGTCTGATACTGGCAGTAAACTAGTCTTGTAAATACCATAATCATCAAAAGCTATCTCAGCTAACAATTCTTCTTGACCGGTGTTAATGTATGTGTTTTCAATCATATACGACGAATCTCCGGGACTGCCATAAAAATTCCAACTCCTTCCACCATCTGTTGAAAAAAACATGCTCCCGATTCCGTTTACTCCCCCGCTTGCATAGATGATTGAAGGAATTCGGGGATCGAAGGTCAGATTGTATTTATGGTTTTCTCCAGAGATTTGAGACCAGTTTTGTCCCCCGTCTACAGTCTTATAAAGCACACCATATTCTGTGGTTACGTATAACACACCTCGTTGCGCTGGGCTTGGAAAAACCGCAACAAGGTTTGTTGCTGGAATACCGTCGCTGATCGTTTCCCAGGTATCCCCGTTATCGGTGGATTTTTGCAAAATGCGATTTGTGACGTAGATCGTTTCGAGATCGAACGGGTCAAGCTTCAGCGAGTTCTTTCCAAACAAATTGTCTCCAACGAAACTCCAGGATTCTCCCCCATCAAGGCTGCGAAACACATACGTTTCTTTATAAATACCGAAAATTCTCTCAGGGTTCCTGGGGTCAATGACCAATGAAGAAATTGTCCCATTCAAATTAAAATCAGTGTCGAACTTGATCCAGCTTGCTCCCTGATCAGTGCTTCGAAATAAGCCTTTGTCATACAACCCAAGGAAAATCAAATCGGGATTATGTGGGTCAATTGTCAAGCTAGTTACTGTAAAATCTGGCAACCCATCGTTAATCAGGAACCAGTTTTTGCCACCGTCAACGGTTTTATATAAACCACTCTTATCCCTTGCGAGGTACATCGTTTCAGAGTTCGTCGGGTCTACTGCGAAAGCACCGACATTTGCCCTCGATAATCCACAGGGTTTCCAGATTGTTTCGTTGCCATTCTTGCCAAAAATACCATTAGTTTCCAAGGCTATTAACACAGTCTTGTCGGAGTTTCCCAGAGCAAGTATCACTCTGGGATATATAGCTGTCATGTTTCCATTGATATTTGTCCAGGTCTGCCCCCAATTTTTACTCTGATACACACCATTATATGCTTGTGTGTAATAGATCGTCGCGGCATCGGTCGGGTCCATCGCGAAACCTCCATCATAGGCATTAGGGTATATTACCCTTGTCCATTCAACACCACCATCGCGGGTCAAAAATACCCCGTAATTGGATGAAACTGCATAGATTACTTCCGAATCCTGGGGGCTGACGATAAGTTCAGTGAAGCTTTGGTTCGTCAAATTACCGGAAATCGAAGTCCAATTATTCCCACCGTCAGTACTTTTTTCAATACCATTACTTCCACTTAGATAGATTACCGATTGATTAGTCGGATCAAAAGTAACCGTTGAAACTATGAATGTAGTTGGATAGTTAGACAATACCCAATTCTCACCGAAATCAGTGCTCAAATATAGGCTTCCATCTTTGATAGCGTATAGCTTGCCAGGTGTGAAAGGATCGGTTTCCAATTGCCAATATCGAAATCCAATCGGATACCAAGACAGTCCAGAATCGTGGCTTTTGTATGTAAAGTAATTGCTTGGAGAATAGAAAATCCTAGAATCTGTTGGATCGTTTACGATAGACAACAATGTCTCAGTTTCGTTCCCCACCAAGTAAGAATCCCATGAAATTCCAAAATCAGAGCTTGTATAGAAATATCTGCCAGCTACCGCGTATAACTTGTTGGGATCTGTGGCATCCGATTCAATGTCCCCGATTGAAAATTGTCCAAGCGGACCTATAGGTACCCATGTTTGTTGAGTCTGTGCCACAGGAAACAACGGCGACAACAGCGATGCTAGCGCAATCCCTGTGTGGATAATAAAGTTTTGCCAGAGCGTCAATCTTTACCTCCGAAATGAGTTGTTTAGATGTATCAGAATATGCGTGATTGTAACAGACAAATATAGCAGAATTAGGCATACCAAATAAAATTTCGCAAAATGCGATCCAAGTAAATGATTCATGGAGGCAGATGTGCCTCCATGATAAAAAAAGCAGAAACTCTACTTAATAAAACTCGGCAAAATCGCATAAAACTCGGTTGCTTTAACCACGTCATCCAGTTTGACACTGTCCATGACCGTATGCGCGGTGACTTCATCGCCAGGTCCGAAACCGATCGAGGGGATGCCCGCCTTGCCTGCCCAGTAAATCCCATTGGTGCTGAACGACCACTTGCTGGCGGGTTTCGGTTCAAGACCGATCAACTCCCGTGCCTTCAGACCAGCCTGCACCAGGTCGTGGTTTTCATCCAATGCCCAGGCGGGGAAATATTTTTCAACCGGGAAGACAAATCCGGTATAAGAAGGCTCATCATAAAACAGCGCTTCAACCTTAACGCGATCTTTACTTTCTTCTGGAATCAGGGCTTCAACCTGTGCGATCGCTTCTTCTTCTGTTTCGCCAAAGGTCATACGGCGATCGATATAGATAACAGCCTCATCCGGGACAGCGTTGATGCTGGGGGTCTTGACGGTCATATCTGAGACGGTGATTTTGCCATGCCCCAGGAAGGGGTCGTCACCGAGCTCGGGCTCCAAATCGCGGATGCCCGCGATCACCGGCAAAAGCAGGTAAATCGCGTTGATGCCCACATGGTTGCTGGCAGCATGTGCCGAAACGCCCTTGGCGGTTACCTTGAGCTCAACACGACCCTTATGACCACGATAAACTTCCATCTTGGTTGGTTCGCCAATCACAACAAAATCAGGTTTGATCATGGGGTCAACCTCAACGAAGGTGTTCGGGGCGATACCGTCGCACCATTCTTCCATGTTGCCAAAATACCAGGCAGTCCAGCCATCCAGCAAGCCCAAATCACGGGCAAAAGCCATGCCATAGACCATGCCGGGGGTCGAACCTTTTTCATCACAGGCTCCCCGTGCATAAAAGACACCATCCTCTATTTTGCCTTCAAAAGGGTCCCATTGCCACTCATCAGGGTCACCAACACCAACCGTGTCAATATGAGAATCAAATACGATCGTTCGCGCTCCGTCTCCGATGCGCCCGAGGATGTTGCCCATCTTATCGAAGCGCACTTCGTCGAATCCGAGTTTGTGCATTTCTTCAGCAACACGTTCACCGACCGGTCCGATCAGCGATTCATAACTTGGGATCGCGCAAATTTCCCGCAAAAAACGGATAATATTTGTGCGGTTTTCTTCAGTCTTTTGGTGAATTTGGTCGAGAATTTCTTGTGAGGTCATTTATTTTCTCCTTGTCGAATTTCTGGTATTCTGCCCACCAGGAAGGCATTATAATGATTCCAGAAAATTACCTGGGATAACAACAATAAGAAAGCGAGTAAGCATGGATATCTTATCATTAAAGACGAGTACCGGCAATTTATTTCGGAAGCCAGAAATGAACTGGGGAATTCTGGGCACCGCCCGAATCTCAGAACAGATGATCCCCGCACTCAAAGCTGTAAAACACAATCATGTCATCGCTGTTGCCAGCCGCGACCTCACCCGCGCGCGGCAGTTTGCCGACAAAATGCAGGTTCCGGTTGCCTACAGCAGCTATGAAGAGCTCCTGGCAGACCCAACCGTCCATGCTGTTTACATCCCCCTGACCAACAACGAGCACAAACCCTGGACCATTAAAGCCCTCCAGGCTGGGAAGCATGTTCTTGTCGAAAAGCCCTTCGCCCTAAACGCCGACGAAGCCCAGGAAATGGTTGGCATCGCGCATGAAAAAGGACTGGTTTTGATGGAAGGTTTCAGTTACCGGTTTCATTCACGCATGCCTAAAGTTTTTGACATCCTGAGAAAAGGCGAATTAGGGAAATTGCGCTTTTTGTATTGTAGTTTCAGCTTCTCTTTGGAAAACCCCGATGACTTCCGCCTGGTCCCATCGTTAGGTGGAGGAGCGCTCTACGACCTGGGTTGTTATTGCGTAGACTTTCAACGCCTTGCAGTGGAGCGCGAACCAGAGAGCGTGCAGGCTCGTTACCACCTGGGCGGTTCCGGAGTTGACCTGCAAATGCAAGTTACCCTCGATTTCGGCAACCAAATTTATGGAAATTTTGATGTGGCTTTCAATGCAATCCATCAAAATATTGTCAGAATCGTCGGATCAGAAGCCGTTATGACTGTCGACTGGCCTTTTTCGAGCAGCAATAAAAGTGTATCCATGCTAATAGAGAAGGGCGAAGCGGTTCAAAAAGTCAGTTACCGACCGGAAAATGATTATAAGAACATGGCTGAACACTTTTACGAAGTGGTGATTAAGAAAGAAATAGCCCTATATCCCCTGGCAGGATCAGTAAAAACCATGGAAGTAATCGACGCGATATTTGAATCTGCGGCAGATAATGGTAAACTCGTTTCGCTAAAATAATTCGATCAGGATGAGCTGCTCTATGAAAAAAATCGAAGAAAAAAGATTTCGGAAATGGCGCCCCAAGCCCGTGCGCAACCAGGTCTTGCTGCCATTGTTACTCATTATCGCGATCATTGTGATTATGTTTATGTTCCGCGATTTTACACTCGAAGATCGCGCCATCGAAATCCCCCACGAAGGTCTTCTGGAGGTAATTGTAGGTTACGCCATCCTGCTCGCGGAAATAGCCGCCATGCTGGTAGTAGCGGTCTCGGTCATCGAGACTATCTACAACTTCATCAGAGGTTTACTGGATAGAAAACGACCCCGAATTCGATCTTCAGAGACTCTGCGCTTACGCCTGGGTCATCGTCTCAGTCTCGCGCTTGAATTTGCGCTTGCCTCAGACATCCTTCGTGTGGCGATCTCGCCAACCTTATCCGACCTGATGTTTTTGTTTGTGATCATCCTGCTGCGGGAATTGATCAACCACTTTCTGGAAGAAGAATTCGCGGCAATCAAATCAAGCGCAAGATATCCCGATCTGCAACCATGCGATACGGATGAGGAAGCGTAGCTGAATATTACTGACAATAACAAAGCCCCTCGGGTCAGAGGGGCTTTGTTGTACCAGGTCTGATTATGGTGTCGGAGTGACCGTGCGTGTAGGCGTGGAGCTCGGCACCGGTGTCGCGATATTAACAGGCACCCTGAGCAGATCGCCAATATTAAGCGGCGTCGTTTCGGTCAACAAAGGTGTGATTTGATTAGCAGTGCGATAACGGTTGGTCTCAGCGATGATCTGGGCGACAGATGAACGGAACCATTGTGCCACAGAAGCTAAGTTTGCCCCTGGTTCGACATAGTAATCGATAATCGTGCCCACAGCCAGTTCAGTTGGGACCTGCGTCTGGGTTGGCATCTCCTGCCAGGGGGGTGGAATTTTGATAATATCACCTTCGCGAATAATACAAGGATCGCCAAGCCCGAGCCCGTTTACATAGAGAAAAACATCCAGCATCACAGAGAACTTTTCGGCTACATCTGAACAGGTAAAGTCATCCGCCTGAACGATGTAATCGAACGGTCCATCCAGTGTAGGTGTGGGCGTGATTGTAGGTGTCTCGGTAGGCGTGCTCGTAATCGTTGCAGTGTTGGTCGGAGTAACCGGCGTCGCCGTATAGGTTAATGTAGGGGTAGGGGTTTGGGTGCTGAAAAGGGAGAAACCACCGCCGTCACCAAGCACTCCTGTTGCCCACAACACAACCAAAACCAGCCCTGCCACGACCAGCAAAGCCGCGATTGCGACAAGAATTGCGCGGTTGTTGCGGCGTTTCTTTCGGTAGGAGGATAGTAAACTTCCAGATTTTTTCTTTGCCATAATTGCCTTCCTCTTAGTTTACGTAGAAACAGAAAGGGTGTAATCCGATAATAATCGGGTATATTGATTGCGTCAAGTATACCATTTTTGCCTATAGTCATTTTTTCGTCAAGCCAGCCTCTGGGCAATAGCTACCCGGGCTTGCTGTTATAACGACCCTAAGCCTCGCGCTGCAGTTCCTCGCTGACAATCTGAATTCCACTGCTGGCACCGATGCGGTTCGCGCCGGATTCAACCATCTTCATTGCGTCTTCGTAGGTGCGGATTCCGCCAGCCGCTTTTATGCCCATCCCGGGACCAACAATGCTGCGCATCAAGACAACATCTTCAAGAGCAGCCCCGCCGGTTGAAAAGCCAGTCGAAGTCTTCACAAAATCAGCCCCTGCCTCTTTTACCAACATAATGGCAGTCACCTTTTCTTCTTCGGTCAACAAACAGGTTTCAATAATGACCTTGACAATCGCCTGCCGGGCATGCGCTTCCTTGACCACGCTTTGAATATCCCGGGCAACTGCCACCAGGTCACCCGACTTGAGCACGCCGACGTTCATGACCATATCAATTTCGACTGCCCCATCTTTAATCGCGCGTTTGGTTTCGCTTACCTTTACTTTGGTCGCGTTAGCGCCCAGTGGAAACCCCACCACACTGGCGATTTTCACCTGGCTTCCTGCGAGATTTGCCTTACAGCGTTTGACCCAGTATCCATTCACACATACGGCGCCAAAGCCATATTCCAGCGCTTCCTGGCAGAGCTTGTCGATCTGGGCTGCAGTAGCATCCGCTTTCAGCAAGGTATGGTCGATCATCGCTGCCAGCTGGCTTTGCCCTTGCGCGCCTCCACCGGTCATTTTGGTGTTAACCCTGATAACGCGACCCTTATCATCAAAGACCGTGGTCATTTCCAGGTCTTCATAGCTTGTCACCTTCTCAATTGTTTGGAGTGTTTCTTCCAATTCTGTCATTTTTACCTCTTGCATGTGTCTAATTCGGTTTCCGTATTCCTGTCTACCCAGGGTATGACAATTTTAGATTATCATTAGCGTAAGTTACTCCGCTATCAACACTTAGGAAAATTAATCATAACGAAGTAAGCATGAAAAGTCCAGAGTACCAAACCATAACCGCCATCGCCCATCCCAATATCGCCTTCATCAAGTATTGGGGCAACCGGGATGATCGTCTGCGCCTGCCGTGCAATTCTTCCCTTTCCTGCAACCTGTCGGGGTTGGAAACACGCACAAGCGTCCGTTTTAACCCGTCACTGCCTGCCGACAGTTTAATTCTGTCCGGAGAGCGAATCGACGGACCAGCCCTCAGCCGCGTCAGCGCCTTTCTGGATATCGTTCGCCTGCTTGCAGACCGACCGCTTTTTGCAGAGGTCACCAGCGCCAACAATTTCCCTGCCGGAGCTGGCATCGCCTCCAGTGCTTCCGCTTTTGCCGCACTCGCACTGGCAGCCAGCAAGGCGATTGGCTTGGATCTGGAAGAAAAGCAGCTCTCCCGCCTTGCCAGGCGTGGGTCAGGCTCTGCCAGCCGATCCATTCCCAACGGGTTTGTCGAATGGCAAGCCGGAAGCAGCGACGCAGACTCTTACGCCTTCTCCATCGCACCGGCGGAACACTGGGAGTTGGTCGACTTGGTTTGTGTGCTCGACACCTCCCATAAGTCGGTCGATTCGACCGGCGGTCACGCCCTGGCACACACGTCCCCCCTGCAGCATTTACGCCTTTTGCACGTCAATGAACGCCTGGAACTGTGCCGCAAAGCCATTCTTGAGCGGGATTTTGAGCTTTTTGCCCGGGTTGTGGAAGAAGACTCAAATTTGATGCACGCAGTCATGCGCACAAGCAGCCCATCCCTGGTTTATTGGCTGCCTGAGACTGAAGTCATTTTGTGGACCTTGAAAGAATGGCGAAACCAGGGAAGAGCGGTCTGCGCCACGGTGGATGCCGGTCCGAATGTGCATGTGCTCACCTTACCGCAGGACATGGAATGGACGCTTGCCCGCTTAAAACAGCTGCCAGGCGTCAAGCAGGTTTTACAGGCACCGGTTGGGCAGGGTGCAAGGCTGCTCCCCTCAAAATAGCGCGATTACCAGATTTTATTCACCCTGCTTTTGGTTGTCTTTTCAAAACTCTGCAGGGCGGTTTTTATCCCTTCAATTTCATCCAGTTTTTTGCTGCTCTCATGCAGTTCCTGGAGGGCAATCCTGATTCCTTCAACTTCTTCCAAAGCCTTATTGGTCTCGTTCAATTCCTGGAGGGCAAGCTTGGTCCCTGCTACGTCTTCAAGTTTTTTATCTATCTGGGTTAATTCCTGTGTCATTTTTTCGAGGTTCCGGTCCAGGCGCTCAATGCTTTTTGGAATATCCTCCACGGCATCAGTCAGATCGGTCAGACTGCTGGTGTGACTGTCGAGGATGCCCTGAAACATATTGAGATCCAGCACATAATCCACTTTTCTCAATTTCTGATACAGCCCGCCGATATAGGTCACCTGGACGTTGTAAACCCTGGGTAGTTGCTCTGATTCCAATCTGGATTCAAGCCGGTCAATTGAGGTGCGCAGTTCATAACCCGGCGGCATTGCTGGAATCTGTTGGTGCAAAAACGATAAATTGTTAAGGTCGAAGTTTTTCAATGAAGTCTGAAAAGGAGGGTCGAAACTGATCTTGACGTTATGGGCGATTGTCCTACCCTGGTTACTGACCACAAGGTCAAAAATCGGTGAATCGGTCTGCACATCAAAATAGACCACGATGTAGGGGGCATACTCCATGTCGCGGTCTTCCACCATCTCCTCGATGCTCTTTTCCATCGCTCTGGCTGAGGCTTTGGTTTCTTTTGCCACCTCAGCAGTTTTAATCACGTAAACCACCAGGGCAAGCAGACTGGCTATCTGAACAATCAGCAAAATCGTTTCACGAGTTGTTGGCGACATCAATCCTCCTTCTTGGTGGGAGACCGTGTTCAGGATGCTGGCAGTAATACGAGCAATACAGGTCCCCCTACTTTTTATTTTTCTGTTTGGGAAAAGGCAGCTCTTCCCATGTTGCCCGCATGACCTGGCAAACAAAAGTCGTATCATCAAGGTCATCGAAGATATACGATAGCCTGGCTCCCGGATAAGCATAGCCTTCCAGGGGATCCTCACCAAGGTATTTTGCCCCGGCGGAAGTCTTTTTCAAAAACACATGGTTATCACAAACCAACCCCATAATCTTCCCGTCCATGTAAAGTCCATATTCCCCAAACATTTTTCGGGCAGAAACCTCACCTGCTGGTGCCATTTGTTCCAGAACATATTGGATATATTTATCGCTGACGGGCATGTTTTCCTCCTGGTTAGAATAGTTCAATTGTAACCATTATTGTCGTTTTCTTCTGGTTTATATCTTGCTTCCCGGTAATTCTCAATTTGAATGTGTTTAGATCTACTACGCAAAATGCAGTAGCAATCGGACTCCAAAACGGGAGTGGTGGGTTCAGGATGTGAGCGGGGAGCAGGGAACAGGTAAAAGGGAATAGGGAATAGGAACTGGGTTCTGTCATCGTGAGCCTCTTTTGCGAAGGATCTTGTCGATTGGACTTCGTTCAGTATGACAGATAGTTTGTCATCCTGAGCCTCTTTTGCGAAGGATCTTGTCAATCGGAACAGTAAGACGCTTGTGAATTTCACTTACTGAGTGCTCGTCCCGTTCCGGCGAAGCCATCTTTTCGTAGGGAACGTGGCTCGTCCCGTTCCGGCGAAGCCGTGTATTGAAAACACCTCGTACTTTCTTCTACTCGCACTTTGCATTTTTTCAATCCGCTGTACACAATGATCACACACAACGGCGGATTGAGGGGGGCAGCATCCTCGTCACACCAATGTCACAACCCCCTCAATCTCGCCCTACAGCTACTCGCGGGACAGCATGGCAACCGCGAAGAGGGAATACGAAACAGGGAATAGGAACTGGTTTTTGTCATCCTGAGCCTCTTTTGCGAAGGATCTTGTCAATCGGAACAGTAAAACCCTTACGAAGTACACTATATGTCACTTCGTTCAGGATGACAGATAGTTTGTCATCCTGAGCCTCTTTTGCGAAGGATCTTGTCAATCGGAACAGTAAGACGCTTGTGAATTTCACTTACTGAGTGCTCGTCCCGTTCCGGCGAAGCCATCTTTTCGTAGGGAACGTGGCTCGTCCCGTTCCGGCGAAGCCGTGTATTGAAAACACCTCGTACTTTCTTCTACTCGCACTTTGCATTTTTTCAATCCGCTGTACACAATGATCACACACAACGGCGGATTGAGGGGGGGCAGCATCCTCGTCACACCAATGTCACAACCCCCTCAATCTCGCCCTACGGCTATTCGCGGGACGGCATGGCAGCCGTCCCCTGCACCACAAAAAAACCTATTTTCCCATATTGAGAATTACTGCTTGTTTCCCGAAATATTCGCTCCCTAAAATGCACTGGCATTGGGGGCGCCTCAGTAACCGCTTTAATGATCCTGTTCCCTTTTTTGTGGCTGAATACCTGCAAATCCAAAACGATTATAATAGTGCCCATGAAACGCCTTTTTGCGTTAGCGATAACGTTCATAATTTTCCTGGCGCCTTTCGCCAATGCATCCGCACAGATTTCCACGCCGGTTTACCCGGGTGTGATTGTCTCAACTCCACAGGCAGATGGCGCGATTTACCACCCCGTGGTTTACGGAGACAGCCTCTGGGCGATCGCCGAAGCCTACGGATTGACACCCAGCGAAATTAACATCCTCAATGGCAACGCCCCGGATTCCGCTGAGGTTTACGCCAACACCATTTTGCTCATTCGCAAGGCTTTTACCCCTTCCCCGACGGTCGAAGCGACCTCCACGGCAGTAGCCCATACCCCGCAGCCGACAATCTCTCAACCCAGCCGAACCGTCATCCCCACCAAAACCGCCTATCCTACCAGCACACCCACTGCGCCTCCGACCACAAGCCAGGTTTTATTTGGTGACAGCCAGCGCGTTGGGCTCTTCCTGATCAGCACGAGCCTGATTGGGATCGTCCTGGTGGTGATTTTCGGCTTTATTCGCAAACCCAGGTAGCCTTTACCAATTATTGATATTAATCAGGATTATGCTTTTGCCTGGAAACCTGCCCGGCAAAGGTATAATTCGATGGGATTACTATGAATAAGAAACATAAAACCATCACAGTATATGCCGGTTCGGCGGATAACGTTGATTCGGTTTTTATCGAGCAGGCATATCAGCTTGGTAAAACCCTCGCCATCCAGAAACGCCGCCTGGTTTTCGGAAATGGGAAAACTGGTTTGATGGGTGCGGTCGCCCGTGGTGCATTGGAACACCAGGGAGAAATTTGTGGCGTAATCAACGACGACCTCAATCTTTCCCACCTGGTCTTTGACCAAGGAATCATCATCGAAAAAGTCAGTGACATCCAGGTCAGGCAGCATCGTATGAACCAACTGGGCGATGCCTTTATCGCCCTGCCCGGCGGATTCGGGACGCTTTATGAAGCGCTCGAAGCGCTCACATGGGCACAAATTGGTTACCACAAGAAACCTGTGGGTTTCTTAAACACTGCTGGGTACTACGACCCTCTCATGGCAATGTTTGACCAGGCAATCGAGAAAGGGTTCATTTTTCCTGAACACCGCGATCTTTACCTTATGTCTGACGACCCCGAAGCGTTGCTGGAAGCAATCGATAATTTTTCTCCACCCCAGAATATGAACAGGTGGTTAACCCGCGAATGAAACGAATTAAAACATTCTTCATCGACCTTGACGATACGGTTTATTCGACCGAAAACGGCATTTGGCCTTATCTGGGCGACCGGATTATTCGTTATATGCAGGATGTTATTAAAATCCAGGCAGAGAATGTTTACGAAATCCGCGAACGTCTCCTGCTGGATTATGGCACCACGATGCGGGGATTGATCGTCGAATACGATGCCGATATGCAAGACTATCTGCGCTATGTTCACGATGTCGATCTCTCTGATTATCTGCAGGAAGACCCCGAGCTGCGCAGTGCCTTGCTCAGCCTGCCCCAGGAAAAGTGGATCTTCACCAACGCAAGCCAGGCTCACGCGGAGCAAGTGCTGCGTTTATTGGGTATCCGCGATTTGTTTACTGGCATCATTGATGTTGTCGACACAGACCCCTGGTGCAAGCCCTTCGTGCCAGCGTTTGAAAAAGCATTTGAAATCACCAATCATCCCAACCCCGCTGAAATCTTGTTCATCGACGACCGCGTTACCAACCTGGATACGGGAAAGACACTGGGTATGCATACGCTGCAAATTTTTGGTGTCGAAAGACCAGGCAGCCACCCGGGAATTGAAAAACTTGCCTGTTTGCCTGCTTTTATGGCAAACATGGATAAAATTTAAACGATCTCGACCAGCTCTCTCGAACCTGGTGTGAATGGAGTAGTATGAAAAATAAAGGTTTAACTTCTTGTCTGATTATTCTCGGCGCTTTTGCCCTGCTTTTGGTCACTTTTTTGGGTGGGCTCACTGTTGGCAGCCTGCTGCCCGGGAACGTTATTACGCAATTTTGGAATCGTGAACAAATCACCCCTGCGCCAACCCAGCCAGGCGCCGTAACCACCGACGAAATTGTCCCGACGCCAGTAATCCAGGCAACAACTCCCGAAGAACTGGAAGAACTCTTCGAGCCCTTCTGGGAAAGCTGGGATCTACTCCACAGAAATTATGTAGACCAGCCGTTGGACGACCTGGCTTTGATGCGCGGCGCGATTCAGGGTATGCTCGCGGCAACCGGCGACAGGCACACTTCGTACATGGACCCGGAACAATTCCGACAGGCAAATCAGGAGATGGAAGGTGAATACACCGGCATCGGAGCCTGGGTGGACGTCACCGGTGATTTTGTTGAGATCGTCTCACCGATGAAAGGCTCCCCAGCCGAAGCAGCCGGTTTACAACCGAAAGATCTCGTCGTCGCAGTAAATGGTGTTGACATGACCGGCATCCCCGGCGATTTGGTGCTGCAGAGAATCCTCGGACCTGCCGGAGAGCAGGTTACCCTGACAATCAGGCGCAATAGTGATACCTTTGACGTGGATATTGTTCGTGAGGTGATCCAGATCCCAGTGGTTGAATATGAAATGCTTGATGATAACATTGCTTATATCTCGTTATCAACCTTCAACGAGAAATCGACCCCCCAGTTACGCGCAGCCCTGGATGATCTGCTTGGTCAAAACCCGAAGGGTCTGATTTTTGATCTGCGAAACAATGGCGGTGGGTTCCTGGTCACGGCGATTGAAGTTGCCTCCGAATTCCTCAGCGATGGCGTGATAATGTATGAAGAATACGGAGATGGCAGCCGTGACACCTACAATGTGCAGGCGGGTGGTCGGGCGACATCGATTCCCCTGGTTGTGCTAATTAATGAAGGCACGGCATCGGCATCAGAAATTGTTGCCGGCGCAATCCAGGATTATGACCGCGCCACACTGATCGGAATGACCAGCTATGGCAAAGGCTCGGTGCAGAACTGGATCTCTCTGAGGACAGAAGAAGGCGGCGTTCGCATCACGATCGCCCGTTGGCTGACCCCCGATGGCAACCAGATCAATGAACTGGGTCTCACCCCGGATATCGAAGTGCCCTATACCCAGGAGGATGCCGACGCTGACCGCGACCCTCAGCTGGAAGCAGCGATTGAATTTTTTAATCAATAAGAGGTTATAACACCTGAAAGGTTCTGGGATTGCGGGCGAACCAGGTCTTCTTTATTTGTTACTCTGAGCGTCAGTAGCGAAGGATCTTTCCTCTGGCAGGTTAAGATCCTTCGCAAAAGAGGCTCAGGATGACAAAACCCAGTTCCTGTTCCCTGTTTCCTGTTACCTGTTCGCGGTTGCCACGCCGTCCCGCGAATGATGGCTTCGCCGGAACGGGACAAGCCGCGTTCCCTACAACAACATTACTCCGCCGGTACAAACGTCCCGCCCTATAGAACTGCGAAAACAGTCACGCGTTTTAGCTTAAACGGTAAATTGCTGGTTATCGTCAATAATCAGCCATTGGCTGTCATCTTCCCGGTATAATTAAGCCCAAAAAAGGAGACTACTATGACCGAAACCATTCCCCGTTGGAACCTCAGCAACATCTATGCCGGCATTGATGACCCACAGCTCGCTGTCGACATGTCCGTTTTGAAAGACGAGACCATCGCCCTAACCCGCTTTTTTGAGAATGATCTTCTGCCAAAAACGGATAAACAGATCACCCCCGAAAACCTCAGCAAGCTTTTGAGCCACATGGTCGACCTGGTAAACAAGATAAACGTCCGTGCCAGCACAATCGGCTCATACCTATACGCATTAACCAGCATGGACTCTTTCGACAAAGAAGCCGAGCGGCTTCAGTCTCAATTCCAGATCGGTTTGCTGCCCCTGCGCAACGTCAGCACTCGCATCGCTGCCTGGCTCGGCAAAATTTCTGCCCAGCTGCCGGCTGCCCTTGAGCTGCCTGGTTCTGCCCAAACGCATGCCTTCTTCCTGATGGAAGAGGCACAGCAGAGCCAGTTCCTGATGAGCGAACCGGAAGAAGAGCTTGCCAACGAGTTATCACTCTCCGGAGGCTCTGCCTGGGGCGATCTGCAGGGTACGCTCACCTCTCAAAAGCAGGTCGACTTTGAAATGGACGGGAAGACCGAATCCCTGCCTCTTCCAGCTTTGATCAACCTGCGCAGCCACCCTTCGGCTGATGTGCGCGAACGTGCTTATCACCTTGAACAAGCCACTTTTGAGGACATGAAGGAAGCCCTGGCAGCCTGCCTGAATGGCGTAAAAGGCACTGTAAACACACTGGACCGCAAACGTGGGCGTGACGACAGCCTGCATTCTTCCCTGGACATGGCTCGCATCGATCGCCAGACGCTGGAGGCGATGCTCGGCGCCATTGAGGACTCGCTGCCAATGTTCCGCGCTTACCACCAGGCAAAAGCGCAGCGCCTGGGTACAGAAAAACTGCCCTGGTGGAGCCTTTTCGCCCCGGTTGGCAGCGTCGACAAAACCTACACTTTCGCAGAAGCCAAAGAAACGATTTTGACAAACTTTGCGCACTTCTCCCAGGAACTGTCCGATTTTGCCCGCCACGCCTTTGAAAATCAGTGGATTGATGCCCTCCAGCGTCCTGGCAAACGCGGTGGAGCCTATTGTATGGGCATCGACGGTGTCAAAGAGAGCCGCATCATGTCCAATTTCGATGGTTCATTCGACCAGGTGATGACCCTGGCACATGAACTCGGGCATGCTTTTCATAATTACTGTGCCTTTCAGAAAGAAAAGACCCCCCTTCAGACCCAAACTCCGATGACCCTGGCAGAGACTGCCTCGATCATGTGCGAAACGATCGTTTTTAATGCCCTGCTGGAGCAAATTGACGACCCGCAGGAGGAGCTGGCTATCCTCGAAACTTCAATTTCAAGCGATGCCCAAACGATCGTCGATATCTATTCCCGCTTCCTGTTTGAACGCGAGGTTTTTGAACGCCGCAAGAAATCCGCGCTTTCTGCCGACGAGATTAGCGAGATTATGCTGCAAGCCCAGCGTGATTCGTATGGCGATGGGATCGATCCTGAAATAATGAATAAATTCGCCTGGACCTGGAAACCGCATTATTACAGCACCGGGCTATCGTTTTATAACTATCCCTATGCTTTTGGGAATTTGTTTGCCAAGGGCTTGTATGCCATTTATCAGCAGAAAGGTGCCGCGTTTGTTGAGGATTACAAGGCGCTGCTTGCCAGCACCGGCGAAGCTTCCGCTGCTGATCTGGCTGCCCGTTTTGGCATCGACATCCGCAGCAAGGAGTTTTGGACTGCCTCTCTTGCGCAAATCAAACCGCAAATTGAGCGGTATAAGCAACTGTAACAGGCTCCTGACCGGAATTCCGTCACTGAGCGCCATTTGCTTATTCTCGCTTATTAGTTTCGATTAATTAGCGCCGCATCTTACAGGGCGAGGCATCCAATACCAATTTCTCCGGTACAGACGCCTCGCCCTACGGCTACCCGCGGGACGGCATGGCAGCTGTCCCCTACACGCATATTTTTTCCGCGCGGTTGGAAATATCTTGTCAAAGCCGCATATTGGTTTTGCAGGGCGAGATGCTTGTACCGGCGAAGCCATCGTAAGCAACGTGGCACCGCCCCTTCCGTCGGTCCGTCTCACAATAAAAAAACCGACCTCCTGTTTTGGCGGTCGGTTCGGATCAACAAAACAGACTAATTCAGTCCCAATATCTTTCCCGTCTCGAAATCGATATCAATATCGTAATACCCCGGACGGGTGGGCAGACCAGGCATGGTGCTCATCTCCCCCAGCAGCGGATAAACAAACCCTGCCCCAACCGAGGCGCTTACGTCTCGGATTGGAACCCTGAAGCCTTTGGGCACGCCCTTCAATTCAGGGTCGTGACTGATCGAAAGATGCGTTTTCGCCATACAAATTGGCAGGTTGCCATAACCCAGCTGTTCATATCTTTCCAGCCGTTTTTCCGCGATCGGGCTGTAATCAACACCATCGGCACCATAAATTTCACAAGCGATCGTCTCGATCTTATCCTTGAGCGACATCTCCAGCGGGTAGAGGAAACGAAAATCCGAAGGCAATTCAGAAGCCTTCACCACTGCTTCAGCCAACGCGACCGCTCCTGCGCCGCCCTGGCTGAAGTGGTCAGCCACTACGGCGTCCTCGATCCCAGGGTGATTAAGAGCAATTTGCCGCACCAGCTCCAGCTCCGCGTCCGAATCGGTCGGGAAGCGGTTGACCGCTACCACCACGGGGATTCCAAATTTTTGAGCGATACTGGCATGCGCGAGCATGTTATCAGCACCTTTTTCGACCAAATCGAGGTTTTCATTGACATATTCAGGTGCCAGCGGAGCTCCAGCAGTCACTTTCGGACCACCGCCATGCATCTTTAGCGCTCTGACAGTCACAACCAGTACGACCACGTCAGGCAGATTGCCTGAATAACGGCACTTGATATCGAAAAATTTCTCCATGCCCATATCAGCACCGAAACCGCTCTCGGTAATAACAAAGTCTGCCAGTTTCAGGGCGATTTTGTCAGCCATGATCGAGCTGTTGCCATGAGCGATATTCGCAAACGGACCGGCATGCACAAAAACAGGCGTGCCCTCCAGCGTCTGCATCAGGTTGGGTTTAATCGTGTCTTTCATCAATACAGTCAGCGCGCCAGCGATCCCAAGATCATCTGCGGTGACCGGGTCGCCTGCCCGGCTCTGCCCGATCACGATTTTTGCGATGCGTTCGCGCATATCCTCGAGGCTGGTTGCCAACGCCAAAATTGCCATCAGCTCTGACGCTACGCTGATATAATAGTTTGTTTGTAGTTCAAAGCCCTTCTCCTGCGGACCCTGCCCAACTGTGATGCCGCGCAGCATCCGATCGTTCACGTCCACGCAGCGTTTCCAGGTAACGGTATCGGGGTCAATATCCAGGCGGGCAAATTTTGCTTTTTGTTCATCAGTCAACAAGTCTGGGTCGGTCTCCATAATGCCCAGTTTTGCCAGTCTGCCCATCATGCCGCGGGCAAAGTGGCGTTTGCCCTTTTTATCCCGGGGGCAAAGTCGGTTGAACAAAGCCGTATCGCTCTGGGTTGATTCGTGAAACATGCGCGTGTCGACCGCGGCAGCCAACAGGTTGTTCGCCGCGGTGATGGCGTGGATATCCCCGGTCAGATGCAGGTTAAAATCTTCCATCGGGATGACCTGCGAATAGCCGCCGCCAGCAGCGCCGCCCTTGATGCCAAAGGTAGGTCCCTGTGAGGGTTGTCGGATGCAGGTGATTACAGTGCGTCCCAAATGCGCGCCCATCGCCTGGCTCAAACCAACGGTCGTGGTGGTTTTTCCTTCTCCGAGTGGAGTAGGCGTGATCGCGGTCACGTCGATATATTTGCCATCGGGGGCGTCAGCCAGGCGCTCCAGCACTTCGAGCCTGACTTTAGCCTTATAATCGCCATACAATTCCAGCTCTTCAGGCAGCAGCCCCATTTCTTCAGCTATCTGCCGGATAGGTTTAAGCGTTGCCTCCTGCGCGATCTCAATATCTGCAGGGACGGGGGATTTTAGTTCAATCGGTGTGGGTATAAACTTGCGTAAACCCGGAGTGAGTTTCATAAAATAATATTCTCCTGTTATTGTCCAAATTCAACACCAAAGGGCAGGCTGGCAAACGCTGTGATGGTCAGATCATCAATGCTGCCCAGGTATGCCACCGGGACTGTGATATTCAGCGAGCTGCCCGAATGGATAGCTTGTGTTGTTTGATAACCACCGCCCACGATCCTGCCGTTCGGGTTGCGCAAAACTACGTAAACCCGGCTTTGGCTAACCTCGGCATTCAGATTGTTGATCACGCTGACACTTACATGGTTATCATCTGCGAAAGCCGCCTGGGATGTCTCGAGCGGGTTGTAACTGATCGGGAACTCGCCAAATTCGCCAGGCACGATCACCAAATCAACCGTCTGCCCCACGCATTCTTCCGGCAATTCCAGCGGTGCGGGAGCATAGACGACATTTTGATCAGCCCAGATTACATCATAGTAACCATTTGTCGCCTGGCAAACACGATTTTCTGCGTCAGAAACGGTGAGGATGTAAAAAGTCTCGATCAGCATCTGGTCGGTCTGATTTTCGAGCAAAGCTCCTCCAGCCAGCTGGTTGTATTGATCGATAACGAAATTCCATTCGACCTTTTTGATCGAATCCCACCAGGTCCCCCCTTCAAGTGAGGCGGAATAGCTGGTAATCCATGGATGCACATCCACATGGTCGACAACTTCGCCGCGCCGGGAGTTAACGCGGATGTTGAACCCAACCTGGTCTTTCTCGGGAACAAAATCAAAATTCGCCTGCCCACCGCCAACTATTTGCCCCTTGTCGTTGTAGGCAATCGCGTTTAGCTTCACCTGCGTGTAGGTGTAACCATCAGCGTTACTCAGCCAACCGGTTACGGAATAATCGTTCCCAATGCGAAACGCGGAAGTGTTTTGAATGGTCAGCGGTTGGGTATACTTGAGCCCCCGATCGATGAGACCGTCGACTACGCGCACTTCAACTGAAGCGATTTCAAGCCCGCTGTTCAGCTCGAATTCCTGCACCAGTCCGGTTGTTTCCAGGGGGAACAGGTAGCGGAAAGAAGTTCGCTGCTGGGCAATTCGGTTGCCCTGGGCGTCGAGCGCCTGGATATCGAGATGCACGTCGCGCAGAATGGCATCGCTGAGCGTGTTGAACAACTTCGCCATAATCAACACTTCCGTATCCTCCTGCAGGTATTCCAGCTCGGTGATGCGAATCGGGTTGGGGTTGGTCAGGTTTGGCGTTGGGGTAGGGTTCAACGGGACGAGCGGGTCCTGTGTGATCATCGCGGTCGGCGGGAAAAACGGCGCCGGCGTCGCGGTTGGGTCAGCCAGCCCGCCATCGTCAACCAGGCAAGCTGACAAAAGCAGCGTAAGCGCCATCAAAACCAGGGAGATGATCGATCGGGATGTTCGTTTCATAATAAAATCCATTATATTATAAACGCTTCGCCGCATGTCGGAGACGCATTGACTCACAATTAAAGTAACTTTATCAGATAACGTTGCCTCATAATA
>ENA-UOOH01001639-UOOH01001639.1-fermentation-metagenome-genome-assembly--contig:-NODE-1639-length-21274-cov-3.358499_pt1 | contig 21274 bp, 12 predicted proteins | sample MGYA00245778_ERZ724025 | MGnify/ENA primary metagenome ERZ724025 (study PRJEB28704, sample SAMN03018313) | fermentation metagenome | biome: anthropogenic terrestrial biome; feature: soil; material... | reverse complement strand
TGCCATGCGGGGATACTTTGACGGGTAAGGAGGATCTGAGAACGGTACTCACGGAAAAACTCTACTTGACCTGTAATATCTTTAATGATGGAAAAATCTATACCGAGATTGTACTTGTCCGCGGTTTCCCATGTTAACATCTTGTTTCCTAAAAGTCCTTCGTTGATGCCATGACCGGCAGCAAGACTACCGGAAAAACCGCCTCCCATGGTGTTGTCATCTAAATAGAGAAAACGGTCACCACCCATTTTGTCGTTACCAACCTTACCGTAAGAAGCTCTCAGCTTAAGAAAAGTAAGGATCGGATTCTCACTTAAAAACGATTCATTGGATATTGCCCAACCTCCTGATAAGGATGGGAAAAAACCAAATCGCTTCTCGGGCGAGAACTGCTCGGAACCGTTGTAGCCGAAATTGGCCTCGGCAAAATAACGGTTGGCATAGTCGTAGGTAAGACGACCGGCAAAACCTAACACATTAAACGGGATCTGAGCGCCGCCTGAATCCCAATAATCTCTTTCCGCACGCAACATACCGCCAAAAGTGTGGTCGTCAAAGGAACGGTTGTACAACAGCTGACCTTGTACGTTGATATTATATCGTGAGCCTTCACTGTACGACATGTAGAAATTGTCTTGCTTTAACTCGTGTACAGAAAAGGTAAGCTCGTCTGTTTTTGGATCAATAAAGGCTTGATAGTCGGTCTGGGACATATTGCCACGGGTCCTGTTATTACCGTAAGAGTCATACGAGATCATGCCTTTTAAAGCTAAACCTTGGGTGATAGCGCCTAAATTAAAATCAAGACCAAATGAGGAGTTCAAATTTGAACGGGTATCCAAATTGTATCCGTACCAGTTCATAATCATAATGGGAGAACGGTCGGCATAGTGACCCTGAGTCAAATAGGTGGGGTCGAGCGGACGGTCGGCAGGAACACCAAAACCGGGAATGGTAGATGGTCCGGGAGAAATTGGTAGAATGCTTTGTGCCTGATATAACATGTCGCGTACAAGCCAATTCTTATCGCCTTTATACATCACCTCTGGATTGGGCATGTTGACTTTCTCAATATAGGTGCCTAAATTCAAATAGGCATTCATCCACTTGTTTACTTTATAATCGATGTTGGAACGAAAACTGTAACGGTCTAACTTAAACGAGGGATCGTACTTCAAAATATCTTTCGAAATGGTATTCATATTACCGCCTTGATGGAGATAACCGACGTTCATAAAATATGAGATCTTGTCGGTACCGCCGCTCATATTGGTGTTGACGATGGTTTGGGGCGACCAGCGCTTAATAAGCATCTTGTACCAATTATTGTTCGGATACATCCATTTTCTTAATGCGGCCTGCTTTTCATAATCGGGAGCGGTAGGATCAAGTCCCTGCAATGGATTCCTGAACTTGTCAATGATTTCTTCGGTGAACGGGGCGTTTAAACCGTCGTTCAACATGGCTTCATTCCTGAGATTCATGTACTCGACAGATCCGGGCATGTCGGGCTCGCGGGTAAGCTTGGAATAGCTCTGGGTAACATTTACCGATAACTCGGCTTTGCCTTCTTTACCTCGCTTGGTGGTGATGATCAATACACCATTTGCACCACGAACACCAAAAACTGCGGTGGCTGAAGCGTCCTTGAGGACGGAAATGGATTCTACTTCATTGATGTCCAAAGTACGGATATTGTCCCTCGGAACACCGTCAATAAGAATCAAAGGGTTGGTGCCATTGATAGTACCCGCGCCGCGAAGATACATGGTGGCATCGTCAACACCGGGCTGACCGCCAACACGCTGCATGGAGGTTAATCCGGCAATACGCCCTGATAACGCATTGGCTAAACTCGCTGATGACGAAACACGCAAATCTTTCGTACTTACAGTGGAAATAGCTCCGGTAACGGAAACTTTCTTCTGAACGCCGTAGGCTACAACAACTACTTCTTCCAAAAGAGCATTGTCCTCGCTGAGAACAATATTGATAGATGTCCTTCCGTTAACATCTACAAACTGCTTCTGCATTCCTACATACGATACTTCTAATTTTGCATTCGTTGGTATATTCGAGAGAGTAAATTTCCCGTCGTAATCGGTAATGGTTGCTTTTTCTGCATCACCGACTACTTTGAGCGTTACACCAATGAGAGGTTCGTTCTTTACGTCTGTTACCAATCCTGTAACAGTAATGTTTTGTGCAAATATTCCAATGGAATACATACACATAATAAAGAACAGGAGCCATTTCCCAAATTTTGATGGAATTGTCTTTTTCATTCGTTCATTTATTTAGATTATTAAATTTAAAAACTCTTTTTCTAAGGTGTTATTTATTAAATAATTATATATCATTGCACTAATCATCGGTAAAAAATAAAATGTATTAGGTATTAACTTTACTTAATTCTATAAAATATTATCTAATTTATAGATATTTGCAAAAATAGATTCTTCAATGTCAGGAACTACTATGTAAATTGATATATAAATTATAAAAAATGATATTTATTCTGACATATTCGACTGTGGTTTACAGTCGCTCTCTTACAGAATGGTATTTTTATGGTTATAGAATTTGCTTAACAAATTTAACATGGTATTATCTAAGAATTGAAAACCTCAATTAAAAAAAATACAACAGCAGACAAAAGCATCCTGAGGCGGGGATGCTCTTGTCATATTAATAATCAAATTAATAGCTGGTATTTCTTGGTTCAAAGTATGATTGAGGATGAAGACAAGTAGGACATGTCTTGGGGGCACTCTTGCCTATATAAACATATCCGCAATTACGGCACATCCACTCAATCTCTTTATCACGCGAAAACACAGTTTCTGTCTTCACACGTTCTAACAACTGTAAATAACGCTCTTCATGAATGGCTTCTGCTCTCGCGATCATACGATACATAGTGGCAATTTCTTTAAAGCCTTCTTCCAGTGCCACATCTGCGCAGTGCTGGTAAAGACTGGTCCACTCTTCATGCTCACCGGCAGCAGCGGCTTCCAGATTTTCAGCAGTGGTGCCAATAACTCCGGCAGGGAAACTGGCGGTAATCTCTACCATGCCGCCCTCAAGATACTTAAACATGCGCTTTGCATGCTCTTTTTCCTGCTCTGCGGTCTCTAAAAAAATAGCGGCAATCTGTTTATAGCCTTCTTTGTCTGCTACCTTCGAAAAATAAGTGTAACGCATTCTGGCTTGTGATTCACCTGCGAATGTCATTAACAGGTTCTTCTCTGTTTTAGTTCCCTTGATACTATCCATAACGTATATAAATTTAATAATGATTCATGCAAATATAGCGAAAAATAAGGAATTATAATAGTCTAAAAGGATAGAGTATTTAATTTGAAACGATTCTAAATAAGCATCAGCTATCAGGCTAATTCACTTAACTCTAGCCAACGCATGGTTTTCTCGTCTATCAAAGAAAGGACTTCGCCTATACGATTGGATTTGTCAATCAGTTCTTCGGATGATAGGGTGCCGGACGACAAGGCTTGGGTGATAACACTTTTCTCTGATTCAAGGGCTTCTATCTCTTTTTCCAACAACTCAAACTCCTTGCGTTCCTTAAAAGATAATTTCGTCTTCTCGGCGACTTTCGTGTTCTCCTTTTCGGACTGACGCTCGGCGGCAACGCTCTTCTGTTCTTCTAACGCTCTCCGGTCTTCAATGGCTTTCCATTCTCTGTACTGGGTGTAATTACCGGGAAACTCGTTAATAACGCCGTTGCCTTCAAACACCATCAAATGGTCCACTACCTTGTCCATAAAATAACGGTCGTGCGAAACTACAATCAAACAGCCCTTAAAACTTGTCAAATATTCTTCTAACATATTCAAAGTCACAATATCTAAATCGTTTGTGGGCTCATCCAACACCAGAAAATTGGGGTTCTTTATCAAAACGGTGCATAAATATAATCTACGTTTTTCTCCTCCGCTTAACTTATATATATAGTCGTGCTGCTTCTCGGGGGCAAACAAAAAATGCTGAAGAAACTGTGATGCGGTTAACTTGTTTCCATTACCTAAATCAATCACTTCGGCAATCTCCTGGACTACATCAATAACCTTGGATTCTTCGTTGAACTGGAGACCATCCTGACTGTAATAACCAAAATTCACGGTCTCGCCTACATCAAAAACTCCGGAATCGGGCGCAATATCACCTAAAAGCATCTTCACAAAGGTGGACTTACCGGTTCCATTATTGCCTACAATACCCATCTTCTCGTATCGGGCAAAAATATAATTGAAATCTTTGGTGATGACAATCTCGTCAAAACGCTTATCTACATGCTGGGCTTCAAAAATCTTATTGCCAATATAACTGCCTTTGCCGTCAAGACGAAGCTGGGCATCGCGCTTGCGCTTCTTGGCTTTCTCTTCTAACTTATAAAAATCATCAATACGGGCTTTGGCTTTAGTGGCACGGGCCTGGGGCTGACGACGCATCCAGTCTAATTCCTTGCGGAACAAATTACGAGCCCTGTCGGTCTCGGCATTCTGATTCATAATACGCTCTTCACGCTTCTCCAGATAATAGGAATAATTGCCTTTGTATTGATAGATCTGAAAATCGTCTATCTCAATGATTTGAGTGCAGACTCTGTCCAAAAAATATCGGTCGTGGGTAACCATAAGGAGACTGATACCGGATCGACTCAAATAATCTTCCAGCCACTCCACCATATCTAAATCCAAATGGTTGGTGGGCTCATCCAATATCACAAGATCGGGCTCTGATATCAACACATTGGCCAAAGCGACACGCTTAATCTGACCACCGGACAACTCACCCATCTTCTGGTCTAACTTGGTGATTTTTAAGGTCGATAAAATCTGCTTGATCCTTAGCTCGTAATCCCATGCCTTAAGCAAATCCATCTGGGAAATGACTTCATCCATCTCTTCATGCTTGCCGGACGACATCACTTCTTCATATCGCGATATCACACGGGCAATATCATTGTCGGTATTGAAACAGGACTCAATAACGGTCTTGTCGGGATCGTAGGGGGGCGACTGCTCCAAATAGGCAAAACGGATCTCATTCCTGAAAACGATCTTTCCGCCGTCAATAGGTTCCTTGCCGGCAATCATATTCAACAAAGTGGTTTTGCCTGCTCCGTTTTTCGCAATCAATCCTATCTTGTCTCCTTCGAAAATGCCGAAAGAGATGTTCTCAAACAACCTGTGGTCGCCAAAACTTTTTGTTAATGAATCTATTTGTAGAAGGTTACTTGCCATTGAATTCTATTTTATACAAAAGTAATAAAAATAAGGATATCAGAACTTCCAACGCAAATATGTGTAGAGGTCGGTACGGTGATTGCCTGCAATCTTTTCGGTTCCTGAACCGATAGTGTCTCTGTCTAAATATAAGGTGTGGGCTCCTTTCACGGCGAACAATAATCGCTTGCTGATGGCAAACCGTGAAGTGATGGCAAACCTGAATCCGTTTCCGTAAAACGATGGTATGTAAAAACTGCTTACCAGACTTCGCTCATAGGAATATAACCGGGAATTGTAGGATGGGGAGTCAAAATAGGCGACAAATATATCTGACGAAGATTGGTCACTCCACACATAACGGATATTCTGCGAAATCATCATCCCTTTTTCAATGGGGGTATATGTCTCTTTATAAATGACTGCATCCGCGGTGGTCCTGAAATTCCAGTCATTAACACTGGCATTTTCATAACGTAAACGGATCTTTTGGGTGTGATAGGGCTCAACAGTTTTAATGTTAATGTCGGGCATCTGCTGGTTCTTCTCTTTTTGCTTGTACTTATAACGTAACTGTATACTGCTTGCTGACGTGGGATCATACGTGGTTAAAAAATACAGATCCAGCGCTTTCGATGGTCGGTCAATATTATACTTGGGCCACGGGAAACGAACAATATCTGCATACATCTCCATTCTTACCCTGCGGAAGGGACTGCAAGACACTCCCAAATATAATCCTCGCTCATTGCTGACATCACCGCTTTCTTTAAATGCATTGGCATACATACCTTGATAACGCACGGGAAAATAGCGATGCAACGCAATCATACTCACCTCGCTGGAGGGTGAGTATCGTAAAATATTGATCGTGGCGACAGCACCATTCTTACCCATGGCGGTCTCTCCGGCAAACGACAAATTGCCAACTCGGTACAAATAATCAATACTTGTATTCATATTCGTCGAATCGCGCATGACATATTGGTTGTATATCTTCAATCTGGGATTGTATCTTCTGTCATATCGATAATGGAGGCTGCTTAGGCCTACCTGAAAATGGTCTTTCTTGATATTTAAATTGATTCCTTCAACTTGCTCTCTCGTATTATGCTTCTTGACAAGCTCGCCGGGAGTCCGATGGTAACCGTCGGTCTTAAAGGAGGTGATCTCTCCTGATTCGGATAAATTGGCGTCGATCTTCTTACTGGAAAAAATGGCGGATAAGGATAGGTCTCCTATGCCAATGGTAGAGGCGACTCCCCTTAAATATCCATACTCTGATGTGGAGAAATGGGATTTGGGCGACTGGGTCTGACGGACCAACCGGTTCATTCCCCACGACTTGGGTAGCATTAAATCATTGTTCAACACCAGCCCCTGACCCCACGATACACGGTAATCGCCGACTACCAACGATTTCAATACTCCCAGATCTTGCAAAACAAAATGATATCCGTAATGGTCAAAGGTCTTCGCGATGCCTTTCCTGATAAACTTCTCACCGGGATCTTTCTCTGCCATAAAACCCATCTGTAAATGGTCGCTGCTCGAAAAACGGTATCTTAACGAGGTGTAAAAATCTTCGCCGACATATTTACGGTTTGGATACTTTTCTAAAATGGAATCTGAATAATTCTGATATCCTGCTCGCTTGGTAAGGGGCTTGTCGAAACGGAGGTGTAGGTCGTGGCGACCGCCTTTCAGAATTTCATTCGGAGTGGGACTTTTTTCGGGGGGACTTTCTACAACAAAAAATGGCAAAATAAGGGCTACGGTATTATAATCTAAAAGTTTCACATTCCTGAGTTCGTAAATGGAGTAAAGGGGACGGTTGAGCAACAGAAAATTATATAATGAGGCGGACTGCTCAGCAGTGAGCAAAGGAAACTGCTCAAGCTGTTCTTTACTTACGGTATTCAAATTCAAAGGATTGACCTCCAGATACTCCAGCTCTGCGTAAATATTTTCTATCATATCCTCAGATAGACCTTCTTCTGCAAAAAAATCTACGTGATCTCTCCACATAGATGTTTGAGCTGACACAATTGTGGAACTTGTAAATGTTAATATGAGTATTATCCAAAAGATCATAACATCACAAATATACAAATATTCACTAAAAAGATCAATTGAAATGTGAATAATGTCCTAAAAAGACAAGTAAATGTCTGTTTAATTTCATATTAACTAAAAAAGGGTTAAGTTTGCCGGGTCTAAAATATTTAAATTTATGTAAAATGAAAACAAAAACAAACCTAAAACAACTGTCTCTGGTTGTTGTCTCTTCACTATTTTTGAACGCTTGCGAGGGTGGGGGAATAATTTCCTGGGATAGTCCAAAACAAATTCAGGTTAACGCTGTCATCGAAAAGGTAAAAACACGGGCTACAAGCACCGCTTGGGACAATGGGGATGCTATAGGGATCTACATGAAACCAACGGGACAATCACTCAACAATACCAATTCCCTGGCAGATAATATCAGATATGTCACGGATGGAACGGGTGCTTTTGTGGCCGCAAACCTTGATTCAACTATCTGCTTTCCTGAAAATGGGGACGACGTGGACTTTATCGCGTATTACCCCAAAAAAGACAATATCACGGATTTTATCTATCCTGTGGATCTTAACAATCAATCAATACAGTCGGAAATCGACCTGATGTTCGCTGATAATGTGGTGGGACGTAATTTTATGACTCCTGATATAGACTTGGTATTCAAACATAAACTTTCAAAAATTAATGTGAATTTTAGTGGGACGGACCAGGCAATGGATCTTACGGGTCTTGACGCGTGGATCACGGGAATGGGAACAAAAGCGAATTTCTCACTCGCTGATGGTACGCTCTCGGCGCCTGCGGCTGTGGGAAATATACATTTCAATGTTACACCGGATGGGAAAGGGGGACAGGCTATCGTATTGCCGACGAATATTCTTGCTGGATGCTCATTGGTAATAGCTCTCGATAACAACACATATACTTATGCAATGGATGGGTCTGAATTGATCACTTCTTTCGCTCCTTCAACACGTTCTACATATAATATTACACTCAATCCAAAGGATAAAGTCGCTGTTGTAACGGGTGGGACAATAATCGATTGGCTGGAAGGTCCTGCCGAGAATATCGAAATCGGAAAGGATGTTCCTATGAAAGATGAGGTAGATCCCGAAGGGGATGGGACTGAATTGTATCCTTATACTGTGGAACAGGCAAAACTAATACCGGGCACGGATAGTGTCTGGGTACAAGGTTATATTGTCGGTTCTATCGATGCTTTAGATTCTTCTGTTGTTGCTTTTGGCATCGAAGGGGGTGATGGAAAATCATTGGTTATCGCTTCTTCAAGCTCTGAAACTAATGAGAGTAATTGTATGGCAATAAACTTAAACCTTTCTGATAATGTTCCGGTTTTAAATTTGATTGATAATCCGGGTAATCTTGGAAAAAAAACAAAGTTCTTTGGTAAAATTTCGCCAACTTCAAGTATCAAATTTGCAAATCTTTATTACATCATCGAATATGATAGTAAATTTATTACGCCTTAACTTTTGAAGCGTAATACTGCCAGCGGGCTATGACTTCGCGGACATAGTTTATGGTTTCGTCTCCGCGAAAGTAGCCCGCTTTGCATACTGGATCGTTATAATATTCTTCATAACGCTTCAAATGGATATACATCTCTACATTGCCTTCCCAAACATCTTTGTTAGCTGCGTATTTATCCGCAAGGGCGCGCGCGTCGGAAACGTGACCAATACCTCCGTTATATGATGCCAAAGCCATCTTTATCTGCTCGTTCTTGTCCTTAATCGATGAGAAATTATTCATCAACTCTCGCAAATAGGCGGCTCCGGCACGGATATTCTTTTCGGGGTCGTAAATATTGTCGCTTTCTATTCCCATCGAACTGGCGGTAGCGGGCATAAGGCCCATAATGCCTACGGCTCCTGCCCACGATTTACCTTCGTAATTGAAATTGGATTCTTGATAGCCTACCGATGCCAATAGTCGCCAATCTATATTATACTCCTTGGCATATTGCTTGAAATATGGGTCGTAGGGCGAGATAACACCGGGGGCCATCATCTCGGCGTAGGGCTTACCGCTCCTCACAATATAACCCTTCGACTCTTCAAAATAACGCTTGGTGATCAACTGATACCCCGGCTGCACACCGGCGGACACAAACCAGGCGTTCAAAGAATCGGCAAGGATGGGGGCGTCTTTGCGGACTACCCACGAGGTGCGCTGCTCAAAACTTACGGGCATGCTCACATCCAGATTCTGATAATAGGTGCGGTTCAACTGGGCCAAATGCTGGTCGGATATCGTATAATCAATATTCCCGGTTGCAATGTCTCTGATGATATCTTCCAAAACAACACTGTCGGAATTTACTTCGTCAATAATAATTCCACCGCCTAACTCGTCGTTCAAATTCCGTAAACGGGTATCAAACTTGGTGCCTTGACGCACGGTAACACGCTTACCAATCAATTGGGTCACATCGGTCACCAGCGAGTCCTTGGGCTCGGAACGCTGTACAAGCACTTGATGGGTAACCATATTCCAGCCGCAATACAGCACGGAATCTTTCTGCTCACTTTCAATGGGCATATCATAGGTGATAACATCGCCTGCTTTCTGCTTCAATAATTCTGTAAGTTGATTGGAATTCTGGACGGTCACAATCTTTAACACTAATCCGTGACGGTCACAAAAATCGCGTATCATATCATAATGATAACCCATGGGCTGGTCGCGGTAAATAAAATAGGAGGTTGAGGTGTTCACGGTCAGCGCGGTCAATGTGTCTTTAGCAACAATCTCGGGGAAATCGTTGGTGGCGACTGGCTTGCCTGTCTTTATGCATGAAAACATAAGCAGCGACAGACAACTGCACATAACAATGCAGCGCATTTCTCTCAGCATGATTTAAACTTTAGGCAGATAAAAAATTATATAATGGCTTTCTTCAGCTGAAGTTGATCCAGCGACTCAAATGGGGAGTTGATACTCTTGAACTCGGGAACAATCTGCTTCATGATACTCACCGTACTCATATCATCAAAATCGTATGATGTGGCAATCAAACTGTCAATCTGATCTTTCACCACCTGATAATCATACTCCTGAACATTGGCAATCATGATCTTCTCATGATGGGTAGGCTTGGTGTTCTCTTTTGTATTCAACAACTCTTCATAGAGTTTCTCGCCGTGACGAAGACCGGTGAACTCAATTTTTACATCATACGATCCTGATAGCCTGATCATACGTTTGGCAAGATCCAAAATCTTCACGGGCTTACCCATGTCAAACAGATAAATCTCTCCGCCTTTACCCATCGAACCGGCTTCAAGAACAAGCTGACAGGCTTCGGGGATGGTCATGAAATATCTGATGATCTCGGGGTGGGTCACAGTAACGGGACCGCCCTTCCTGATCTGTTCCCTGAACAATGGGATCACGGATCCGTTCGAACCTAATACATTGCCAAAACGGGTGGTGATAAACTGGGTGCGGCGCATCCCTTTACGTTCCAACTCCTTGGCAAGAGACTGTACATAAATCTCGCAAATCCTTTTGGAACATCCCATCACATTGGATGGATTAACGGCTTTGTCTGTGGATATCATCACAAACTTATCGGTCTTGAATCTCACTGCCAAATCTGCCAGCGTTTTCGTGCCTAACACATTATTCTGAATGGATTCCGATACGTTGTCTTCCATCATGGGCACATGCTTGTAAGCGGCCGCATGAAAAATATACTGTGGCTTGTACTTGATAAACACATCTTCCATCCTTGTTTTATTCGATATGTCGGCAACTATACACTCGGTATTCACTTCCACCCAATTATTCATCATCTCTAAACGCATGTCATGAAGGGGGGTCTCGGCCTGATCTACCAAAATAATGCTGAATGGATTAAAGGCAGCTACTTGTCGCACAATTTCACTTCCTATCGAACCGGCGGCTCCTGTCACCATCACTCGCTTACCTTCAATATGATTTGCAATGTTCTGCATATTGATATGGATCGGTGCACGGGGCAGCAAATCTTCAATCTTTAACTCCTTAATCTGCTCTTGGGTGGTCAGCTCTCCTTTCCACTCACTCAGCGGAGGGGTGGTCAGCAGGGTCAGCCCATTGTCAATCATCTCGTTGAGTGTGTCAGATCCTTTTAAATCTTCCATCTTCTGTGGCGAAATAATAACGGTCCGTACATCCATACTCTCCAATATACGATATATGTTTTCGTCATATAGATATACACGGGCTCCCAAAAACTCTTTTCCTACCATTTCTTTCTCATTCGAAATGAATCCCTTCACGTTGTAATGCATATCGGGCATCGATTTAAAACTTCTGGCGAGACTGATACCGGTGGCTTTTGTCCCATATACAAATACATTGATATTGTTTTCTCGTGCCCTTATCAAAGAATCGTATGTCTCTTTCACAACAATCCTGAAACCAAACATCAAACAAATGTTTACCACATACATCGTGAAAAAACGGGGAAAGGTCGATTCTATATACTGACTAAAAACAGTGTTTGCCAAAATAAATGCAAGAACATACCCAAAGGTCAGTGCATAAACTACCTGCAAAAGATCCCTGAATGTGGAGTAACGCAAAATTCCTCTCATTGTCCTGAACAGCACAAAAAATATTGCATTGGCAGTCATTATCAGTCCCGATAGTTTCACACCGTTTACTAAAGCTTCCTGAGTGAATCCTGAAAAACCAACTCTAATCAGAAAAACGGTAAAACAAGAGAATAATACAATCAGAATATCCAGAAAAAGGATTGTGAACCTCGAAAGGAATCTGTTCGAGATGAAGTTTTTTATAATTCGATTCATAATTGTGTACAATTAAAACACATGCATATATATCTAATATATACTACAAAGATACAAAATAAATGATAATTATACTATTTTGGACAAATTTAAATACCAATGTAACAATTTCTTAACTCCTTCATCTATATCTATTTGGTGAGACCAGCCCAGGGAGTGGAGTTTCGTGACATCGGTGAGTTTTCGGGGGGTGCCGTCGGGTTTTGAAGCATCAAAAATAATGTCCCCTTTATAATCAATGGTCGATTTTATAAGGTGGGCAAGGTCACGGATACTGATCTCTTTTCCGGTTCCAATATTTATATGGTTGTTGCGGATCTCTTTTTTATCTGTCACAAGATCGGCAAAATCTACGTTCTCTAAAATATATACACAGGCGTCGGCCATCTCTTCGCTCCATAAAAATTCACGCAACGGGGTTCCGGTGCCCCACAACGCGAGCTTGCCAAACGATATTCCATATTTTAATAAAAGCACGGCAATCTCTTCTTCCGTATTCTTGCCTGTCACTCCTTCAACGGGACGTTGGTCAAGGTCGGCGCGAATGGCGCTCCAGTTCTTTTCGTGGAGACATTTGGCAAGATATACCTTACGAATCATGGCGGGTAACACGTGACTCTTCTCTAAATCGAAATTGTCGTTCGGACCGTATAGATTCGTGGGCATCACGGCAATATAATTGGTACCGTACTGGATATTAAAACTTTCGCACATCTTCAATCCGGCAATCTTCGCGATGGCGTATGGCTCATTAGTATATTCCAGGGGTCCTGTCAACAGGGCGTCTTCGTGCATCGGCTGGGGTGCCTCGCGGGGATAAATACAGGTGCTTCCCAAAAAAAGAAGTTTCTTAACGCCGTGTCTGAAACTCTCGCCAATAACATTGTTCTGGATCTGCAGGTTCTTATAAATGAAATCGGCACGGTAGGTGTTATTTGCCATGATACCGCCTACATGCGCGGCGGCTAAAATAACATACTCGGGTTGCTCGCGGTCAAAAAAGGCTTTAACGGCGGTGCCGTCCATCAAGTCCAACTCACTGTGGGTTGCTCCAATAACATTGGTATATCCTTTCTGTAAAAGGTTGTTGCGAATGGCGGAGCCGACAAGACCGCGGTGACCGGCGACATATATTTTTGATGTTTTTTCCATATTTTTTTAATTGAATTATTTAAGAACGGGATACCTGAAATCCTTTATTGGAAAGTTGCATATCCACAAAACGGGCTTTTTCGTTAGGACGATTCTCTTCCAGAATCTTCCGAATTCTTACGGCTGCTTCGGGATCTTTCGCAACCATATAAAGATATCCTCCGCCGCCTGCTCCGGGTAGTTTATATCCTAGTGCATAATCTTTTATAAGATGGATGAGTTTCTCTATTTCAGGTGGATTGGTACCGCTGTCAATAAGTTTTTTCTGTTGCCATGTTTTTAAAATCATGCGACCGTACTGATCAAAATTACCGCGTTGAATACATGCTGCCATATCAAGCGCGTGTCTCTTCATTTCACGAAGAATGGAAAGATGCTGGGCTGAATTTAAAAACATGCCGCGTACAATCTCGGCTAAAATATTCTTGGCAACGCGTGTAATGCCTGTGTAGTACAACAGGTGACACGATGCATGTACCGGATCGGTAAACATATAATCGGGCAGCCAGTTGATTTGTGGTTTCTGTACAAATCCTCGGTCTGATTCCAATAGCTTCACACCGTGGAAAATACCGCCGTACTGATCTTGCCAACCGCCACCGCTGGTCAACAGCTGCTCCAAAACAAGGGTGTAAGTGCAGACATCTTGTTTGGTCCACTGCAAACTGCAGAATTCGTTCAGTGCTCCAAGAACTGTAGATGCTAATATGGAACTGGTGCCTAATCCGGAACCGGCGGGAATGGCGGCAAGTAAAGTGAGTTCAATACCGCTGCCGAATGCTTTAAGTTGGTCCGAAAGGGTGTCGTAATGTTCGACTGCAAACTCGGGAAGAAAACCGCAGAGACTCAATGCTGCTTTGGGAATTGAGAAAGGGGATCCAAGCTTACGGTAATCACGAAGATTTTCGTAACTGTCCACAACTTCTGTTGCGCCCATGTCAATGGAACGCAAAACAATATGGTACTCACTACATGGTTTCACATATACTTGAAGGGGTGGTTGTCCATTCAGCTCAATGGCTATATTCACCACATTACCACCTGAATATAAAGAGTAGGGGGGTGTGTCGGTCCATCCTCCGGCAAGGTCTATCCGCACGGGACTCCTTCCCCAAACGATCTGATCCTGAAAAGCGGCAAGTCGCGGTGTCCTTTTATTGTCGGTTACCGCGTCAATCATATCTTTTCGTAACAACGAAAAGGCTTCTGTCTCTTCTTTGAGTGCTTGTGTCGCATTATCCGCAGACGCAAATATGCGGGAACGCAACATCTTATTGTGAATCTGCTGCATCTTGTCGGCATCTTCCGGTAATGCGGAAGGGACCGGAAGATCCAGGTGTTTATAATCGGAGGCTACTGACGACAAATCCAATTGGTAAAACACACTTTTTTCATAGTTCTGCTCGAGCATAGGATAGTTCTCTCGTCGCAAATATTTTCGCTGTGCGTACAAACGGGTCAGTGAGGCATGATCCATCAACTCGTCTGGGGAATAACGTTGTGCGTTCAGCCAAAGTTTTTTACCTTCAATATTCAACCCGTTACCGTCAATCATCCAATGCAACACTTTCTCCAGTTCATTCAATGAATCAAGACAGGGGAACAAATCACATTGTTGTATGTCTGTAGTACTGTCGCCAAGTGTCGCTGATTCCAATCCTCTTTCTTTCATCCACTCAACTAACGGTCTACCCATCCAACGGGTCTCGCATGATCCAATGGGTCCCTTAAACGTATCGTCCATTCCGTATGGGCGCAATACATAACCGGATTCACCCACAGGAACAATATCTAAACATACTCCTTCTGGCAAATTCAGCTCCCAGTCATTCTTCGGCACACCGGTAATGATATGATCGGACGTAATACGCCAACCATTTCCAATTTGTGCGTTTTCTATCCAGATATTCCGATTTTGCTCTGTGAACTTAATATCGATTCTTGAATTCTGTGTGAATATGGCGGGATTGGGTTTTATCTTCCTGTGCATGATCAGTCGCTGGTCGTACACCATATTCTGCAATGCCAGGGTAGAGGAGATCATCTCGCGACTGGTGCCGTAATGATAAAATTTACCTCCGTTCAATGGAAGGATCTTCACGGTCAGTTCATTGATCTCTTTATCTTTTTTTATGGGGTAATTTCCAAGGGAAAGACCAAAATCGCTGTACAGGTCGTAGAACGATAAGGAATCGTTTCCGTCAAAGGAGCGTTTCCTTAGTATATCTATTGCTCTGTCGCTCAACAACCAAAGACCGATATCCATCAGTACAAAATGGGTACGCGACAAGCCTTCCAACTCTTCAAGCGATGGCTTCTGCAACATCTTGTCCAACTCATTCGGCTTGTCTCTTCGTGCGGCAAAAACGCCATGACGTGTTGCAAGCGATGAGTCCACCCATAGTCCGTAGCAGACTACATCTGCCTCGGGTATCTCTTGCAAGGGCTCGTCGGTATGAATATACACATCTCCGCTCACAATCAATGTGCGCAGCGAGTCGGGACATTGCTCCATGATCTTTTCGTAGAGGGGGAGCTGGAGCGATAACAGGTCTTGCGATAAATATTGACCGCGTGCCCAACGGAACACGGGTACGGGGAGACTGATCTTCCCGGTTACTGCGTATGATGGCAGGCGGCGACTCTGGCCTCCGGCATGAATCAATATCCTTTTATCTGTCGATAACCACTGGTCAAAATCGGTTCCCGGATTTTCTTCTCGATAACACTCCTCCAACAGCCAGGTGGTGCCGCTTCCCGAACCTAATCGTTTTTCGCGTGGGTCCGATGTGCAAAACCAACCGTCTTTACTGCGTTCATTCAGTACATGATAATCGGTTACAGCGTTAGGAGGAAGGGAAAGAAGATGTTTCATGATCAATTAAATATCCCCATTCACTTCGTTGTCAATCTCTGCTTTAAGCTTCAACTTGCGTACAAAGCGCATATCGTGGGCTACCATCTTTTTCACCAGTTCAGGAAACGATGTCTGGGTGGGGTTCCATCCCAACAAAGTACGTGCTTTGGTTGGATCTCCCAACAACTGCTCTACTTCCGATGGTCTAAAATATTTAGGGTCTACTTCCACCAGCACTCTGTCGGTGGCTGTGTCAATCCCCTTTTCCTCAACACCTTCGCCTTCCCAGCGCAGGTTGATACCCGCCTCGGCAAAAGCAAGGGTGCAAAATTCTCGTACGGTATGCATCTCACCCGTGGCAATCACAAAGTCCTCGGGTGTGTCATGTTGCAATATCAGCCACATGCACTCCACATAATCCTTGGCATACCCCCAGTCGCGTTGTGCATCCAGGTTTCCCAGATAAAGCTTGTCCTGCATTCCCTGAGCAATGCGGGCTGTCGCCATCGTAATTTTTCGGGTGACAAAGTTTTCTCCTCTTCGTTCACTCTCATGATTAAACAAAATACCGTTCACGGCATACATACCGTATGATTCACGATAGTTCTTAGTGATCCAGTAACCATAAAGCTTGGCAACACCGTACGGACTGCGAGGATAAAATGGAGTGGTCTCTTTTTGTGGAATCTCCTGCACCAGACCAAACAGTTCCGATGTAGAAGCTTGATAGATTCGGGTACTTTTCTCAAATCCCAGAATCCTCACTGCCTCCAGCAATCGCAGTGTTCCCACCGCATCGGTCTCTGCTGTATATTCCGGCACATCAAAACTCACTTTCACGTGACTCTGTGCTGCCAGGTTATATATCTCGTCAGGCTGGATCGTTTGAATAATCCGTATCAGTGAACTGGAATCGGTCATATCCCCGTAATGCAGGTTTATCAACCGTTGTCTGTGCATGTCTCGCACCCATTCATCAAGGTACAAATGCTCAATCCTTGCCGTGTTAAACGACGAAGAACGGCGTATTATTCCGTGCACCTCGTATCCTTTCTCCAACAGGAACTCTGCCAGATACGATCCGTCTTGTCCCGTGATTCCGGTAATTAATGCTTTTTTCATTGATCTTTTTTATCTTTAAAAACAAAAGTAATTGATTTTTTGTTCTTTTATTTTTCTCAACTATACTATTTCTAGGACTTGTTAAGTATTTGTTAATTTATTCCGTTTTTTACAAGATTACGGGGATTAATAATTGGAAGTAATACCGATTGTAATGGTGTACCTCTGAAAAGGGAAAACAAGACTCCTCTGCAAGTCGAAATTGAAATGGAATTAAACATAGTGATAAGATTATCAGATAACGAAAATTTATCTGTTTTGTCTACAAATTTATAAAATCCGTATTCAATACACGTCCCAAGTCAATAAGTGTATCCGTAGTAAAATTGTGGGTACCACTTAACCAGCGAGAAATCTCAGATGGATTCTTTTTGCCCATTGCTTCCATTAACATTTTATTATTCCAACCTTTGACTTCCATTGCATCAGCAATTTTAGCTGCTAATTGCATTTTAGCATCAGTTCTTGCTTGTTCTTCCGGAGTTATTTCCAAAAGGATTTTGTCTAATGGACTTTCATTGTTTTGTTTCACTTTTAAATGAATTTATATTTTCTTCAATAAATTGATCTAAAGATGTTTTTAATTCGTTTCCTGCACTTATAATGCTATATATTGTGCATGCTGAACCACTTAAATTTTCTATTTTTATCAGTTTATATAAATCCATGTTAAACAGTTTGCAAAGGTATAAATATTTTACATATAAGTGAAATATGTTACATAAAAGTTTATCACATATTAGGTGTCAAGATTAAATATGAATGGTATTTCAAGATTTAGGCTAATATTATATTGTTCTTCAAATAAATAGTCAAATAAAGAAGGACAATATATCCAAGAAACAATAAAAATATTTTGAAATCTCAGCTAATATTATGTTGTTCTTCGAAGACATTAACTTTTTCTTTGGGAACCTGATCGACGAAGACTACGTCAAAAAGAGAAGCTGTTTGAGCGTAGCGAGTTCTTCTCTTTTAGTAATCAAGTCGCTAACAGGTCAAAGAAATAGTGTAGTAGAGAAGGACAATATAATATTTGCAATTGAAAAATATATTTATTGTTTCATATTGTCCTTCGTATAGTTGGAGTATATTAATAAATTTCTTCTTTTTTCTTCTTCTTGCCCTTACCTTTACTCTTGCTCCCATGACCATATCCGTAGCCATATCCATAACCGTAACCATACCCGCCACGATGGAAATCCTCCACATCATTAACCACAAGCAACATATTCGTAAGCTTGTTCTGGTTCATCAGATCGTTGGCAAATTTCAGGTTACCCTTGCTTGAATAGTTCGCGCGACAAACATATACCGTCGCATCCGCCACTCTGTTAAGGATCAGCGTATCCGTTACCATACTTGCAGGTGCCGAGTCAATAATGATATAATCAAACTCCTCACGCAGTTTCTCAAATGCTTTGTCCAGGGTATTTCTTGCAAGAAGTTCCGCAGGATTGGGCGGTATCGGACCGGCAGGTAAAATATACAAGTTCTCTGCCACACCCGATGGTACAATCAGTTCATCGATATTCTTTTCGAAACCGGATAAATAACTGGTGATACCGTTCCTTGTTTCCAGGTTCATATATTCACGTAAGCGCGGAATGCGCAAGTCAAGTCCTACCAACAACACCCGTTTGTTCAGTAGTGAAATACTAATGGCAGTGTTCAGTGCGACAAACGTTTTTCCTTCTCCCGATATGGTTGAGGTAAAAGTAACTACTTTCTTTTCTGAACCAAGGGTCAGCATCAAGTTAGTGCGTGCCATACGGAAAGCTTCGTTGATCTCGTTGGTCTCGTTTTCACTCACCACCATATCCCCGGCTTCGGTGTTTTTGGGAATATCCACCAACACAGGTATTTTGGAAATCCTGTCTACATCTCCACGTGTACGAATCCTGTATTGTAACAGATCCAATAAGTAAATGATAACACCGGGAATCAATAATCCCAACATCAAAGCTGCGAAATAAACCATCATCGACTTCGGAGAAACTTTACTCATCAACATCGGCTCATCAAGTACCTTCGCCTTGTTTGCGTATGCTGCTAATGCCAATGCGTTCTCTTCTCTTTTTTCCAATAGCATCAAAAACAGACTCGCTTTAATCTGCTGTTCACGCGATAAATCCATGAATTCCCGCTCTTGAGTCGGTTTACTTCCAAGTCTTCCTCCATAAAGGTTTGCTTGGTTACGTGTTTCACGTTGTTTAATGCGAAGTCCCGATTGTACACTTGTTATAGATGCGTTGATGCTCGATTTCAAACCGGATATCTGGTCGTTCAATCGTTTCATAGCAGGGTTATCCTCAGTCATACTCTGACTCAGTCGCTCTTTTTCCAACAATAAACGGTTATATTCACTTGTAGTGGCTGCTAATGTAGGATCATCAATACCTATGTTTGATGGAATCGTTTTATTTGCATTGGCAGGATCTTTCACATAACTGCTCAGCGAAGTTACTACATCCAGTTGTGTACCTACTTCCACTAGTTGTTTCTCATACTGACTTCCCATCTGTATGTCGCGTTGCAGGTCGGTCTGAATATCTGTCAGTCCTTGTTGTTGCTTGTACTGTTCAACATTCTGTTCCGCTGCACTCAGTTCTTGGTCGATGATAGCTATACGTTCATTGATAAAGTTCTGTGTATTGCTTGCTTCCTGGTTTTTATCCTCAATAGCATCGTTGTTATATACTTCCACCAGTGTCTTCAAAAAGTCACGTCCCTTTTGAGGGTAGGGGGTATTGAGCGATAAATTCAAAACCGAAGTCTGTTTTGACGCGGGCGATACAGTCAGTGCATCCCTGTAAGCTTTTATTGCTGCGTTCGGATGCTGAATGATCACAGTCAACAAACTCTTGTCTATAGGCGTTCCGGGTCTCAATGTAAATGTGATCACCCCGTTTGGTGTCTGCAATAAAGCCGGCGATTTAGTAAATACGGTATCTATATTTTTACCTTCAATCATGCCAAACACATGCAGGTAATTTCTATTCAATAATTGCATCGAAAACTCAATATCCTCTTTCAGATTATCCAGATCACTCTGTACCATTCCCACAATCACGGGACTATCAGTGTATAAATCAGTATCTTTGATGCGCCCTTTTACAATGTACGATGTATGCAGTCCAAGTCGGTTAATCACTGATCGGATGAGCGAGCGCGATTTCAAGATATAGGTTTCATTTTCTACATTGCTCACGGCACCCATCATGCTTAAACCCTCCAGAGTGCCCATCATTGGGTTCGCTTTTGCTTCTTTCTCGTCTTTCAAAATTACACTCGATGTCACCTCATAAACAGGTGTAGTATACCGTAAGTATATGAATGCCAATCCCAGTGAGACTATCAGTCCCACTATAAACCATTTCCAATGTTTTATAAACAACCCGATAATCTCCATTACAGAGATGGTGCTTTCTTCGTTCTCTTCTTTATTGTAATCTGTATTATATTCAGTCATGATTTTATTTCAATATATTGATCAACAACGTAGCCACGGAGATTAAAATTGAGGTTGCAGACAGCCAAATACCGGTCGCAGAACCTATCTCTGAGTTCTGTGCTTTCACCTTGTTCGGTTCCACATACACTACATCGTTTTGTTGCAGGTAAAAGTCCGGACTAAAAATAATATACCCATTATTCAAATCCATTGGAATCACCATTTTTTTCCCTTCTGCATCCTCACGGATAATCTTCACGTTATCGCGCCTTCCGTAAATAGTCATATCACCTGCCATGGCAAGTGCTTCAAATATGTTCACTTTCTCGTTTGCAATCGTAAATGTGTTAGGACGTGCCACTTCACCTATTACTGTTATTTTATAATTTACAAAACGTACTGCTACCACCGGCTCTTCTTTCAGATAGGTTTTCAATAATCCTTTCACTTTATCTTCTGCTTCCCGTTTAGTTAATCCCTTTAATGTGATCTTGCCTACTACAGGAAACTCAATCTGTCCATTGTTATCTACTAAGTAAGTTTGTAATTGACC
>ENA-UOOH01001636-UOOH01001636.1-fermentation-metagenome-genome-assembly--contig:-NODE-1636-length-21334-cov-4.697354_pt1 | contig 21334 bp, 13 predicted proteins | sample MGYA00245778_ERZ724025 | MGnify/ENA primary metagenome ERZ724025 (study PRJEB28704, sample SAMN03018313) | fermentation metagenome | biome: anthropogenic terrestrial biome; feature: soil; material... | reverse complement strand
CCCCCAACCCAAAACAAAAACATCCCCCCAACCCAAAACAATAACATCCCCCCAACCCAAAACAATAATCCCGCCCCACCCCCCAATATCCGCATCTGGCACCGCAATTATTATGAAATCATCGTGCGTTCACCCGCTGCGGAAAAGCGCATCGCGGAATATATCCGCATGAATCCATGGCGGTGTGTGCAAGATTTCGGTGGCGGCTTGCGGGGCATCGGGAATCCCGCGCTGTGGAATAGGGAAAAGCTGGGGGTGCTGTGCAGCCGCAACGCGCCGAGGATTGGCCATGTGCCCGCTGCCGATGTCTATTTCGGTGGTTGGCACTCTCCGAAAGAAAAGGAAATCCTGGACTGGCTGTTGCAGCACGGGCGACCGGTAATTGCCTGCCCCGCGTGGGGCATCCAGGATTCCGCCTTTGCGCCGGGCGTGCGTGCTGCGCTCGAGCAAAACCGGATGCTGATTCTGGAAATGCTGGATATTTCGGGCAATCTGGCGGCCGCGGAGGCGCGCAACCGGTTTGTGATCCAGCATGCCGATACGCTGTTCACGCCTCATATTTCCCCAGGCGGAATGCTCGAGCGGCTTTTGAGGGGACGATCGAAGGAATAACCCATGCCTGAAACCAACCAATCTGAGACGCTCAAGAGAAAACCAGACAGGAACACCCTAACGAATAGATGCTCCTGACCGGATTCCCCTTCGCTCCATCCGGCAGGAGATCACTGCGTTCTCAATGAAAGGATTATTGATGGACACCCGCATCATAATCACGGTACTCTTGTTTGCCACTCTATCCACGAGAGGGAATGAAACCGACCCAACAAACAATGTGGCTCCGTGAATGGCGCGATCCCAACCCCCACGATGACGGTAACTTGCGCGACCACGCCACACTGGAACCACTCGCCGTCCCGGAAAAGGAGAAATATCATGGATATTCAAATGCTCACGCGATTCTTTATGTGGTGCACAATTATGAATTTCGCGTTCTTGATGTTGTCATTTCTGCTGCTAGGCATTGCCGGTGATTTTATCTATAAATTACACAGTAAGTGGTTCTCCATGCAAAGAGAAAAATTCAACATGCTGATCTACTCTTTTCTTGGTTTGTACAAGATCCTTTGGCTGGTTCTCAATGTAGTGCCCTGGGTGGCGCTGAGGGTCATCGGGTAAGGGGAAGCTGAACGCCAACGTCTTCTATGAACCAGGTGAAACCCATGGGCTGGGGAAAAATGTGGTGCCGATCACGCAGAACCCAGACGATATCCCGTTCGACCTGCGTCCTTACCGGTACATGCCGGCGAGGGCCTCCAGCGCCTGCGCGAGGGATTGGTGGATCGGTTCTGGACGCTCGACGAAAGGCAGACGCGGACGAGCTTGGCATATAGGGGAGATAGACGGTTCTGCATAACATGCCGGGAAAATGATCAACGGGGCTTGAAATGTCTTGATAATGAATTGTTTGCCGTGTTTCATAAAAAGACAAACAAGGGTTTGTATACGCACCGGAAGCGACAACTCCGGATTATAGACGAATCCACCTAATTTCTATTAAATCTAGGAGGAAGTTAATGGCACGACGTGGCTTCTTGGCAGAGCTCAACAGGGAGATTAAGAGGTCAGCACGTGAGGCAGAGCGTGCTCAGCGTCTGCGCGAGCGTGAAGAACGGGCAGTCCTGCGGACGACCGAGCAACGGAGAAAGCAAGAGGCGCGGCTCCTCCAACAAGCGGCCAAATCGAGTACCGCGGAACGAAAGAGACTGGAGAAGGAGGCGGCAGCTGCTCACCTTGAGGCAAGACTAGCCGAGGTCGACGACCTCAACGCCGAGCTCCAGGAGGTATACGCGGGAATTGACGGACTGCTAGCCGCCACGCTATCTGTGGACGATCACGTTGACTTGGAAACACTGAAGCAAAAGGTCAAGCACCCACCGTTCGACAGACCCGACCTTGAGCGACCAATTCCAGCCCCGGAAAAACCCGATGTTCCCAAAATGCCCGCACTGATAGAGCCCGACTTCCCTACGGGGCTGCGCGGCCTTTTTGGCAAGAGGGGGCATACGAAACGCATTGAGGAAGCAAGGAGGCGGCACGAGGCTGATTCTTTGGAGTGGAAGGTGGCCGTGAAACGGCTTGAAGCTAATTACGAGGCGGAACTTGAGGCGCATGCCCGCAATGAAGAACGGAGGCAGGAGCAGCTCAAGGCTGAAAGGGCCAGGTATGCCAAGGATTGCGAGGCCCGTGAGGCAAAGATAGCCGAACAGAATGCTGCTGTAGACAAGCTGGCCTCCAACCTGGGTTACGGTGTTGTCGAGGCAGTCGAGGAGTACGTCGCTATCGTGATGACAAACTCGGTTTACCCGGACCATTTCCCTGTGAGTACCGAGTTCCAGTTTGATCCCGCGCACGCAGAGTTGCGAGTTCGTGCGGTGGTTCCGGGTCCTGACAAGGTACCCTCCGTCAAAGCCTACAAGTACACAAAAGCGAGCGACGAGATTACGGGAAGCGAACTTTCCAAGAAGGCATGCAAGGAACGCTACGCCAATGCAGTGCACCAGATCGCTATCCGTGTACTTCACGAGGTCTTCGAGGCTGACCGACGAGGGATCATCCAGTCCATCTCGCTCGAAGTCGGGACCGAGACGATCCATCCGGCCACGGGCTTGATCACTTATTTGCCGTTCGTTGCCGTAGGGTCGGCAAGAGATACTTTCATAAAGTTCGATCTTTCGTCGGTAGTACCACTCGCGACTCTCGATCATCTGGGCGCCGCTGTCTCAAAAAACCCCTATGAACTGGTCCCGATTGATCCGAAAGGTGTGAGGAAGACATGAGCAACCGCGGCGTTGTATTCAACCCTCCACCGGGCTGGCCGAAGCCGCCGGCGGAATGGGTGCCTCCGAAAGGTTGGACTCCGGATCCCTCGTGGCCGCCGCCACCTAAAGGTTGGCAGCTTTGGCTACCCGCCGCTGCGGAGGCGATACAGGGACAGTCTGCCCCCCCGGCTTCGCCGCCCAAAGCCGATTTCCATGTGGTCAACTCGGGCGCTAGTGATGCACGGATCACGCTGCTTGAGGGCGAACTTCGGGCGCTCCGTCTTCAGCTAGAGGCTTTGGGATCCGAGGAGACGGTTGTTCTCAACGACGAGCAGGTCCTCCAAGAAGTTGGCATCTACCGGTACCACCACCCACTTGAGACTGCTGCGGCCTATCGTGATCGTCTGACAGACCTCGGTGAGCGTATCGCAAAGCTCGTGAAATCGGATCGGGGCATCCAGAAGTCAGAGATGTTCACCTACGACGGATCCTTGGCCAAAGGTCGCAAGATGACAAGCGATTTGGGCAGACTGATGCTGCGCGCCTACAATGCCGAGGCGGACAACAGTATTCGCACGCTTCGGGTTGGGAATGTCGTCACCGCAAAAAAGCGGCTCGAAGCCTCTCGGACGGCCATCGCGAAGCTCGGTCGGATGATGGAAATGAGCATCACGGATGAGTTCCACGCTCTGCGTCTCGAAGAGATCGAGCTCACGGCGGATTTCCTCATGAAAAAGCAGGAGGAGAAAGAGGAGGCCCGAGAGGAGCGGGCTCGTCTACGCGAAGAGCGGAAGGTTGCCATGGAGCTGGCTGCAGAGCGGGAACAGTTGGACAAGGAGCGAAGCCACATCGTTAATGCCATCCAGAAGCTCCAAGCCACGGGTGTCAACGACGCTGAGCTGGAGCTCCGGCTTGCGGAACTGGATGCGGCGATCGCCCAAAACGACTACCGGACCGCAAACATCCGAGCCGGGTACGTTTACGTTATTTCCAACCGCGGTGCCTTCGGCGATAGCGTTATCAAGATCGGCCTGACTCGAAGGCTGGAGCCCTTGGATCGAATAAATGAACTCGGGGGTGCTTCGGTGCCGTTCCGCTTCGACGTGCACGCCCTCTTTTTCTCGGAAGACGCAGTTGGGCTGGAGGCTGAGCTACACCAGCACTTCGCCGACCGGCGTTTGAACTGCGTGAACACTCGGAAGGAGTTCTTCTTTGCATCACCCGTCGAAGTGAGAGAGGTCCTGGAAGCGAAGGTCGGCAATCTATTGGAATTCGCTGAGAGGGTCGAAGCAACTGAATACTTGCAGAGCCTTCGGTACTGGCCGGAAGGTCAGATGCCACCTCGTGATAGTTGATGTCGGCGGGTAAGTCCCTGCACGCGAAGCTCGAACAAGAAACATTTCGAGACTTCACGCGGAGGTGAGCTGGTGCTCAATAAGCCGAAGCAATGGAGCGGTCGAACAACCGGTTGCAGCGGACGGTCTGCTGCTCGACCCGCCGCTGAACCGGAGCCTGAGGAGTAGAAAATAGATGAGACTATGGGAATTCATTGTCAACCTAACGGCACTCCTGATATTTGTGGCAATGCTGCTTTCGTCTTGGGTTGGACATTCGTGGGGAGATGACATCATCGAGCTTGCTTTCGGTTTCGGTGGCACTGTCATATGCCTCTTTCCATACGAAGCCACGAGTTACTCGGGGCACTGGGGTTGGTCACACCGTCAGTGGCGCATCCCCCCCGAAGGCTGGATCAAGTTCTGTGGGATCGTCGCCCTGTTGCTCGGAGCGTTCAGCATCTATACAGGCAGTGAATGGCTTGATAGTATGATCAGAAGATGAGGAGTCCCAACAAGGCGGCGGATGTCGGGGGCGGCGCCCCGCCGACTCACAGCTGATGTTCGGCGCCTGGACAAATGAAAGAGAGGATAGGCAAGAACGCCGGGAACAATGGGCAAGAGATGCAGGTCATGTGGCAGGTCAATAATCATTTCCATGTGACGGCTTCACCGGGAAGTCGCTTGCCAAACGGCTTCTGCCTGAACTGAACCCGTCCAAACATGTTTGCGTTTGATGATGATATTCCCATAGACTCACCCGAGCTGGTCTTCGAGAAGAAGAACTGAGAAACTGATTTCGCTTGTAGCGTGAGTGGCCGACGCCCTCCACAGCCTGAGGCTGTGCTGCCGGAAGCTTCCAGAAAGCGTCAAAAAGAGAAGGGCCCTGGAGAGTCGATAACCATGACCGAACAGGAACTCGAACAAGCACTGACCGGCAAACTGACCGACCTCAAATACACCCATCGCCCGGACATCCGCGACCGCGCCGCCCTCGAGGCCAACTTTCGCCAGCACTTCGAGGTGCTCAATCGCGTCCAGCTCACTGACGGCGAATTTAAGCGCCTCCTTGACGAGATCGTCTCCCCTGACGTCTTCACCGCCGCAACCCTTCTCCGCGAGATCAACAGCTTCACCCGTGACGACGGCACCCCCCTCAACTACACCCTCGTCAACATCAAGGACTGGTGCAAAAACACCTTCGAGGTCGTCAACCAGCTTCGCATCAACACCGACTACAGCTTCCAACGCTATGACGTGATGCTCCTGATCAACGGCGTGCCCGTAGTCCAAATCGAACTCAAAACACTCGGGATCAGCCCCCGCCGGGCCATGCAGCAGATCGTCGACTACAAGAGAGATCCCGGCAACGGCTATGCCAAGACCCTGCTCTGCTTCGTCCAGCTCTTCATCGTCTCCAACCAGACCGAGACCTATTACTTCGCCAACAACAACGACCGCCACTTCGCCTTCGACGCCGATGAAAACTTCCTGCCTATTTATCAGCACGCCGCCGAAGACAACACCAAGATCACCCATATCGACGATTTCGCCGATTCCTTCCTGCCCAAGTGCACCCTCGGTACGACCATCAGCCGCTATATGGTCCTCGTCGCCTCCGAGCAGAAGATGCTCATGATGCGACCCTACCAGGTTTACGCAGTCGAGGCTATCGACCAGTGCATCCGCGAAAACCGCGGCAACGGCTATATCTGGCATACCACCGGATCGGGCAAGACGCTGACCTCCTTCAAGGCAGCCACGCTTCTCAAGCTCAACCCCGACATCCACAAATGCCTCTTCGTCGTCGACCGCAAGGACCTCGATCGCCAGACCCGTGAAGAGTTCAACCGCTTCCAGGAAGGCTGCGTCGAGGAAAACACCAACACCGCCGCGCTCGTCCGTCGCCTCGTCTCCGACGACTACGCCGACAAGGTCATCGTCACCACCATCCAGAAGCTTGGCCTTGCCCTCGACGAAACCAGCAAATACAACAAGCAGGACGGGAGTAACGACCAGAAGAACGGCAAGGCCTCCTTCAAACAGCGCCTCGAGCCGCTTCGCGACCAGCGCATGGTCTTCATCTTCGACGAGTGCCACCGCTCCCAGTTCGGGCAGACGCACCAGATCATCAAGAACTTCTTCCCCAGGGCCCAGTTATTCGGCTTTACCGGCACGCCGATCTTTACCGATAACGCGACCGTCCGGCAGATTGAAGACAACATCCAGACGCTGCGCACCACCCAGGACCTCTTCCAGAGCCAACTGCACGCCTACACCATCACCCACGCCATCGAAGATAAAAACGTCCTGCGTTTCCACGTGGACTACTTCAGGCCCAACGGCGAAAACCCGCCCAGGCCCGGCGAAGCGCTCACCAAGCGCGCCGTCATCGACGCCATCCTCGCCAAGCACGACGCCGCTACCGGCCAGCGCCGCTTCAACGCCCTCTTCGCCACGGTCTCGATCAACGACGCCATCGAATACCACCAGCTTTTCAAGCAGATTCAGGCCGAGCGCCAGCCCGGCGATCCCGACTTCGTCCCTCTCAAGATCGCCGCCGTCTTCTCCCCACCCGCCGAGGGCAATCCCGACGTTAGGCAGCTGCAGGAAGACTTGCCCCAAGAACTCGAGGACAACCAGCAGGAACCGGACAAGAAAAAGGAAGCGCTCAAGTCCATTATCGCCGACTATAACGCCCACTACGGCACGAATCACTCCATCGGCGAGTTCGACGCCTACTACCAGGACGTTCAGAAACGCATCAAGGACCAACAATATCCCAACCGAGACCTCCCCCAAAAAGGCGCAGAGAAGATCGACATCGCCATCGTCGTCGACATGCTCCTGACCGGCTTCGACGCCCAATACCTCAACACCCTCTACGTCGATAAAACCCTCAAGCACCATGGCCTCATTCAGGCGTTCTCCCGCACCAACCGCGTCCTTAACGCCGCCAAGCCTTATGGTCACATCCTCGATTTCCGGGGCCAACAGGGCAATGTAGACGAAGCCATCACCCTGTTTTCCGGCGTACGCCCCGAACAGGCCAAGGAAATCTGGCTGGTCGACAAGGCGCCCGTCGTGATCGAACGGCTCAAGGCTGCCAGGCAGGACCTGGACAAATTCATGCAGTCCCAAGGGCTTGACCCCTGCCCCGAAGCCGTCCCCAACCTCAGAGGCGACGACGCCCGCGCCGCCTTCGTCCGGCATTTCAAGGAAATCCAACGCCTTGCGACCCAGCTCGACCAGTACACCGACCTGACCGATGAGCAGAAACAGGAGATCGAGCAGACGCTCCCCAGGGACGACGCCCGCGCCTTTCGCGGCGTCTACCTCGAAACGGCCAAACGCCTCAAGGCGCTTCGCGAGACACCCGGTTATGTGGACAGTGTCCGCGAAAAGCCGGATATGGAATACGGCCGTGAAGCCATCGACCAGCTCGATTTCGAATTCGTCCTCTTCGCCTCGGCCGATATCGACTACGACTACATCATGAACCTCATCGCCCGCTTTAGCGGGCAGACCCCGAGCCAGCAGGAAATGAGCCGCGAACAGCTCATCCGCCTCATCCGCTCAGACGCCAAGTTCATGGATGAACTCGACGAGATCACCGAATATGTCCGGACGCTCGAAACCGGCCGGCCACTCACCGAGGAAGAGGTCCGCAACGGCTACCTGCGCTTCAAGGACGAGCGCCACGCCGCCGAACTCGCCACCGTTGCCGCCAAGCACGGCCTGAAAAACGAGACGCTGCAAGCCTTCGTCGACGCCATCCTCGACCGCATGATCTTTGACGGCGAGCAGCTCACCGACCTGATGGAGCCCCTCGACCTCGGCTGGCGCGATCGCCGCAAAAAGGAGCTGGCGCTCATGGACGACTTGGTTCCGCTGCTGAAGAAACGCGTCGGCGGCCGGACGATCTCGGGATTGAATGCGTATGAGCAATAAGCGAACAGGAGAATTTCAAATGGAAAGCAACCAAATTCAGTCCATGACCCAAACCTTCGAAGGTCACGCCCAGCAGACAGAAAACGGGGTGGAATATTGGCTGGCGCGGGATCTTCAGCAACTGCTCGGATATGCGGAATGGCGGAATTTCAACCAGACGGCCATTTCCAAGGCAAAAACCGCCTGTGAAGTTTCGGGACATGCCGTTCCCGATCATTTTGTTGACGTCAACAAAATGATCCAATTGGCCAAGGGAGCTGAACGCGAGATTGACGATGTCATGCTCACACGCTACGCCTGCTATCTCATTGCCCAGAATGGCGACCCCAGGAAGCCAGAGATCGCCTTTGCGCAGACCTACTTCGCGATCCAGACCCGCAAGGCTGAACTCATCGAGCAGCGACTGCTCGAAGCCGAGCGCGTTTCCGCCCGCAAGAAACTCACTGCTACCGAGAAAGAACTCTCCTCGGTCATCTTCGAACAAACCGGCGGCAACCAGAATTTCGCCCTGATCCGCAGCAAAGGCGATGGAGCCCTTTTTGGCAAGAGCACTCAGTCAATGAAGGCCCAGTGGCGCGTGCCCGACTCCCGCCCCCTGGCCGACTTCGCCCCGACGATCATTCTCAAGGCCAAGGACTTCGCCACCGAAATCACTATCCACAACGCCCGCGAACACCAGATGCGAAGCGAGCCGCGGATATCCCAGGAGCACGTCACCAACAACCAGGCCGTACGCGAAACCCTGCTCAGCCGGGGAATCCGACCTGAAAGCTTACCCGCCGCCGAGGATGTCAAGAAGGTCGAGCGCCGTCTGACTTCAGAAGGAAAGAAGGCGTTGAAGAATCCGGACAGATTGGAAAACGCATGAAAGAGAGCACGGGCGGTCGACCCATCTCCGGACTGAACGCATATGAGCAATGAGGGTGAAGCGATGAAGAAAAGCAAACGCGCACTGACGCCGAAACTGCGGTTTCCGGAGTTTCGGGACAGTCCCGGGTGGAAAGAACGTCCTCTTTCAGAGGTCCTTTCAGAACATGGCCTCAAAAGCACAGGATCGGAGCAGGTCTTCTCTGTCTCTGTGCACAAGGGCTTAGTCAATCAAATTAAGCACCTCGGTCGCAGCTTTTCCGCCTCTTCAACTGATCACTATAATCGAGTTCTTCCTGGGGATGTTGTTTATACAAAGAGCCCAACGGGCAATTTCCCATTGGGTATTGTCAAACAAAGCAAGCTCGAGTTTCCCGTAATTGTCTCTCCTTTATATGGCGTGTTTTCCCCGGAGACAACTGGTCTCGGGGTGATACTAGATGCCTACTTTGAATCACCAGCAAATGCCAAGACATTCCTTGACCCCCTTGTTCAGAAGGGCGCAAAAAATACCATTAACATCAAGAACAACAGGTTTCTTTCAGGAACCTTGATTCTGCCCGTCAATAAGGAAGAACAATGCAAGATTGGTGATTTTCTGCATTCGCTGGACGGGTTGATCGCGGCGGAGGGGCGGAAGCTTGCGGCCCTGCGCGACCACAAGCGCGGCCTCATGCAGCAACTCTTCCCCCAACCCGGCCAAACCCAAACCCAGCCCCGGCTGCGGTTTCCGGAGTTTCGGGGTAAGGGGGAGTGGAGCGAGAAGACGCTTGGCGATATTTGCGAAGTTCTCATGTGTAAGCGGATATTCGCCAGCGAAACCAGCCCAAATGGAGAAGTGCCATTTTACAAGATCGGAACACTGGGAGGAGTGCCAGACGCCTTCATTTCCAAGAATCTCTTCGAAGAATACAAATTGAAATACAGCTTCCCGCGAGTTGGCGAGGTTTTGATAACCTGCAGCGGCACAATTGGTAAGTGCTTGCCTTACGATGGCAGTAAGGCATATTTCCAAGATTCGAATATCGTTTGGATTGATAATCCGACGCTTGAAGTGAGCAATGAGTTCCTGCTGAGCATTCTGTCCAACGTCAATTGGAGCAGGTTGAACTCGACAACCATAACTCGAATCTACGGACCCGACTTACGGGGTCTGCCTATCAAGTTTCCTCAGAACGAAAAGGAACAGCAGCGAATTACCGACTGCCTCTCTGCCCTCGACACGCGGATCACCGCGCAGACGGCAAAGATCGAAACCCTTAAGCAGCACAAGCGCGGCCTGATGCAGCAGCTCTTCCCCGCGCCGGAGGAGCGGTAGTCCATGCCTGAACCTGAATCCTTCAATGACCTTTCCGCAATGGCCCAACACCTGCGCGATGAGCTGGAGAACAAGAAATTCATCCTGCTCTACGCCTACAACGGCGTGGGCAAGACGCGCCTATCCACGGAGTTCAAGAACCTTGGTAAGGACCCTGAAGACGAGGACAAGCACGACACGCTCTACTTCAACGCCTTCACCGAAGACCTGTTCACGTGGGACAACGACCTTGAGGAAGACAGCGAACGTTCCTTGAAGATCAACGCCGAGTCCAAGTTCTTCGCAGGCCTCGAAGAATTGGAGATGGACAACCGCATTCGCCCATTACTTGAGCGATATACCGATTTCGATTTCAGGATCGACACGGATAATTGGAAAGTGAGTTTCTCCCGGGATATTGCGATCGGAGAAGGTGAAGACGCCAGAACCGTTTCCGTTGACGACATCAAGGTTTCCCGCGGCGAAGAGAACATCTTCATCTGGTGCTTCTTCCTGGCCATCGTGCAGCTGACCCTCGACGGGGCCGAGGCTTACGACTGGGTGAAATACGTCTACATCGATGACCCGATTTCATCACTTGACGAGCAAAACGCCATCGCCGTGGCGACACATCTGGCGAGGATGCTCAAGAAAGAGGACAGCACACTGAAGACGGTCATCTCGACACACCACACTTTGTTCTTTAACGTGCTGTTCAACGAGTTGAAACGGGCCAACAAGTATTTCCTGCGCCGGGATCAAGCCGCCGGCGGTTACGTACTCCGCAACACGGGCGACACCCCGTTCTTCCATCACGTGGCTGCCCTAACCGAACTTTACGAGGCAGAGCGCAGCGGGAAACTCTACACGCATCACTTCAACATGCTTCGCGCGATCATGGAAAAGACGGCCAGCTTTCACGGCCACGCGAACTTCTCCGACTGCATCAGACAGCACGAAGACGACATCGACTGCGTCCTGTATACCCGGATCCTCAACCTTCTGAGTCACGGCAACTACTCGCTATATGAGCCGCGTGAGATGCTGGACGAAAACAAGGAGCACTTTCGGCGCATCCTGCACGAGTTTATCGAGCGTTACCCGTTCAACCCCAAATTATTCAACGTTGCCGACACGGAAGAAAAGGCAATATGACTGAGAACAACCAGAAACAACTCGGCAAAACACTCTGGAACATCGCGGACCAGCTGCGTGGTGCAATGAACGCGGACGACTTTCGTGATTACATGCTGGCGTTCCTCTTCCTGCGCTATCTCTCGGACAATTACGAGCAGGCTGCGCGGAAGGAACTGGGGCGGGACTATCCCGATCCGGAGGCGGTGGGCAACGGCGGCCGGACGCCGCTGTCGGTGTGGTACCACGAAAACCCCGACGACATCTCCGCGTTCGAAAAGCAGATGCGCCGCAAGGCCCACTACGTCATCCAGCCAAAGCATCTGTGGGCAAATATCGCAAACATGGCCCGGACTCAGCACAGAGAACTGCTGAATACGCTGCAGGAGGGTTTCAAATACATCGAGAACGAATCGTTCGAAAGCACCTTCTCCGGGCTGTTTTCGGAGATCAACCTCGGTTCGGAGAAACTGGGCAAGACCTACCAAGCCCGCAACGATAAACTCTGCACGATCATCCAAAAGATCGCCGAGGGGTTGGCGGAGTTCTCGACCGATTCCGACACACTGGGCGATGCCTACGAATACCTGATCGGCCAGTTTGCCGCCGGGTCGGGCAAGAAGGCGGGGGAGTTCTATACACCCCAGCGCATCAGCGACATCCTGTCCGCCATCGTTACGCTCGACGGCCAGTCCCCCGAGACCGGCCCGCGAAAGAAGCTGGCCAGCGTGCTGGATTTTGCCTGCGGCTCGGGATCGCTGCTCTTGAACGTCCGCCACCGCGTGGTCAATGCCGGAGGCAGCGTCGGCATGATCTACGGCCAGGAGAAGAACATCACGACCTACAACCTCTGCCGCATGAACATGCTGCTACACGGGGTGAAGGATTCCGAGTTCGAGATTTACCATGGCGACTCGTTGACCAACGACTGGGACAAGCTCCGCGAACAAAACCCGGCGAAGAAACCGACCTTCGACGCGGTTGTCGCCAATCCGCCGTTCAGTTACCGCTGGTCGCCGAATGAGGCCCTCGGCGAAGACATGCGGTTCAAGAACCACGGACTGGCTCCGAAGAGTGCGGCCGACTTCGCCTTTCTGCTGCACGGGGTTCACTACCTCAAGGATCAGGGCGTGATGGCGATCATCCTGCCCCACGGCGTGCTGTTCCGTGGGGGTAAGGAGGCGTTGATCCGCAAGAAGCTACTCGACGACGGGCACATCGACACGGTGATCGGACTGCCGGCGAATCTATTCTATTCGACGGGCATTCCCGTGTGCATTCTCGTGCTCAAGAAGTGCAAGAAACCGGATGACGTGCTGTTCATCAACGCCGCCGAACACTTCGAGAAAGGCAAGCGGCAGAACTATCTGAACCCCGGGCACATCAAGATGATCGTCGGCACCTACCAGCACCGCAAGGAAGAAGAGAGGTATTCCCGGCGGGTGACGATGGAAGAGATCGAAGAAAACGACTACAACCTAAACATCTCTCGCTATGTCAGCACGGCCATGCCGGAACCGGAAATCGACCTGTCCGCCACGCATAAGCAGCTGGTCGAGATCGAAAAAGAAATTCGTGAATCAACAGCGAAGCACAACCGGTTTCTGAAGGAACTCGGTCTATCGCCATTGCCGACGGAGAACCCAAAGTAGCGGGATAGGTTTGTCCTGTGGCGGAAATGCCTAAAAAGGGAAATGCAGCCGACCCTCTTACTTCGGGCGGCTAATCCGCATTGTTATGCTGGAGTAAGACCTGTGAGAGCTCGGTCAAAAATATTCACTGACAAGGCGGTAGGCGCGATGCTTGCTGCAATCGAGATCTACAATAAACCCGCGTTTCCGTATCGGGAAGACACATTCGCCGTGCTGGCCATCAACGCGTGGGAACTGCTATTTAAGGCCAGACTTCTCCAAATTAACGGCAATAGAATTGCGTGTATTCAGGTTTATGAGAAGCATCAGAATGCGGACGGAACCCTCTCATCAAGAGAATACGTCAAATTCGCTAGATCCGGGAACCCGATGACAATTGGAATGTTTAGGGCGTATGATCTACTCGTGTCTGAACACGCGGACACCGTCGATCCTTTGGTTCGGAAAAATTTAGAGGCACTTACCGAGATTCGAGACAACAGTGTCCATTTTATCAACTCGGATATTCGGATTGCGAAGCGTGTGCAGGAAATCGGGACTGCAACGCTCAAGAACTTTCTCTCCCTGTGCCGACAGTGGTTTGGGCGGAGTTTATCCGAGTATAATTTCTATCTGATGCCTCTTGCCTTCTTCCGCGAGAATCAGCAATCCAGCGTCGTCTCCCTTACGAACTACGAGAAGAATTTTGTGGAATTGATTTCGGTATTGCAGACCGAAAGCACTGACGATGAAGCATCGGACTTCAATTTCACGTTGGCGATGGACGTCAAGCTTAAGCGTGTCGGTGCTGACGAGCAGGCACTAGTGACCGTCGGCAGCGCGCCGAACTCTGTAAAGATCACTCTGGCCGAAGAGGATATTCGAGATCGATTCCCGTGGGACTATGCGATTCTCAATGCGCGACTTTCGAAGCGATATACGGATTTTAAAGTCAACAATAATTATCACTCCATTCGAAAACCATTAATGAAGGATTCTCGGTATTGCGATACACGCTACCTCGACCCTGGAAATCCACGAAGTGCCAAAAAGACATATTACAACCCCAATATTCTTAAGGAGTTCGACAATCACTACACCAAGGCATAACCAGCGGGTTCAGGCAACCAGCATTCTGCCGGCGCCTGATTCTTGACGTTATGTTTCTCCCTGGACGCGGCGCACATAGACATGCTGGAACGTTTACTATGAATTTCAAGAGCAGAAACCTAGAGGAAATTGCCAGAATGGTTGTTGGTGACGCGGAGTTCTTTCCCTATCGCTCTAGCAGTCGCATCACTCAGTTCTTCGAAGAGTGTGACCTTGATTTTGTTCACGACAGGACGACGCGCTATCGCTGGACCGCGGACAGGCTCTCGGACCTTCTACAAGAACTACAACCTGCGGCTCATGCCTTACCGGAGCGCTTTGTTCATGTGCTTCGAGTGCTCATGCACAAATCAGACGCAACACCGAACGACCCGGACCGCTTACACGCGCTCACCGCACTGAACGAACCTCTCTCGCGGGAAGGCTACGAAGCGTTCTATGGTGAAGACGATCTGCTTTATATTCGCCACATCGGGACAAAAACAATTTCAACTGCCGCCAATCCTCACCGCCCTTTTACGCCAAAGGAAATCGAAAAAAGAGAACAGCTTCTCGATTACTTAGAGAAGTGCACTGAGGATCAATTGATTGAGGAGGTTTTGCTGCCGCTGTTTCGCCAGCTGGGGTTTCACCGTATCACATCAGCCGGTCACAAGGATAAGGCGCTGGAATATGGAAAAGACATCTGGATGCGGTACGTTCTCCCAACCCAACACGTCTTGTATTTCGGTGTCCAAGTAAAAAAGGGAAAACTTGACGCATCAGGGACAAGCAAAGGGGCAAATACGAATGTAGGGGAGATTCACAATCAAGTCACGATGATGCTGGGCCATGAAATATTTGATCCCGAAACTAACAGAAGAGTTCTGGTTGATCATGCAATTATTGTTGCCGGAGGAGAGATAACCAAACAAGCAAGGAATTGGCTCGGTGGAAAGCTGGATGCCGCAAAGCGCAGTCAGATCCTATTCATGGATCGGGAGGATATCGTGAATTTGTACATCGTGAGTAACCTACCGCTTCCCGTTGGTGTAATCGCGAAATCCGCGCCAAAGTTTCACGACGAAATCCCCTTCTGAAGAGCAGAGAGGACTTGCACCGAATTGCGAAACATTACGACGCGCTGGAGTCCTACGTCGGGGACGCGTCCCGCAGCTGAGCTCAGACGTTCATTTCAAACAGAAGGCAGAAACTCCCCACTTCCGGCAGAAGGCAGAAACTTCTCACGTCTCGCTTTTCAAATCCAAGGCTCCGGTCGGGCAGGCCTTTGCGCATGCTTCGCCGGCCTTCATCAGGCCTTCCGCGATGCTGCCGCCCAAGGGGACGTCGACACGTACCTGAAAGCCTCTGCCTATGAAGGTCAGCCCCAAGGCCTCACCGGCCGCGTTGGCAATCTGAACGCAGATCCCGCACGCGATACACTTGCCCGGCTCAAAGAAGATCTTTGGATGCCCCGTCTGCAGCCGAATCGGTCGGCCGAACTCGCCCTTGAAGCGTTTCGCGTCCGCTGAGTAAAGGCCCGAATACTTTCGCAACAGACAGTCTGCAACCGCAGAACACTCACAATGCATGCATCGCTCCGCCTCAGCCCGGGCCTCATCAGCTGTATATCCGCCCACCAACCCCTCCACCGGCTCAGAACGGTCCTCCGCCCGGGCGCGAAGGAGAAAGTCTTGCAGCTGTTCGATCGATAGCTTCCCAACCTTTGTGTTGAAGCCGAGGTCGGGTGCTTGGATCGGACGCCCCGTGACGAACTGGTCGATGCATGCGGCAACCACCTTGCCCGCGGCAACCGAGCGAACGGCGAATTTCAACGGACGCAGTGCGCCTCCCACCGCAAAGACTTGCGCTCGACTCGCCTGATAGGTCGCCGGATCGATCTTTATGCCCTTCGAGTCGGCCTTCAATCCCCAGCCCTCGATGACCCCGCGCTCCACGGGACCAACAGCCAAGAGTACGGCGTCAAAACGGTCGCACAATCCATCCAGATCCAACTGCTCACCCAGTGCCTGCCCGCACTCGAACCGCACGCCGAGGCGTTCGATCACAGCGATCTCGCCGTCCAGCACAGAGTCCGGCAGTACCTCCGGTGCAAACGTCCCCCGCAGTCCCCCGCCCAGGACCGCCTCCCGCTCATACACCACACACTCGTGACCTGCCCGCGCAATGTAGTACGCCGCCGAAAGCCCAGCCGGACCCGAGCCGACGACGGCCACCCGCTTGCCGTCAGCCGGTGTCTTCTCCGGGAGATAGGGGTTTTCCAAGGCCAGATCGACGTCCGCGACAAAACGCTTCAACAGACAGATCGAGACCGCGCCCCCCGCTTCCCGCCGACGACACGCCGCCTCACACGGCGCATTGCAGACACGCCCTAAAACCGCCGGTAAGGCGATGTCTTCCTTCACGACCGCCAAGGCACGATCGAACTCACCCCGCGCGATATGGCGCAGCATTTGCGATATATCCATGTTCGGCGGGCAATACATCATGCAGGGCGCGATGCAGTCGCCGACATGGTCGCTCAACAAAAGCTCCAGAGCGGTCCGTCGTGCCTCGTAGACCTCCTCTGTCTCGCTCTCCACGACCATCCCGTCGGTCACCACCGTTGCACAGGATGGCAATAGACTCTTTGCGCCCGCTACCTTCACCACGCAGCACATGCAGGATGTGTTGGCCGAACATTCGTCCCGATGGCAGAGTGCAGGGATCTCAATGCCCAGCCGACGCGCAGCCTGCAGCACGGTCGTGCCGGGTGCGACTTCCAGTTCTTGATGATCAATCGTAATTACCGGCATCGGTCAGTCACCTCAATCGCGTTTTCCGGGCATGCCTGCCTGCAGACGTCGCAGCGCGTGCACAGCGTTGTGTCGATCACATGCCGCCGATAGGGGGTCAGCGGTATCGCATCGACCGGGCATTGCTGGGCACAGATCGTGCACCCGATGCATTGGTCGGTGACCCGGTATTCAATCAAATCGGTACACTTCCCCGCGGGACAACGGCCTTGCAGATGCGCCTCGTACTCGTCACGGAAATAGCGCAGGGTCGTGACAATCGGATTGGGCGCGGTCATGCCCAGCCCACACAGACTCCCCGCCTTGACCTGCCGGGCAAGAAATTCCAATTCATCCAGATCCGCCGGCTTGCCCTCACCCGCACAGATGCGATTCAAAATATCGAGCATACGGCGGGTGCCCACACGGCAGAAGGTGCATTTCCCACAACTCTGATCCTGGGTGAACTGCAGGAAATAGCGGGCCACATCCACCATGCAATCGGTATCGTCCAGCACCACGAGCCCGCCGGAGCCCATGATCGCACCGACCTCCGCCAGTGCCTCGAAGTCCACTGTGATGTGCTGCATGGAAGCCGGGACACAACCGCCGGAGGGCCCACCGATCTGGACCGCCTTGAAGGTCCGCCCCGGCATCACCCCGCCGCCGATCTCCTCCACAATCTCGCGAATGGTGAGCCCCATCGGCACCTCGATCAGGCCACCGCGCATCACCTTCCCAGCCAACGCGAAGACCTTTGTGCCCTTCGATTTCTCGGTTCCGATCGAGGCGAACTTCTCCGCTCCGTTGCGGATCACCCAGGGAACCGCCGCAAGCGTCTCGACGTTGTTGACCAAGGTCGGTTGCCCCCACAATCCCGATTGAGCGGGATACGGCGGTCGCAGTCGCGGCATCCCGCGCTTGCCTTCGACCGAGGCGATCAACGCGGTCTCCTCTCCACAGACAAAGGCACCGGCCCCCTCCATGATGGAAAGGGTCAGGCCGTAGTCGTGCCCGAGCATTCCTTCGGGACCGATCAAGCCCATCGCCTGGCATCGCCGAATCGCCTCCCTGACCCGCTGAACCGCCAGGGGATACTCGTGCCGTATGTAGAACACAGCCTCGTGCGCGCCGACCGCCACCGCGGCAATCGCCATACCCTCAATGATCCGATACGGGAACGACTCGAGCAACATTCGGTCCATGAAGGCACCAGGATCACCCTCATCCCCGTTGCAGATGACATACTTCCGCTCGGCCTTGGAGTCGGCCACCAGCCGCCATTTCCGGCCCGTCGGGAACCCGGCTCCACCGCGCCCGCGTAAACCACTGGCCAGGACCTCCTCGATCACCGAATCCGGGGTCAGCTCAGCCAGACACTTGCGCAACGCAAAGAACCCGCCCCTGCGTTGGTACTCCGTCAGATCCATCGGGTTCGCATTCCCGAAATGCTCCGTCACCACGTGCTTCTGCTTGTCGAGAAACGCGGAGACCGACGGGTCGCGAATGTCCAATGCATGCCGCTCCACCTGCGCGGCCGCGGTCTCCTCTACGAGAAATCGATCGATGAGCCGGGAGGCATGATGCCCAAGCCGCCGCCACATACTCTCCGGGCGAAAATGGTTCCATACCAGGGCTTCAACATGCGCAATCGTCACATCGTCATAGAAGACGCTTCGGCCATTCGGCTCCAAGACCTCGATCATCGGGGTCCGATGGCACATCCCCACGCACCCCACAGCCTTGACCTCCACCGGCGCCTTCAGCCGCTGAACCGTCTGCTTCAATTCCGTGTATAGACTATTGCTCCCTTTCACCATGCAGCAGGAGCCGAGCCCCACCCGAATCTCCGGAACCAGACCGTCGGTCGCGGCACCGTCGCCGGATCGCGGACTCCCCTCCAGCGCCTCCGCACCCGGTGCGCCCTTGTCCGGATGGAGCAGGAAATCATGCAAAACATTGTCCACATTCCCCGGCGTCACGTGCCCGAAAGTGGAGCTTTCAATCTGCACCGCGGGCGCCAAGGTGCAACACCCCATGCAGGCCACGCCCTCGATCGTGAACCTTCCATCGGGAGCGGTGTCCGTCCCCTTCCGGATGTCCAGCGAACGACGAAAGGCCTCCTCCACCAGCGGGCTGCCCTTCACATGACAGGCGGTCCCGTGGCAAATGCGAACGATGTATTGCCCCACCGGCTTGCGCCGAAACATGTCGTAAAAAGAGGCGATTCCCTCCAGGGTCGAGGCGCTGATCTCCGTCTTCTCTGTGAGCCTACGCAGCGCATCATCCGGTAGGTACCGGTAGTGATCCTGTATCGCCTGCAGGATCGGAATCGCCGCCTCCTGCTTGCGCCCCAAACGTTCGATTGACTCGTCCACAAACCCAAGGTCGACTTCGCTCATGGCCGGGCCTCCCCGTCCGCTGCGCCCTGCCCATCCGGCACCTGCATGCATAACAATCCACGCGCGGTCCGGATGTAAATCATCCCACCCTGAAAGGCCGGACTGGCCATTACACGCTCCTCCAAGTCGAATTCCCCAGCCGCAGCAAAGGCGCGCCCCGCCTCAACATTGACGATTAGCCCCTCACTGCTCACCAGGAATAGCTGCCCGCCTACCAGCGAGGGCGAAGCATAGAATTCCAAATCGGTTTCGTGCTGCCAGAGCTCCTCACCCGTGGCAATCTCATAACAGGTGACCGTCCCCTCTGTCGTCACCGTCCAATACAGCTCCTCGCTCGCGACCGGACTCGTGATGTCCGGCACCCCATAGTCGCCAACCCAGGCGATATGCGTGTCCGAAACATCACCACTGCCATCCGGCCGCACCGCCGTCATCTCCATGTACGGACTGATCGTAAAGACGAATCCACCCGCATAGATCTGCGACGGGGCAAGCTCCCCCTCCACACAATCCGCACGCCAGATCTCCTTACCGTCCATCGGATTGTAGGCGATCACATAAGGCGTCGCGGTCAGCACCAACTGCGCAGGCTCTATCGCCCGGAAGAGGGTCGGGCTCGTCCATGAGGCGTCCACGGGCCGCGCAACACGATAGACTTCCTCCCCGGTAGCCCCGTCAAAGGCATACAGCGCGGAGAGCTCATCGTCCGACATCCCCTGGTCCAATTGAACAAACAGCATACGATCCGCCATCTCCAGCGAGGTCGCATGTCCGTAATGGTTCTCCGGGAGCCCTAACGCCTCCGACCAGACAATCCTGCCGGAATCCACCGCGATCCCAAAGACATCCGCATTCGGAAAGATCACGTAGACCCTCCGTCCGTCCGTCACCATCGTGCACGGTGCATAGCCGGTCTCGGCACTCAACTCCGCCTGCTCAGCGTCCGGCTCCACAAACGGACACGCACACGTCCAGAGCTTATCACCACTGATCCGGTCAAAGGCATACACCTCGCGCACCTCCGCATCCGCACTGGCCACAAAGAGGGCGTTGTCCCAAATCACCGGGGAGTTAAACCCAGGGAGGTCGATCTCTTGACGCCAGACCGTGGTCAGGCGCTCCACCCACGCGCCTGTGCCGGGATCGAACGGTGCGCGGCCGGCCCCGTCCGGACCGCGAAAGCGATACCAGTTCGCCTTGTACTCAGCCGGTGTCGGCGGCGGAAGGGCAACCGCGGTCTCATCCGCCTCCGCCGGCTGGCTCTCCTCCAGCGACGCGAGGACAGGATCGGGCAACAGCTGCTCAGGTCGAATCATGCCCCAGGTCGCCGCTGCCAGAAAGAACGCGCCCGCACCCACCAACAGCGCTCGCCTGCTCCACAGAAGTATCCCCGCCTGACGCGCTTCCATCTCGTCCGGAGTCGGGGTCTGTGGCATCGGCAATCGCGGTTCCGCCTTCGAAAGGACCTTCAGGCTCGTCACGAACACCACGGCTAGTCCGATCGCGAGCCAACCGCCCCAGTCCTCCACCGTGAGCCTGCGGAAATGCCCCCCGCGAATCTCACGATCAATCCGGCGTATCTCACCCTGGAATGCCTCCCGATCCCCACTCTTGGCCAGCTCCATACGCAATGTCTCCAGCCGCTGGTCGAGTAGCGGATCGCGTGCCGCCGACTGTAGCTGGTTCCATGCCAAAATCAGCAGTACCAGTGCCAGCCCGATCCCGCTCACCCATGCCATCCGCCGGGTTAATACACCCTCGCCAAGGCCCAACCAGTACCACGGCCGCCGCACCGGCGGACCCGCAGGTGCCGGCGCTGGTGCCGCCACCTGCGGACGGCTCGCCGGATCGGTCGAGATCATGTCCGCCAAATGCGCAAAGGCGGCCGGGAATTCCAAACCGCGCGCCTCCCAATCTTTCGGGCATACATCGACACACCGGACACAGGAGACACACCCCGCCCGGTCCACCTCAAAATCGGTACGTACCCTGAACAACGAGATGCGAATCAAACA
>ENA-UOOH01001634-UOOH01001634.1-fermentation-metagenome-genome-assembly--contig:-NODE-1634-length-21354-cov-63.701864_pt1 | contig 21354 bp, 13 predicted proteins | sample MGYA00245778_ERZ724025 | MGnify/ENA primary metagenome ERZ724025 (study PRJEB28704, sample SAMN03018313) | fermentation metagenome | biome: anthropogenic terrestrial biome; feature: soil... | reverse complement strand
AGTGCTTACAGAGATGAATCGCCCGCAGATTCCGAGCGGGCCTACTGGGCGGGAGTGCTCCAGCAATCGCTCGCGAGCTGGAACAAGCTTATTGATCACTATTTCGATTTAGCGGTGGTCGATTCTGGGGATTCTGGGGATTCTGGGGATTCGGGGGTTTCGGGGGATTTGAATATGGAACAGAAACCCTCCAGTCCCACCCTATTTGAGCTGGCCCATTGCACAACGCAGATGCACGCACAGCAGACCGCTGCACAGCAGACCGCCGCGGCACCGCAAACGCACGCGCGGGAACTGCTGGATCGATTGAACCGCCTGATCAAACTGGCTCAGGCCCAAGCATCCGGTATGAATATGAGCTTCCTCTTTGACGCGGAACGCCGCCTGTTCAGCATCGGCTATAATGTTCAGGAATGCCGTCTGGATGGCTCATACTACGACTTCTTAGCCAGCGAAGCGCGCCTGGCCAGTTATGTGGCCATTGCCCGCAGCGACGTCCCTAACGAACACTGGTTTACACTGGGACGGCCTTTCTCCGTCTTGGACGGCCGCACCACGTTGCTGTCATGGAACGGCACCATGTTTGAGTACTTAATGCCGTTACTGTTGAAACGCGTCTTCTCGGGTTCTTTACTGGAAACGGCCTACAAGGCGGCGGTAGCACGCCACATTAACTATGGAAAGGCGAGAGGCATTCCCTGGGGTATTTCCGAAGCAGCCTTCAGCGCACTTGATAACAATAAAGTCTACCAATATCAGGCCTTCGGCGTTCCCGGATTGGGCCTGAAACGCGGATTAGAACAGGACTTGGTGGTCGCGCCTTATGCGTCAATGCTTGCCCTGCCTATCGCACCACAAAAAGCCGTCGCCAACCTCAAGGCCCTCGAAAGCATCGGTATGCTAGGCCGGTTCGGCTTTTTTGATTCCATCGACTATACCCGTCAGCGCCGTCCGGAAGGTGAACGCGGCGTAATTATCTACGCCACAATGGCGCATCATCAAGGAATGTCGTTGGTTGCCATAAATAACTTCCTCAATAACAATCTGATGCAACAACGATTTCATCGAGATCTGCGCGTCAAGGCTGCTGAGCCTTTACTATATGAACGTGTTCCGACCAAACCGCAAATGAGCCGCATACCACCCGGCTACGAAGCAACACCCAAATTAGCGCCGTTAATCCAGGCACCGGTGTCGGGACGCTTTCTCACCCCGCATACGGCTATTCCGCGCACCCAGTTGCTATCCAACGGTGCATTGCACGTTATGGTCACCAATGCAGGCGGCAGTTATTGTCGCTATCATGAGACTGACATTACTCGCTGGCGCTCGGACACCACTCGCGACAATTGGGGTGAATTTCTTTATGTGCGGGATTGCGAAAGCGGCGCCCAATGGTCCGCGGCCTATCATCCTTCCCGTCACACCGGGAAACGTTACTCAGTTTCATTTACGCCGGATCGTGCCGAATTTCACCGCCGGGACGCCGGTTTTGAAACGACCATGGAGGTCATTGTCTCCCCGGAGGAGAATGCCGAAGTCCGCCGTGTAACCTTGACTAACCGATCCGCGCATAGACGCACGCTGGAATTGACCAGTTACATGGAATTGGCGCTCGCTAATCATAGCGAAGATTTGGCACACCCGGCATTCAGCAAGCTATTCGTGGAGACAACTTTTCTCAAAGAACATGGTGCGCTCATTGCCCGCCGCAAACCGAAATCGCGCGATGAAAAAACGATCTGGGCCGGGCACATGATCGCCGGGCCTGGCGAACTAATGGGCTATGAGACTAATCGTGAGCGCTTTCTGGGCCGCGACCGTAGCGTACGTAATCCGCAAGCATTGGAAGACGATCTTGCCAACAGCAGCGGCTATGTACTCGATCCGGTTTTCAGTCTACGTACCCGCGTCACCATTAAGCCAGGGGAAAGAGCCCGCTTTGTTCTAATCACAACAGCCGGACAAACCCGCGAAGAATTGGTCTCTATCTTTGAAAAATACAAGGAGCCCAATACTGCTGAGGCTGCCGAGTCGGCTTTTGAAATGGCGTGGACGCAATCGCAGCTGGAACTGCGTCATTTACGCCTGCAGCCGGACGCCGTCCGCCGTTTTCAGGAGTTGGCAAACCATGTTTTGTATCCTAATCCCCGTTTGCGCCCCACTGGCGGACGCTTGCGCCTGAACTCCCTGAATAAAACCCGCTTGTGGGCATATGGCATCTCCGGAGATTTGCCGATTATTGCGTTAACAGTGACGGACGTCAAAGAACTGGATTTCGTGCAGGAAATTCTAACAGCCCACACTTATCTGCGCACTAAAGGGTTAAAGGCGGACTTGGTAATCCTGAACTACGAGTCCGGCAGTTATTTTCAGCCATTACAGGAAAGCCTGCGGCGCATGGCCCAAGCTCATGCTATGCTGACTGGCTTGGATCAACCCGGAGGCGTTTTTCTACGCACCATCAGCCATATGCCGGATGATGATGTCCTGCTGATCCTGGCCAGCGCCAGGGTGCTGCTGGTGGCGGCGCGTGGAACCTTGGCGCAACAGCTGGGCAATCAGGCCGACAATACGAACTGGCCACCCCGCCTGAAGGGCCAAAAACGGTTTGAAGAATACCCTCGCGCCGAGTTCCCGACGCCAAACACCGAATTCTTCAATGGCTTTGGCGGTTTCAGCAAGGACGGTAAAGAATACATCATTCAGTTGCCTGCCAAAGTCAAGACGCCGTCCCCGTGGATCAATGTGTTAAGTAATGAACATTTTGGTGCGCTTGTGACCGAATCTGCAATGGGTACGGTATGGTTCGGCAACAGCCAGCTGAACAGGCTGCTGCCTTGGTCAAATGATCCCATTTCCGATCCGCCATCTGACGCAATTTACATTCGTGATGAAGACACCGGCGCTTTTTGGAATGCCACGCCTTCCCCGGTATTAACGGATACCTCCTATCGCGTCCGCCACGGACAAGGTTACACGGTCTACGAAAACAGCAATCACGGTTTGCTGCAAAATCTGACGGTCTTTGTTCCGGTCGAAGCGAGTAGTGGCGATCCAGTTGGCACCCAAGGCGGGGATCCGGTCCGCATTCAGCGGCTACGCCTCGTAAACACCACTGGCAAAGGCCGCCGCATATCGGTCACTTCCTACGCCGAGTTAGTGCTAGGCAACAATCGGGAAGAAACGCAGTCCAATATTATCACAAAATGGGATCCGGAGAGTAACGCAATGTTGGCGCGCAATTATCTGCATCCCGATTACGGAGGCTATGTGGCTTTTGCTGCCATGAGCCCAGCCGCCTCCAGCTTTACAGCCGACCGTACAGAATTTATCGGGCGCAACGGATCAATGTCGCGCCCGGCTGCCATGCACCGCGAAACCCTATCCGGCAGAAGCGGCATGGGACAGGATCCCTGCATTACGCTGCAAACAGTTGTCGTCCTGGAACCCCATGAGACTGCCGAGATTATCATGGTGCTCGGTCAAGGCAGTAATATCGAACACGTACGATCGCTGGTCAGCAAGTATAAAGAACCACTGCAAATTGAAGCGTCCCTTGCCAAAACCTGTGCCTGGTGGGACCGCTTCTTGGAGACTGTGCAGGTCGAGACTCCGGATCCGGCTGTCAATATCATCATGAACCGTTGGCTGCTTTATCAGACATTGGCTTGTCGCTTCTGGGCCAGAACCGCCTTCTACCAATCTGGTGGTGCCTTCGGTTTTCGGGATCAACTTCAGGATGTGCTGGCGTTTTTGCATGCGGCGCCCGAAATCACGCGGGAATTCCTGTTGACCGCCGCCTCCAGACAATTTGTCGAGGGCGATGTGCAGCACTGGTGGCATCCGCCATCCGGTGCCGGAACCCGCACGCGCAGTTCCGATGATCTGTTATGGCTACCATATGCCGTAATTAGATATGTTAATGCGACCGGGGATTATGAGATCCTGAACGCCAAAGTCCCTTTCCTGAACGGCCGCCCGCTGGAGGCGAACGAATACGACATTTATTTTGTTCCGAATTCGTCTACCATGGAACAAGGCACTTTATTTGAGCATTGCCGCCGCGCCATTGAAAAGGGGCTGACTAGTGGGCCGCATGGCTTACCGCTAATCGGTACCGGGGACTGGAATGACGGATTCACCAGAATCGGGGCCAAAGGGCGCGGCGAAAGCGTGTGGCTGGCCTGGTTTATTATTGACATTCTGACAGGATTCTCTAATCTTTGCGCCAAAACCGGCGACGAGAATCTGGGACGCATTTATTTGCGCCGTGCTGCTGAATTAACGGCACAGGTCGAAGAACACGCCTGGGACGGCAAGTGGTACCACCGGGCCTATTTTGACGATGGATCACCACTGGGCGCGCATGAGAGCAGCGAAGCCAAAATCGACAGTCTGCCCCAGTCCTGGGCGGCCATTTGTGGCGCAGCGGAGCCGGAACGCGCTAAGACCGCCCTCGCCTCGGCTTTCGAACATCTGGTGCGGCCTAAAGATCAGTTGTCGCTATTATTTACGCCGCCTTTTGAACACACGGATCATGATCCTGGGTATATCAAAGCTTATCCCCCTGGTGTGCGGGAAAATGGCGGACAATATACCCACGCCGCGATTTGGCTTGCGATTGCGCATGCCAGGATGGGTCTGACGACAAAAGCTGTCGAACTGCTGCAAATGATCAACCCGATCCGCTATGCCGATAGTGCGGACAAAGCGCGCAAATATCGCATCGAACCCTACGCGGCCGCCGCGGACGTTTACTCATTACCAGGCAGAGAGGGGCGCGGCGGCTGGTCTTGGTATACCGGTTCCAGTGGATGGATGTACCGGGCTTGGCTCGAGGAGATTCTCGGCATCGTGCGTGATGGGAGCGCTATAAGGGTCGAGCCCCATCTTCCGGCAAATTGGCCTTCCTGTAAAGTGCGCTACCGTTTTGGCCAGGCCAGTTACGAAATTGAGATGTTGCGAGACGACTCCATCGCCGGTCACGGCGATAATGGAACCCGGATATCAGTTGACGGTGTCATGGCTGAAGGCAACGCCTTTGCGCTAATTGATGATGGGACGGTGCATAGCGTCAAAGTCGCCATCAGACCTTCATAGGCGTGCTAACCTATTGATCGCGATCGCGCCTGCATGATCGCGCAACTGCGTCGTTAATCCTTCATGGGATTAGCGACTCTTTCATGCTTGATCGAAGAAAGCTCCTCGTGTCCCGGGTAAACAATTGTATCTTCCGGAAGCTTGAGCAACTTGGCAATACTGGCACGGAGCGCCGCCTCGTCGCCGCCCGGCAGGTCCGTGCGACCGACATCCTCATGAAACATCGTATCGCCTGTAAAAACCGAACCGGGTGTATAAAGACAGATGCACCCGGGGGTGTGGCCCGGCGTTTCAAGGACTGCCAGCGATAAATTGCCGAACGTAATGACGTCCCCTTCTTTAAGAAGGCGATCCACCGCCGGATTCTTGATGTCAGCGGCATCGCGTGCCCCGGCCGCAATTAGTGCGCCAGTAGCCTCTTTGACCACGCCATTGACCCCGGTATGATCCCGGTGTTTATGGGTAATGATGATATACTTGACCGTCAGGCCTTTTTCTTTGATCATGCGCAGAATCTCTTTGCTCCGGCCACCCGGATCAATCACGACTGCCTCTTGGGTGATGTCGCAACTAATCAAGTAACAATTGTTTTTCAAGGGTCCGTAAATTATCGTTTCAATAGTCATTTGATGTCGTACTCTTCCAATGTGGAAGTCACCCGATAGCCTTCAGATTCAAATTCGCGCATTACCAGGCCGATCCCCTCCTTAAAATACTCGTGCAGCGTCGAATCCTCGCCTTCAATTTTAACCGCAATGCAGTTTTCAAATTTACCTGCCGGTGTCTCCACAATGGCGTCGGTAGCGGTAATCGTACGCGTCCCATAGCCCTGTGTTTGCCAGGTAGTGCCAACTGCCAGTGGGGTGCGCAGGATCACTACCTTTTCTGATTCTGGTGCCGCAACACGATCCAGCAGGTCTTCCACTTCATAAGCTTCACCAGCGTGGTAAATCCTGGTGATGGCATCCTCCGTGATTTCATAAACCGCTGCGATCACAGTACCACCATTGTCTTCCTGCAGCTGACCGCGCTGACCGCGTGCAAAGACGACCTCTCTGGTGAAGGAGGCATACTCCATACCTTCGCCCAAATAACTCCATGTACTTCTGACCGTTAGTGGAAAGTAGGAGGCTAGCGACAGTTGTTGTGTAGCGCCGCTGCGATTTTGATCGGCAGCATCATTTTCATCTTGCGGTGCGGACGATCGGCGGCACCCTGTGGCGACAACCGGCAGCGCCAGCAACAAGGCCACAATTATGATGATCATGAGCGGTAGCGGCGGCGCAAATTTTACGGACTTAGTTCCAGTCTTCGGCATCGTGCATTTCCCTCCTGACAGCCCCCGTTTTGAAGGCTTGTCCCCTGGTCCTTAAATGAATTATCTTAGATTGGACTTTATCAATGAGAGCGCTTCCTGACGCAGACGTTCCTGTTTCTCAAGGGCGGCCGACTCGGTGCCTGCATGAACAGCAATATAGATTTTGAAGATCGGCTCAGTGCCAGAGGGCCGAAAGGTCACCCGACTTAAGCGGCTGCCATCAGACAATACAATCTGTATGGCCAGTTCGCCGGAATAATCAAGGTTGTAGGAAAAACCGGTCTGCAGGTTTAACGCCTTACCATTATAATAATCCCGAATTTCCAACATTTCCATACCGGCAAACCCTTCCTGCCAACGCCTGCCAAAAAAGCTGTCGTTGATCAATGCGTTATCTTTGATCAGGGCAGCGAGTTTAATGAAGGCACTCCCCTGATCTTGATCATGGCCAGTAGCAGTTAGCGATGTGATACTTTCACGGTAGCATCCGAATTCCTGCTCCAATTCTGATAAACGTTCCAGAAAGCTACTGCCGCGGCTGGCGTGCCAGGCGGCTGCCAGTGCCAACAGGCCTGCCCCCAGAATGCCGTCTTTATCGCGGACATAGTCGCCAATCAAGTAGCCACAGCTATCCTCGCACCCAAACAGGAATGGCCTTCCTCGCTGGGCGGCTTTTTCAACAGCTGCGCCAATATATTTGAAGCCCGGTGGCGTTTCCAGGACTGACAGACCGTACTTTTGCGCAATGGCTCCTACCAATCCGGTTGTGACAAACGTTTTTGCCAGCAATGGTTCTGGACGCAGTGCTCTACTACTGCTGCCAGTTTTGTTGCGACTGTAGCTGCTACCATATTCCAGGGTAAGAATGAAATCGCACAGTAAGGCTGCTATTTGATTGCCGCTTAACACCCGAAAACCGCCTGCGTCAGATTGGCCGGATTGGGATTGATCAGTAGCTTGAACATAGTCCCTGACAGCGCAGGCGACTCGATCGGCATCCGGATCAGTGGCCAAGATCATTTGGACTTCGGTGACGCGGCCGTTGCGCGTGCGGCTGCGGTGCCCGCCACCACAACCGCGGCGGTGGCCGTAGCGGCATTGATCTATGGCAAAAGCAAAGGCCGCTTCATTTTCGGGATTGGGCACCCTTAGTGTTGGAAATGCCCCATTTGGCTCGATTTGTTCATTCACAACCGACGGTTCGAACCCCAGAATCTGGAGCAGGTTCTTCAAATAGTACCCACCGACGCCATGCAATGCGGTGAGACATATTGGAAATGATTGCCTGGCCTCCGCCGGTACAGCAGCGGCATAGCCTGCCAGCGCATCGCCAACCACTGCCAGGTATTCTTGATCCATTTCTTGAGTCAAGTATGTGAGTAGTCCCTGCTGTAATGCTTCGTGAAGCGCGGGAAAGCTCCTGCGCCAGAAAAATGGCGTTTCGCTGATATGTCTACCGATCTGGTGGGCAGCGACTGGCAGGATTTGGACTCCATCCGGTCCGTACACTTTGTAGCCATTATCTCCAGGTGGATTGTGACTGGCGGTGATCATAACTCCGGCAGCCGCGCGCATTCTGCGGACCGCATAAGCCAGCTCCGGCGTCGGGCAGGCTGCTTCGAATAGATGCGCATGTATGCCATTTGCAGCCAGCACCGCGGCAGTCTCGGCTGCAAATCCGGGCGAGTCGGTGCGCGCATCAAAACCGACGCAGACGCTGAATGGCGCGGCGGTTTCCGCCAGAAGCCAATCCGCCAAACCTTGCGTCACTTTTCTGATCATATAGCGATTAATGCGATTAGTCCCTGCCCCAACCGGACCCCGCAGGCCGCCGGTGCCAAAACTTAACATCTGCCCAAACCGGTTTTTGATTTCATCTTCTTGGGCAGCGATCGCGTTCAACTCCTCCCGTGTCCCGGGATCCAGCCATGGATTACTCAGCCATTCCTGAAAGCGTTCCCTCCAAATCACCGAAGACACCTCATTGCCGATGTCATTTGAGTTGTCTTCCAGTCTATTCAACGCCGTGGCATTTGGCACTATTGACGCACGTGAATGAAAAAGGGTAACCGCTCGACTGCCGCACTGCTCCCCTTCCAGAAATAAATAAGGGAGCCGCTCCAGACAGGTGATCCTGCCGTGAACGCGGCTCCCAATTGCTACTTTGGTATGCTTCTGCACTGCAGAAGCTATGACTTTATTTTTGCGGCTGCAGCATCATAAATTCTCTCGAGACAGTATTTTTACCGTAATCCAGGCGTACGATTCACGGCCGGATTAAGTTCTTTGGCTGAAAGGTTTCTGACAGCATCCTCAGTAATTTCAATATCATCAATAAACCAGCCGCGGAAGCCATTGCGATCCGCATTAACAGTGTCAAACACAAAACTCAACTGAATCGTCTTTCCAGCATACTCATTTAAATCATATGAGCGCCAATCCCAGTAAGCCGGACTATCTGTACCGCCGCTGGTATGAGGAACAGCCGCTCCTTGGCCTCCGCCCACTATCGGATTGAGGCTTCCAAGGAAAGTAAAGAACCCGCCATTTACTGATATATAGACATCCATCAGGTCGTTCGTTAACGGTGCCATACCTTCAATTTCAAACCAGTATGCAAATTGAAGCACCGGATTCTGAAGGATACCGAGATCAATGACCGGGGAAGTCAACATACCTGAATTTTTTACTGTAGAAGTTCCACCAGAGAGCCATGTATCGTCGGGTGTCTGAGTGCCCATGTAGTTGCCTTTGACCCCTGCGCCGCTGGGGCTGCCATACCAATAACAGTATTGGCCGCTATTAGCATTAGGGATAACCCCGCCCGAACTGTCGTCTAACGGAAGAACCACAAAGTTCCCAACCGCTACATTAAATATTGCAGAGTTGTTTTCTTGACGGTGCCAAAGCCCGGTGGCCGTCCAACCTGTCGACCCAGTCTCGAAACTCTCTTTGAAACCGACAGTGACATTCCAGTAATGCGTAGTAGTCCATGTTCCATCACAGACCGCAACAGTAACAGTATATGTACCAAGTCCGGGAGCTGTCCAAGTAAAATCCTTTCCGGTACCGCTTATCGGCGAACCTCCGGTGGCTGTCCATTTGTAGGTCAATGGATCACTATTCCAGTCCCCTGCAACAACTGAAAAATGGATCGACTCACCCGCATTAACAGTCAAATTTTGTTGCGCAGGTAGCTTTTCTGTAATACTCGGTGGAAAGTTACAGCCAGCGGTCACTGCCAATACGACCATCAAAGCTACTAGCAGGATTACTCTTTTCATAGTTTACACCTCCTAATTTCTATGACAAAATGCATGCTTTTCCATTTCAGCGTATATTTACCCCTGAAATCATGCTTTTATGATACCATAATTCCACCACAAATGACAGCGCGCCGCGCTTTTTTTAGAGGTTCGTAACAGCAAATTAACTTTCTCGTAATTATTTTTGTTGGCGTTGATTGGCATTAGCAAATTAATTCTTTGGGACCATTGGTGGTGAAGAACATTGGTGGTGACAAAAATGATTGTGCCATAGTCACAAAAAAATGACGGTAGATCTCTACCGCCATTTAAAGCTAGTTATAGCCCAACCTGTCAGATGAGTGCTCGGCTCGCGACGGCTCCGACGGCCCACTGATCAGGGTTTACCGAAACCAAAGATCGACATAAATTTCGAATACCCTTCCGGTAGTTCAAAAAGCTCATCCGGCTGTTTTTCGGCCTTTATGTTAGTGAAGGTTGTTGTAGTCTCCAACTTGCCTTTTGAATTGTAGTTTTCAATTTTAATGCCAAAACCGCCCAGTTCCTTCGCCTGCCAAATGATTGTGTTGCCGAGTTTCTTATCTTTATAAACGTACTTCACGATCTCGCAATGGTAACCGTCAATCGTTTCAGTGCCGACGTTGACTGTCTCATACTTGCCAGCCTCGGCCTGCGGACCATTCGGATCAAAATCCAGCGGAACCTCCATGTATGACCCGAGATCCGGCATTAGCGTCCAGGCCACTTTTTTATCCATCCGGAGAATTGTCACGGCGGTGCCATCTTCTGAGATAATCTCCTGTCGCATTTTGTTTGGCTTGACATAGATTTTACCCTTTGTAACCTCCTTACCGTCGGTGATGGTCATATCCGCCGAAAATTCTGCCATGGCGGCGGCCAACAGCGGCATCACTGCCAGCGACAACAACAACATGAATAACAAGAATAGGCGCAGGCTTTTTTTCACTTAGAGCTCCCCCTTCATTTTCCAAATACTGTTTTGGTAGATTCTGATTATTCGACAGTTGCGCTCATTTACCTGCTCCATATATAAAAAAGGCATTCCGTCCTGGAATGCCTTTTAATCTGAATACTCATTGCGGAAAATAACTAGCGCATTCGCTTGTTTAGGCGTCCGCGTCCGCGATCGCATTATTTGGCACCAAGTGCCTGATTAAATCGCTCACGTCAGCCAAATCCTCCAAATGGCTGACCCTCTCAGCCACCTGCCGGATAGCAACATCGCTTACATACGGCGCGCCATAACGCACGCAAGTCTCAAACTTGGCAGCCACGTCGGCAAAATCAAACGGCCTAAGCGGATGGCCGGGCACAAGATCAATTTTGCGTCGGACATTGCCGATACCCTTAATCTCCACTTCGACAATCGTCGGAGCAACCTGCAGACCAAGCGCATCCAGTTCCGGATCCTGCACAATAGTCACACGGCGGGCATAGTTCAGTATCTCCTGGCTCTTAATCGCCTCAGGAGTAAACTCCTCCAAGGTAAGCCGACGCCGGGCCAAAGCTGCCCCAACTATATAGGGGAGACTGAATTGCGCTTTCTGAACCGTCGCCGGAGGCTCCCATGGCTGATCACCGCACAAAATGTAAGCAGGTCCATTCACTCTCACATTAACAGCGCTAATCATGGCCGGATCCACACCTTCGGTCAGCAGCTCCATAATTGCTTGTGCGGCGCCGTGACTCAGTTTGCAGCAGGGATAGATTTTGACACTGACATCATCGATCCGGTGCGCTTTACCGAGATCCGCCAAAATAATATGGCGATCATATTCACCAAAATGATAAACGTTGTATAGTCCAAAGCGTCCTTCCAGCACATTGCGCACGCCCGTAATTCCCCTGCGGGCGAGTGCCACGGCAGTCAGTCCCGCCTGCACTCCGGTGCCCTGGTGAATGCTGTTGGCCTGTGCGGCATCCAGAACGCTTTGTGAAGTTCCCGAGAGCTCGGTAAAAGCAATACCTAAAGCGTTCTGAAATATATCTTCCGGTAGCCGCAGAGCACGTCCGGCGGCGAATGCGGCTGACAACGGAGCAAAGGTACCTGAAGTCCAGGGCATACGGCTGCCGGCACGCAGCGGAGTTGCCTTGCGAATACGTAATATGGCGTCTGCGGCAACAGCTACAGCAACTAGCAGATCAGCTCCGGTAGCACCTGCGCTGGTCTCGGCTGCTGCCAGAGCGGCGGGCACTACTGCGAAACCCGGATGGTAACCGGTCTCTTCTTCGCAGTCATCAAAATCAAGGCTACGGGCCATTACAGCATTAAGCTGAGCCGCTGCGGGTGCGGGAAGTTTGTCACCAAAGACAAGAACGGAAGCCTCTGGTTTGCCGCCCCACTCGCGCACCTGAGCTAATAAGGGTTCAGTACAGGCCGCCTTTGTGCCCGCCGCGATTACGCCCAGCATATCGAGGATCATCATTTTGGTCCGCATAATTGTTTTTGATGAAAGGTCACTCAATTCGGTATTAGCAGCTTGCTTTACCAGCATCCCGATTGCATCCATCCCGATCGCATTCTCTCCGTTCACATTCACATCCATGCCATTCGCCCCTATCTGATCATTCCGCCATTGCGTCTGGCCTTAGAACGCTTAATTGTAGACAACACAGTTGTAACGACAAAGAGCAAGGCCACGCCCAGCAGCGCCGCCGAAATCGGGCGGGAGAAAAAGATGACCGGCGATCCGTCACTGAGCATCAATGATTGTCGGAATGAATTTTCAAATAGCCTCTCTAGAACAAAGGCCAATAGAAATGGTCCCAGTTCGAAATCGAGTTTACGCATAACATAGCCGAATATTCCGAGAGCCACCATAATCAGAATATCAAATACCCTATTATTAATGGTATAGACACCGACGACAATGATGCCTGATATGATCGGTGCCAGGAGAGAAAAAGGCACTTTCAACAACTGCACCCAGACACTTACCATCGGCAGGTTGAGGATAAGCAGCATTACATTACCAATAAACATGGAAGCGATTAAGCCCCAAAATACAACCGGGTTATCACGCACGAGAAAAGGCCCTGGTGTAATGCCATGCACCAATAAAGCAGCAAAGAGCATTGCCATAATGGCATTGCTAGGTACACCCAGAGTTAGCAAAGGTACAAAAGAGGCCACAGATGAAGCGTTATTGGCTGATTCCGGACCGGCAACGCCTTCGACGGCACCTTGTCCGAATTCTTCCGGATGTTTTGAAACCCGCTTTTCCACTGCATAGGAAGCCAATGAAGAAATGGTACCGCTTCCGCCCGGCAGGACACCAACCAAAAACCCAATTACAGTACCTCTAATAATCGCCCACCAGGATTGCACAATGTCCTTGATTCTCGGGAAAATCCTTTCAATCTTGGTGGTGACGATGGAACCGGCATCAATGTGTTCAACATTCGCAATCAGTTCGCCGACGCCGAATAATCCCATGGCAACAACAACAAAGTCAATGCCGTCAAGGAGATTTTGACTGCCAAAGGTAAACCTCAGATTACCGGACATAGGATCCTGTCCGATCGTGGCGGCCAGCATACCGAGCACGACCATGATTAACCCTTTTACAAATGACTTGCCTGATAAAGAGGCCGCCATGACCAACCCCAAAATCGCCAAGGCACAATACTCCGGCGGGCCAAATTTCAATGCAAAACTCGCGAGTACGGGAGCCAGGAAAGTCAAGGCCAGAACACTGAGGATTGCCGCAATAAACGAACCGATCGCCGCGATGCCAAGTGCAGTCCCAGCCTTGCCTTTTTTGGCCAACATATAGCCGTCGATGGCAGTAACCACCGATGCGGCTTCACCGGGAATGTTAAGCAAAATAGCCGTTGTAGACCCGCCATACATACACCCATAGTAAATCGCCGCGATCATAATCACAGCGGTTTCCGGCGACATATAATAGGTGATTGGCAGCAGCACGGCAATAGTGACTGTCGGTCCAAGACCGGGCAAAATACCAACAACTGTACCAAGCAGTGAGCCGATAAAAGCATAAAATAGGTTCGTCGTGCTTAAAGCTGTTGCGAAACCATTGAGTAGACCCGAAAAATCCATTTTTTAGTCCCCCCTTTACCTCGCATTACCGCGTCCAGAATCCCAGTGGCAGCTGCGCCTTAAAAGCCACAACAAATACGAGCCAAACCGCAAACCCGGTTAATCCTCCGGTAAGAAACGCAATCCAGAGGCGGCGACGCTCAAGCAAAATCAGCCACAGCGCAATCATTATTCCCACTGTAACCGGCGCGCCTAGAAATTCAAAAACAAGGCCGCTGCCAAGTATGAGTGTGATCGCCAAAAGTAGCCGTTTCGCCGGACCTGGAAGCAAAAAAACCTTGCCTTCCCCATTCTTGAATTCGCCGGTAAATAATAGAATCAAGGTTAAGGCTGCCAGTATGATCGCCAGCAGGAAGGGTAAGAGTCCGGATCCAGGCTGTCCGTATTCAGACAAAGACAACTCGGTAATAGAGTTGTAGATAATCAACACGGATATTACCAGAAGAGCAATATACAAGCCCAGACTCCAACGTTTCATATGACATTCCCCCCAACGTTAAATGAAGAAGTCGGAAAGACATACTATTAAAAAGCACCTGGCTTCGCAGTCGTAGAAGCGCGTATGATCAGAGATACATCTACAACAACATCGTCATTGTTCTTTGCTTCTTCACAATCACAGTCTTCGGGATTCCCCTGCTTTGCCAGAAGCCGGTTCATTACTGCAATAGAAACTTTGCCAAGTTGCTGCGCATCCTGGCGGACAGTAGTCAACTGGGGATGCGCCATCGTAGCCTCCGGACCATCATCATATCCAATGACAGAAATATCGGTCGGAACAGCGATGCCCTGCTCCCGCAGAAACGCCAGTACACCTGTTGCGACGCGATCATTGGCAGCCATAATACCGTCGACTCCGGCTAATCTGCCAATCAATTCAGCTGCCGCGTTATAACCGGCCATAAAATCATATCCGCAAACCACAACTAGCTCGGGATCATAGGGTATACCGGCCTCCTCCAGGGCATTCAGGTAACCCTGGAAACGATCTAGTGACGAATAGGCACCGGCATTTTCGAGTGTCAAAGCGCTGGTGATCGTCTCAGCTGAACACGGCGCATCCCAAAACCCAGCCATAAATGCAATCCGCCGTCTACCCAAGGCAAGCAGGTATTTGGTGGCAATATATCCGCCCTTAACGTTATCAACATAGATATTGGGGCGTTCTTTAAAGACTTCCCTGCGGCCGACTACCACTACAGGCAGGTGCCGGAATCTTTCTACTTCCGGCAGCGGATCGCCAGTCGAAACAGGGATGTAAATCAGGCCGTCTATTACTGATCGGGACAGAGCGTCAATGGCAGTGATTTCTTTGGCCCGGTTACCTTCCGCACTGGAAATAATGATCACCTGGTCGTGCTTTTGTGCTTCTGCCAAGGCCCCGGTCGCAATACTGGCAAAAAATGAGCTTTCCAAATTGGGAACCAATAAGCCGAGGCTGCCGGTAAGATGGCCCTTCATGTAGCGGGCAGCCAGACTCGGCTTGTAGTCCAATTCCCGGACTACTTTCCAGACTGTGGCGGCAATATCTGAGGTTACAGCTGCGGATCTGTTAATTACGCGTGAAACTGTGGCAACCGAAACACCGGCTTTTTCTGCTACCTGCCTAATATTAACGGTGTCGCGTTGCTTTGCATTGCGTGACAATCCCGCCACCTTCCTTCATGATTTCGGGGCTGAAAGGCTGCAGCACAAACAGTGCCGCCAGACTTAAAATAACTGCCCCCGCCACAATTCCCAGTACAACTAGGAATCCTATGGCGGTATAGGTACCAGATATTTGTGCGGGGAACCAGTGTAACAAGTAGCCTGTTCCGGATTGAAAAATAATCACTGTGATGAAATTAAAGAGGTTCATCATTCCGAACAGGGCGCCCCCTTTTCCCTGCGGCGCTATATCGTTAACCGCGCATGTACATTGTACATGGCTCGCACCAGCTGCTGCCCCGAGTAAAAGACCAATTAGTCCCGTAATGTATATCGGCAGATGAACGCTTACTGCTAACCATAATGTCAGCCAGCAAAGGGCATAAGCGGTGCAAAAAATCCTGATGGCGCGGCGTCGCTGAAGGGGTCCATTGCCGAAATGACCTCCGACAAAGTTGCCAATCATCACACCTACCCCGATGAGCGTCGCCCATCCACTGGCAGCACTCAAATCAAGGTTATACGCACTACGATACCAGGAAACCGCCCAAAGGCCCTGTAGAACCATCAGTGCTGCGGTGGAAACTGCCCAGACCACTAATAAAGCCTTCAACTGGACAGAACGGCGCAAAGTCAAAAAGGCTTGCCTTAGACGCAACCGGAGCGATTCTGATTTTGCAGATAGTGGCGGTTTGTGTTGATTGCCGGGGTTGCTGCGGCGGCGGATCGGATCCCGCCCTTTCTGAGTCAGCAGACCAATAGCTATCAACAGACTAATTACTGCCAAAACAATAAAAACATCCTGCCGGCCCCATGCTTTAATGGCCAGTTCGAGCGGTGCGACTGAAATAACGGCACCAAGGTTACCTACTACGTAGGTAATGCTGGATAACCGGGTATATTGAGAGTTTTTAAACGCCGCTGCCTGAAAAACCAGTGCGCCTGAAAGCATCGGAGCAAGCGCAAGCCCAGATAAAAAGCGCCCAATGCCAAACAATAATGCCGAATTGGCAAAGCCCATCAATAAGGCGCTGATAACGGTTAATAGCATACCAGAAGCCACAATACGTACTGGCCCAAATCGATCGTTCAGCGCCCCGCTGATTGGCTGCATACATGCATATGCATAGAAGAACAAAGCCGAAATAAAACCTATGATGGTGGCACTCAGGCCCCACTCGGCACCAATACGCGGCAGCACAACTGATGCGCTGATACGGAAAAAGAATGAGTAAAAGTACGAAGCGACCAACATGCTTAATATGAAAACAGCCTGAGAGCGGGTGACGCTCCCCCGCCCCTCTTGGGCGGGGGAGTCGCTCTCGATTTCAGCGGTGGTGGTCATCGTGGCGTGCCTATTAATCGAAGAGTTCACCTCTTATAACCTCCATATCATAAGGAGAAAACAAAACAGCAACAAACGAAACCATGTCTGTGCGTTGGTGCCCTTGAGCATTAGTGCTAAGCATCCGTGCAGGGCATCCGTGCCCTCACTTAAAGCATCCCTGCCCGACATCCGTGCCTAATCTTTATTCTTTAATGACGAATCCGGCTCCAACCCGGTTCATGATCTCAAAGAATCCGGGGAAAGAAACTGAGGCGCATTGCGCATCACTCACTACTGTCTCGCCTTTTGCGAAGAGTCCGGCCACTGCCAGGGCCATCGCAACGCGGTGATCGTCATGGCTTAATACAGCGGCACCAGTTAACTGATGTCCGCCATGAATTGTCATTGAATCATGGGTTTCTTCAATATGGGCACCCATCTTAGCCAGTTCCTGATGCATCACTGCCACGCGATCAGTTTCTTTCGCCCGTACCATTTCAATTCCAGTAAGCTTGGTGGTGCCTTCCGCGAAAGAGGCTGCCACGGATAGGATGGGAACGGCATCCGGAATGTCGGAGCAATTCACTGTAATACCATGAAGCTTAGTGCCACCGATAACCGTGAGGCTATTATGCTCGTGGTCCACGTGAATGTTTGCGCCCATTTCCTGAAGAACATCCACAATTGCCGCGTCACCTTGGTTACCCTCAAGATCCAGATCTTCGATGGTTAGTTTGGAATCGGTTACGGCTGCCGCAACCAGGGGGAATGCCACCGATTCCCAATCGCTCGGGATCCGCGCATTCACAGGGTGATACGCCTGCGGACCCTTGATTTCGAAGTAACTGTAATTCTTAGAATCATAATCGACTTTAACCCCTTGCTGGGTCATCCAGTCAACAGTCATCTGGAGATATGGTTTTTCCTTGGCATTTTCAACTTCCAACCGTGTGATGCCGTCGATCATTGGCGACACGAGCAGCGGTGCAGAAATAAACTGGGAGAAGTTGCCGCCGATCTTTACTGTTCCTGCCTTGAGAGGTCCGCGAACAACAACTGGTGCGGCATCCACCGCGCTGCGGGTTGTAAACGCAGTCGCCCCCAGGTCTTCCAATGTACGCAATAAGGCGCGCACCGGGCGTCGACGGATTTGCCAATCGCCTGACAAAACACTCCACTGATCCAATAAGGCGGCCATGGCGGTTACAAAATAGAAAGTGGTTCCCGAGTTGCCGGCATCGACGATATCTGACGGAACTACCAGGTTGCGGCCAACACCTTCGATGGTCCACTTATCTTTGCTGGTTTCGGCATGTATCCCGTAAGCGCTACACGCCTTAATTGCAGAAAGACAATCCTCACTGGGCAGTGGATTTGTAATGACGGACCGCCCTTCACTTAATGTGCTGATGATAACCGCACGGATCGTATGACTTTTCGAACCTGGTACAGATAACCGTCCCTCCAAGCTGGACGGACTAGCGTATGCTCTCATTGCGTACCCTCCTGATTTTGAGCCTGGCGGTTACTTAGGCGTTACAAGCCTGGCGGTTACTTAGGCGTTACTTAAATCTTGGAATGTTAAACTCTGACGGAGACTTTTTGGCTACGCCATTATCATAGAGCAGCCAGGAAACGATCGATTCCCATCTTGCCCAGTAGTCCAAAACAGCTTTGCCGGTAACATCGTGCCTGAGTTGGTAGTTCATCTTCTTGGCAAAATCAAGCCATTGCTGATCTTTACTGGCTTTGACCAATGAATCCACAATTTTGTTACGGACATCGGTGGGAGTGCCCTTCCTTAGCAGAATGCAGCTGGGGAAAGAAAGTGGCATGAAACGTTTAAAATCAGGCAATCCTGCGGTAATCGGAGGAACGCCGGGGAAAGCTACCGAAGGTTCTTGTCCGAATACGGCCAACGCCCGCATATCGCCGGAATTGACATAACCGAGGGCTTGTCCGGTGGCCGGGAATGCGAAATCCACAGTCCCGTTCAGTACTGCCAAAGTCAATTCAGCACCGCTACCAAACGGAATCAGTTTGATATCGAGCCCAGAAGCTTGCAACAGCAAGCCCTGAATGTGTCCGCTGGCACCAGGCGCAGAATAGGACATCTTTATTTTGCCAGGGTTTGCTTTAATTGCGGCAACCAATTGGTCGAAGGTCTTATAAGGTGACTTGGAGCTAACACAGAGGATTTTTTGGTCATCGACCATCATCATCAAAGGATCAAAGTCGGAAAAGCTGAGTTTGCTGAGATTCATGACTCGGAAAGTAGCCGGGGTTTCAGCAGACCAGAGAATCGTGTAGCCATCAGCTGCGACAGAATTGACATAATCAGTCCCAATAGCACCTGATGCGCCAGCCCTATTGCTAATTACTACCGGCTGGCCTAGATATTTTTCAAAGACCGGTATAAAACCGCGCGCGGCGATGTCGGTATTGCCACCGGCACCCCAGGGAATAACCACTGTAACCGGTTTCGAAGGGTATGATGCTGATAACGACGGGATAGCCAGAGCGATCACAAAAACGGCAACTAATACCAAACTGACCAAAGTCCTGCGATTCATCCAAACTACCTCCATTTTGTAAAGGTTTTCTTGAAGCTGATTTCATTTTACCACGGTTAGTTGGCAGCTCTCAAATCGACTATTTATCCAGTTGCGCCGAAAATAACGATGGTTCCGTGCATAGTTAGGTTTTTCGTCGATTTCTGTCATTTTCCTGCCCAACTGTTACATTTTTTATGTGTGCGGGGACGTAATTTTGAGGTCGAATTTGCACCGAGCCGCCAAATAGCTGGGCAGCGTGCGGTTTTCAGGGATTGTGATGATTGTAATCGTTTTCAAACAATACACATTGTGGTAGCTTTTCCCAGTGAATGCGCAATAGCAGCGGCAGCCAGATCGGGCGTTTATGGCTGGCTGCCGCGGCCGTCGCCATTTTCATCAGCAACTTTAAGAAGCCCATCGACCTTGTCTGGACCTGAGCGAAAGAAATCGACCAGCTCGTCTCTAATATAGCGAAACCTTTCGAGCTTCAAGTTGCGCGAACCATCCATGGAAGGATAGCCGCCTGCTTCACTCGAGTATAGGTGGGTGGCAGAACCGACAGTATACCAACGCTCAGGATCGAGGGTTACGCCGTTGATACGGATGGCTGGGAAATTGGTGAGTTTTTCGGGATTATCGGAATTGCCAAGAGCCTCCCCGTCGCCGCAGGTCAGGCCTGCAAATACAAGCCTGCCAAAGACTTGCCCCTGCGGCCGGAACCCGATCCCGAAACCCTGAGCTTCCGTAATGGCAGGGTTGTCGCGCTCACGAACCAGGCCTTCAATTTGACGTCCGGAGATCTCGAAGACGGCTGGCGTGATGAAACTTCTACATATCTCGTAAATATCGCGGACACGCACCGGACCTTTGCTAAGACCTCGTGAAACTCCAGGTCCAAACATCATCCCGATCTCCGCCCCGAATTTGCGGCGTAAAAGCTTTGCCAGTAGCTGAATAAGGCTGTCGTGAGGGAGATCTTCTTTGAGCGTGTACAGTTCTTCATCAAGAATACTCTCTGCGGCGGCACGGTGCTTTTCCAATATCGCGCTTTGCGCCTGATCATCCGGGGCCGCGGCGGACACTATATTCGCCGTTTCATGCAAGCCATAATGGCTCGCGCCAATATTAATTTGCCCTTGTTCAGTTTCAAGATCAAGTTCAAGCTCTCCGACAAATTTGCCCAGCATGCCGGCTTGCACGATAATTGTATCGCCCACACGGCGGATCTCGTGCAACTCGCTGTGGGAATGTCCGCCAATGATTACGTCGATGAGTCCCGGGTTTTCTGTGGCAAACTTGATGTCGTCTCTCAGACCACAGTGCGACAGAAGCAGGATGAGATGCACACCTCGGGATTTGAGATCGCGCACTTCTTTGGTCAGGGATTCCCTCAGATCCAGGCTTTTTAGTCCATGCAGCTGTTCCACGGCATTCTCCATAGGGTCGAGCATACCAAGAATGCCAATGGTTACGCCGCCGCGCTCCAGAACAACATGGTTGCGGAGGCCAGCGAAAGCAGTTCCGTCAGCCTGTGAAACTGTCGAGAGTACCCAGGGAAACTTCGATTCCATGGTGAGTTGGGCTAGTGTATTGCGCGATAGCCGATAAAATTCGTTATTTCCCGGCGTAAAGGCATCCAGGCCAATTTCAGCAAGGAGATCGAGATTGAGACGTCCGCCAGAAAGGCGACACTCATTTACTCCCATATCAAAATGATCGCCTGCATCAACTACCAGACAGTTCTCCGGTCCGACTTCTGCGCGTCGTCTTTTGATGAGCCCAGCGCACTTAAGCCAGGATTCGTATTCTGCATGAACATCGTTTGTGTGTAATATTGTTATTTTCATCGCTTGAGTGTCACTCCCATTATGTTGTTCGATTTTCAATTTTCACAGTGACATTGTATCATAATGATCTAGCGGCAATATTAAAATAATGCATAATGTGCCGGTTGTGTAATAAAAAAGAACGTTCCGATTAGGAACGTTCTTTCAAAAGCTTCCCGGCAAAGACCTACTCTCCCACCCCGTTACCAGGGCAGTACCATCGGCGCT
>ENA-UOOH01001629-UOOH01001629.1-fermentation-metagenome-genome-assembly--contig:-NODE-1629-length-21372-cov-112.785992_pt1 | contig 21372 bp, 20 predicted proteins | sample MGYA00245778_ERZ724025 | MGnify/ENA primary metagenome ERZ724025 (study PRJEB28704, sample SAMN03018313) | fermentation metagenome | biome: anthropogenic terrestrial biome; feature: soil... | reverse complement strand
CGGTAAAGGATAAAGTGCAGGTCAAAGGATTAAAGAAACTGTAAATTGTGAAAAAGAGGGGTTTACATCAAAGCACCCCGCTTTTTGCTATCTTACTGCTTCAACAGTATATCCCAACTTTCTCAGACCTTCAATTAAGCCCTCCTCTCCTGGTAGGTGCAAGCATCCCACAGCAATGAATGAAGACTTCTCCTTCATGATTGCCGGCAGTTTCTCAAGCCATTTACGGTTGCGATCACCATTCAATGCATTTTTCTCTGCATCGGTGTTGGGACACGGGTCGTCAGGTATCTCTTTGTCATATAGTTCTCTCAGTGCATCAATATCCTGGGCATGATATGCTACCTGAAGATCGTCCATCTGTTCTTTCAACAAGTCGGGATGCTTCACCATACATATCAACATATCGGCTTGCCTTTGTAATGTTTGAATATTTAGCAACAAGTCTATCTGATCTTGAGCTGTTTCCAGCCCCATCACGGGACGGGAAAGCCTTATTGCTTCATCCTGAAAATACTGGTCGAGGCTTTGTGCAGAAGCAGCAGAAGGATAAAACCTCTGAAAGAGAGAGATAGAAATTAAATTTGTAAGAACTGCAGGTTTAAGCATCCCCAGCTTTTCCAGCCCAACTCCCAAAACGTCTCGGAGCATACTATCAAGCAACATCTCTTCTTCGTGGTCAAGTAATGAGCTGTAAGTTACTCCTTCAGGCATTGCCGCCTGGCTCATTATTTGCATCTGCATGCCTGCCATATCACTCATATCCAGTTCTCCAACGGTCTGCTTAGTATTTTCAAAAGCGGAGCGGATACCGTAAATGCTGTCCAGAATTGATATAGGGACAAGGTGGTGTGTGCCAAACAGATAGGATGGGTTTTCAAGTCCGTTGCCGGACACTTTCCATAACAGGGAGCCTGCATTGCTAACTGATGAATTAGAACAGGATAACAACAGAAAAAGCGTTAATAAAACACTTAAAATTTTTTTGTCATTCATTATTCGTTTTTTTGGCGAGTTAGTAATTTTTTTATTTATTTCCAATTCATAAGTCTCCTTATGTTTTTATGTAGCCACTTAGCAGCAATACATCATGTCTGTTTGCTAATTGTGAATAGACATATCATATTCAGGGCTTTCTGGATAATCTCAATTATAATATAAAAAATCAGGGAGACTCAACATATTCCCTGATTTTTTATATTAATTCATGATGCGACTTATTGAGCAGATATGCTTGTGTCAATGGGAGTATATGTTCTATTTCCCAGCTCTTTGTCCATGGTGTAAATGCCAAAGCCGTTATTGCCAATAAGTTTCAATGCGTCAATCACGCCCTGGGCAGTCTCCTCCTCTTCAACCTGTTCGTTTACGAACCATTGCAGCATGTTTTCGGTTGCATAATCATTTTCCTTCCTGGCTATTGCAACAATATTGTTTATAAGCGAGGTAACAACTCTTTCGTGCTCCAGTGTATCTTCAAAAGCATTAAGCACTGAATCCCATGATGTGCTTACCTTTTCAATAGGTGCTAATTCCACTTTATTTCCTTTGGCTATAAGATAATTCATGAACTTAAGTGCGTGATCTTGTTCTTCCTGAAACTGTACTTTAAACCAATTGGCAAAACCGGGCAATCCGGCATTAGCAAAATGAGAGGACATGGACAGATATAAGTAGGCCGACCAGAATTCGGCGTTTATCTGTTTGTTGATTGCAGATTCTAATTCTTTACTTACCATAATTATAATTGTTTTTGTTATTATCTATGTCGTTAAAACGCTTTTCATTCAAAAATGTTTAAAAAGAAGTATCCAGACTGCTTTGGATAATTCAAAAAAAAATTGATACTTCCTGGATTTTAAATTAATTGTTATCTTTGTACATTAGTTTCGTAAAAGATAGATGCTTCCGGTACTGTTTTAGGTAGAAGCCTATTTTTTTAATTTTTTTCAAATGAATATCTTAAGAGAAAAAATGATGAAATATGATGCTCCACAGCGTGCTAAAGCTGCAGGCATCTATCCCTATTTTCGGGCTATTGAAAGCGATCAGGACACAGAGGTTGTCATCAACGGGAAAAAAGTCCTGATGTTCGGTTCAAATGCCTATTTAGGTCTTACAAATCATCCGAAAGTAAAAGAGGCCGCAATTGCAGCTACAGAGAAGTATGGTACAGGAATGGCCGGATCACGTTTTCTTAATGGCACACTCGATATTCACCTTGAACTGGAACGAAAACTGGCAAACTTTGTGAATAAAGATGAGGCAATTGTTTTCTCTACAGGATTTACCGTAAATGAAGGTGTTCTTGGATGTATTACCGGAAGAGACGATTTTATCATCTGGGATGAACGTGACCACGCCTCAATAATTGAAGGATTAAGAACATCTTTCTCTACAAAGTATAAATACCGTCATAACGATATGGGATCTCTCGAGAAACAACTGAAACGTTGCGATCCAAGGAAAGTAAAGCTGATTGTTGTAGACGGTGTCTTCAGTATGGAGGGGGACTTGGCCAATATACCCGAAATAGTGAGGCTGGCGCGCAAATACAATGCCAATATAATGGTTGATGAAGCGCACAGCCTGGGTGTTCTCGGTAAGCGGTACAGCGGGCGTGGCGTGTGTGACCACTTCGGGATGCTCGACGATGTGGATCTGGTGATGGGTACATTCAGCAAATCTCTTGCATCCATTGGCGGCTTTATCGCTGGTGAATATCCTGTTATCAATTACCTGAGACACAATGCCCGTACCAACATATTCAGTGCAAGTATAACACCGGCAGCCACTGCTGCAGCTTCAGCCGCTCTTGATATTCTCAAGTCGGAGCCAGAACGGGTGAAGAGGTTGTGGGAGCTTACCGACTATGCTATTAACCAGTTTAAAGAGAGAGGTTTTGAATTAGGGCCTACCTCAACACCCATCATGCCGCTTTATGTACGCGACAATGATAAAACTTTCCTGATTACCAAACTGCTCTTTGAAGATGGGATATTTGTAAACCCGGTTGTTTCACCAGCAGTTGCACCCAACGATACCCTTATTCGTTACTCTCTGATGGCAACTCATACCAAGGAGCAGATCGACTACTCCATAGATCATATCACTGCAGTATTTAAGAAGATGAATATTCTGCAAGGAAATTGATTAGCATATGATGTGACAAAGGTGATGAGACCTGCTAACCAGACAAATAAACAGGCAGAAAACTTTAGAAAAATATCGAGGAAAAATAATGAATAAAAAACAGGTAAGCTGTTTTTCTTGTGGAATCTTCATTCTACTTTTTACCACTCTTTTTTATCAATGTAAAGCCAGTCTTTTCTCCGATAAAGTAGTTTTCATTGAAAATGGAAAAATTAAACTGGGCTTTGAAGAGAAAACAGGTAAGCTGATTCTCTTTAATGATATAGTTAGTGGCTATGAGTTTATAAACAAGAATGTTGTAATTGGTTTGCCCTGGGAGATCTGTTTCAATACCGATAAGACCGGCTTGTCTTATGCAGATGAAATTTCTCCTTTAAAATTTTCATATTCAAAGTTAGATGCACTGACACTCTCTTTATGTTGGGAAGATTTCGGTGAAATGGACAAATTAAGAGTGAATGCAGAAGTCACCCTTGATAAGAGCAAAGCGTTTTCTTACTGGAACATATCTGTTGAAGGATTGAATGGGCACGAATTAACTAGTGTGACATTTCCCAAGATTGCAGGGTTAAACGAGATGGAAAACGAAGAGTTGGTTATCCCTACATGGATGGGTAGTTTGTTTGCTGAACCCAGAAAAACACTAAAAAGAGGAAGTGGAAAAATGGAATGGATCTATCCCGGTGCACTTTCCAGTCAGGTAATTGCGATTTATAATCCGGAGAAGGCCGGTTTTTATGCTTCATGTGACGACTCTCTCTCTTTTGCGAAAAATTTTTCGCTTACGTTTGACTCTCTTAATACTTTAGTCTACAGAATGATTAATTATCCCTCATCTGATTCATCATTAGTGTCTTATTCGCCTGCTTATAAGTCTGTTATAGGCTGTTTTTCCGGCGACTGGCTTGATGTAGCGGAGATATACGGAGAGTGGGCTGTACAGCAAAGATGGGTCAAGGAAAGCAGGATGAGAAACAGGCTTACTCCCGTCTGGTTGGAAAACACAGCTCTGTGGGTATGGAACAGAGGACGGTCTGAAAACGTGCTTCAACCCGCAGTTGAATTAAGAAAAAAGCTGGGACTCCCTGTCAATGTCCTTTGGCATTGGTGGCATAATTGCTCCTACGATAATAATTTCCCTGAATACTTGCCTCCAAGAGAAGGAAGCAAGTCGTTTATCCACGCTATTGAATCGGCCCGCCATTCAGGCGTTCATTCATTGGTATATATGAACGCAATTCAATGGGGAGATGCTTCGGAGAGTTGGAAATCTGGGAAGATAGAACCATATACGGTAAAAGACAGGAGAGGTAATATGCTATCACATGTTTATAATATCTTTACAGGTAACGCACTGATAAATATGTGTGTGGGTACAGAATTTTGGAGGAATCATTATTCCTCTTTGTGTGATAGTGTTGTGAATATTTACCGTGCTGATGGTGTCTATATGGATCAGACCTGTTTGAGTAGGATGTGCTATGATAAAAAACATGGTCACGCCATCGGAGGAGGTAATTATTGGGTGAACAGTTCGGGGAAGATGATCAAACAGATACAGTCCAAAGATTTTGGAGAAAGACAACCTGTTTTCACAGGTGAGGGTTCGGCTGAGAACTGGCTTCCTTACCTGGATGCTTTTTTAACCCTTGAGGCTAGCAGGGAGAGATATGCAGGTGTGGGAGATGCGGAAACAATACCATTTTTTCAGGCAGTATATCATCCATACGGAATTACTTTCGGGAGCTATTCCTCGTTGGTTACCCCTCCCTATGATGAGTTATGGCCAGAAGAGTTTGCCCCTGAAAAGGCCGGGCAATTACTGGATGAGAAATTCAATAAACAATTTTTAATGGAACAGGCAAAATCGTTTGTCTGGGGTATTCAAACAACTATAGCCAATTATAATAGTTTTTTGGATACAGAAAGAAAAGAGGAAATTGACTACTTGTTAAATATTGCCCGTTTACGGTACGAAAGTCTGAAATACTTGTTATACGGGAAATTTTTGAGGCCCCCTCGGATGGAAGTTCCAAATGGGGAAATAGATATTTCAAGATTATCTATATACGCAGGAAGAAAGGATGATAACGTGACTACTTTTAAAAAAAGTGTCCCGTTGTTATATTCGGGAGCATGGAAAGCAGATGATGGAGATTTGGGAATAGCACTGGCCAGTATAAGTGATTATACTGTTCCGGTTGAATTTACGTTTAATGCTGAAGATTATGATCTACCGCCGGCAGGTAAAATTTATATAAGAACGAATGAAGGGAAAAAGCTACTGGGATATTATTCAGAGGGTATAATAGAAATAAACATTTTTCTACCTTCGAAAGCTTTATCAATTATTGAAATAACGCAACTATAACAAGTGATGAGATATGCCTTAAGGAGGCCTCCTTCACAAACAAAAAACGGAAGGGGTTGAATCAAAATCAATTCCCTTCCGTTGTTGCCTTTCAGACAGATTACTTCCCTGCTGATATCTTTACTCTTATTTGTACGACTTGCAGTGTGGTTGCCTGGTATGTACAGGCTTTTTGCCGAACATATCCTGACAGTTACTTCTCTGACAAATAATCAGCAATACCTTCCTGCGTTGCAGTAAGTCCCTTGTCTCCCTTATGCCAGTCCGCAGGACAAACCTCACCGTGCTCTTCGGTGAACTGTAGCGCATCAATAACCCGTAGTATTTCATCTACACTTCTGCCCAGAGGCATATCATTTATAACCTGGTGACGTACAATTCCCTCCTTGTCTATCAGGAAGAGTCCACGGTAAGCTTCTGGCGAACCTTCAAAAAGCGTATTGCCAGAATCATCCATGGTATACTCTCCGGCCAGCACATCATATGCCATGGAGATAGTCAATGAATGATCTGCAACAATAGGATAGGTAACACCCTGTATACCTCCGTCGTTTTTGGGCGTTTGCAGCCACTTCCAGTGCGAAACGGCTGAATCTGTCGATGCTGCCACCACAACGGTGTCTCGGCCTTCGAACTCATTCAGTTTTATCTGGAACGCGTGGAGCTCAGTAGGGCAAACAAATGTAAAATCTGCTGGATAGAAGAAAAAAACAACATATTTTTTCCCGATATAATCTTCAAGAGAGAAATTTTCTACTATTTCCGAACCGTTTATAACGGCCTGGGCCCGGAATGCCGGGGCTTTCTTTCCAATTAATACTGACATAATAAAAATGATTAAATGTTATCAATTTGTCGTTCAAAGATAAAGGTTTTAGAAACGGCATAAAAATTTTCAGGTATATATGATACATAGAAAATTTTTATAAATCAGGGGGAGATGAAATACTTAATCCGCCTACCTTTCAATTATGATAAGACTTTTATTCGATATCTGTGGCAAAACGTTTGTCGTTATCAGTAAAATTAACATCATCAAACAGATAAAATCGCAAAAAAATAGCTACTTTTGCATGCAATAAAAAAAATAGGTAAAGCTTATGTCATTTATTGCAGATAAAATAATTATGGAAGGTCTGACTTTTGACGACCTCCTCTTAGTTCCTTCCTACTCTCGGGTTCTTCCCCGGAATGTGGATCTCACCACAAGGTTTTCCAGAAATATTTCGCTAAATATTCCAATGGTCTCGGCAGCTATGGATACTGTTACCGAAACCACAATGGCAATTGCAATTGCTCGTGAGGGAGGTATTGGAGTGATACATAAAAATATGAGTATCGAAGACCAGGCAAAGCAGGTGCGTGCCGTGAAGAGAGCGGAAAATGGAATGATACTCAATCCTATCAGCATTGCACCGGACAAAAAAGTTGCCGATGCACTGGCAATTATGTCTGAATTCAAAATTGGAGGAATACCTGTAGTGGACACTGAAAACAGATTGGTGGGTATAGTGACGAATCGTGACCTCCGGTTTGAAAAATCGATGGATAAAAGGATTGATGATGTGATGACGAAAGAAAATCTTATCACTACCCGTCAGACAACTAATCTTGAGGACGCTGCCGAAATACTTCAGCAATACAAGATTGAGAAACTGCCCGTGGTCGATTCTGATAACAAACTTGTTGGGCTTATCACCTATAAAGATATCACGAAGGCGAAGGATAAACCGTTTGCATGCAAAGACGAACAGGGGCAACTGCGTGTAGCAGCGGGAGTGGGTGTTACGAACGACTCCATTGATAGGGCAACAGCTCTTGTTGAAGCGGGAGTCGATGCAATAGTAATTGATACAGCGCACGGGCACTCTCAAGGTGTTGCGGATATGTTGAGGATGGTTAAGAAAGCTTTCCCCGAAATTGATGTTGTGGTAGGGAATATTGCAACTGCCGATGCAGCAAGATTTCTGGTAGATGCAGGTGCTGACGCTGTAAAAGTGGGAATAGGACCCGGCTCAATATGTACCACTCGTGTCATTGCCGGTGTTGGAGTTCCCCAGCTTTCAGCCATATATGAGGTGTCAAGGGCTTTGAAAGGAACAAATGTTCCTCTTATTGCAGACGGAGGCCTCCGCTATTCGGGAGACATTGTAAAGGCTTTGGCTGCAGGTGCTACCTCTGTGATGATGGGATCATTGCTTGCTGGTACGGAAGAGTCTCCAGGCGAGACCATTATCTTTAACGGTCGAAAATTCAAAACGTATCGAGGAATGGGATCACTTTCAGCCATGCAGCAAGGTTCGAAAGACCGCTATTTTCAGGATGTGGAGGATGATATAAAAAAACTCGTTCCTGAAGGGATTGAGGCACGTGTTCCATTCAAAGGTACCTTGCAAGAGGTTGTCTACCAGATGGTTGGCGGCCTTCGTTCGGGAATGGGCTATTGTGGCGCGGAGAATATTGAAAAACTTCACGATGCTAAGTTTACCCGGATCACCTCTGCAGGCTATACCGAAAGTCATCCTCACGGAGTGATGATTACCCGCGAAGCGCCTAATTACAGTAAGGGAAATGAATAATCTTTTATTTACCGGCAAAGCATGTCAAATCATTATGCAGGGGCTCCGCCGGAAAGTTTCTCAGATAATTTAATACAGAACTTGAGTCTCTGAGAATTAGTTTATTCTCATTTTGCTTCAATTTATAGTCCAGATAATGAGAGGGTTAAATCACATCGTGATAGACCCTTTTGTTGTGTAACCCCAGATTTATTATTTTTTCCTTAAGTCTTATGCAACGTTTTGCTCCTTGAAAACGTCATTAATAGTAAACAGGGAAATTCTATGTCGGAACATCGTTTAATACTTGCTTGCAAGCAGGGAAAATTGTGGGCGAGAAAAAAAGTCTACGAGCAGTATGCTCCCACTATGATGGCTCTGTGCAGGCGTTATGTTCCCGACGAAGAGGATGCTAAAGACGTTTTACAGGAAGGATTTCTGAAAATATTTACCGAGATAGGGCAATATTCGGGGAAAGGATCCTTCGGAGGGTGGATAAGGAAAATCTTTGTGAATACCTCGCTCGATTACATACGAAAAAAGAACCGGTTAAAGCAGAAGGAACTGTTAACGGATATTGAAACGGTAGATTATGAAAACACTCCTAATATGGAGTATATCACAGCTGAGGAGCTAATGCAATGCATCGGCGAACTTCCCGATACTTATCGTGCAGTTTTTAATTTGTTTGCTGTTGAGGGGTTTAGCCATCGTGAGATTGCCGAATTACTGGACATGCCCGAGAGTACTTCGCGGTCGTTCTTTTTTAGAGCGAGGCAATTATTACAGAAGAAAGTCATTCATTTAATGGAATGTAAATAAGGGGATGCTAAGATGCGATCATATAATAGATATAAAGTGATGCCGGATGATTTTTCGCGGGAAGTTGGGGATAAATTACGGGAACACCGTATACCCGTTACTCCCGATCTGTGGAAATCGTTGGCGGATAGGCTCCCCCGGCAGGGAAAACTTGTTTTCGCATACTGGTTGTGGGCAGCTGCCGGTGTGGTTGCCGTGGTGGCTTTATTGGTGTTCTTTCTGAATCCTTATACAGACGAACATGCTGTTCATATGTCACAAGAAAGGCCGGTGGATATGGCCAAATCGCAGCCTGCTGCCTCTGCCGGAGAATCCATCTCTACGCATATCGAAGAGCCAGTAAAGGACCCGTTGCTCACCCAGAACACCCAGCTTCAGAAACGAACGAAAAAGAAAGTGGCCGTTTCCGGAGTTGTTTCAGATATAAGTGAAAGACAAAAAGGGAAAGAATTGGATGTGCCGGAGATCTATTCCGAAGGGAGTAGAGTATCCATACTCCCTGTTGAATTGGAAGAAGCAGCCAAGTCCGATGGAACTATAGCTCACGAAGTAGTAAATACATATCCGGCGGATAGTATTTTTGTGGAAAACGACCTTCCTAATCTTGTTCAGGAACAACCGGGGCTTCGGTCGCTGATTGCGGCGTTGGGCAGTGGCGGCACTCCCTTGGATCTCTCATTCGGAGGTTATGATGCGAGTAACCCGATCTACGATAGTCCTATTCCGGGTGGTGAATTTAACAGCGGAGATGGTTTAGGTTCAGGAGGCAATTACAAAGTGCTTAGTCCCGGTGATTATACCGATATAGAACATCGTCCTCCCGTTTCATTCAGCCTGACGGCTGATTTTCCCGTCGGAAAGAATGTAGGCCTGGAAACCGGACTGTCCTACACATATCTGTTCTCGCGCTTCAGGCGAAATGATCATTTCATTTATCGCGGTACATTACAACAGCACTATATTGGGATACCGTTAACCCTTCGATATACAATATGGCAGGATGGTCCCCGGAGCATATATCTGTTAGGTGGGGCTACTATTGAAAAAGGGATTCGTGCTTTTTACAAACAGGAAATTGAGGGTAATGGAGGTATAGTGCATCACACCCATGTATATAACCGCATTGCCGGTCTTCAGTTCTCTGCTCAGGGTGGTGCCGGATTCAGCTACCGGTTACAAAATAATCTGCACTTGTTTGGCGAACCGAGACTGCTCTATTATTTCAGGAACAATCAGCCAATGAGTGCCCGCACGGAGAACCCACTGATATTCGGGCTGAATATAGGAGTCAGGATACAATTCAAATAACTAAATCTATATGGGTATGCAAAAGTTGACTTATTTATTTTTTATTGCCGGATTGTTACTTTTTACCGGATGCAAGGACTATGTGGATGAGTACGTTACCTACACCATCAACGAGCCGGTTTTTATGCCTGTGAGCGAGTTTAGAAGTGCCGTTGCTGTGGAGCAGCCTCAGCCCATCGTAAAACAGGGGAAGATTCTGTTTTTTAACGGTTATCTTTACATTTCTCAGCCGGAGAAGGGTATTCATGTGATTGACAACCAGAATCCGTCGAGCCCTCGCAATGTGGCGTTTATCGATTTGTTGGGAAATGCCGACATGCAGGTGCGCAACAATATTCTCTATGCCGATTCTTATATAGATCTGGTTTGGTTCGATATCAGCGATCCCGCCAAGCCTGTATATAAAGGTCGAAAAGAAGAAGTGTTCCCACAAGCTTTCCCTCCGACGGAGAATGGATTCAGCATTGATTACGAAAAATCGATGGACAGAAACAATGGTATTGTTGTGGGTTGGAAGAAGGTGGAGAAAAGAGAGCTGGTACGCTACTATAAACCACGCTGGTGGGGATGGGGTGGTCTGCAAAATGATGGGGCCATGTATGCTCCCGTGGGTGAAAAGGCGGGTGCCGGTACAGGCATTGCCGGTTCCATGTCGCGATTCGCCATCTATCACGACAATCTTTACACCGTGATGAACAATCAGCTTGGTATTTTCGACCTGTTGGGTGAGGCACCCGCAAAAGTAGGTCAAGATATGTATATAGGATTCAATGTAGAGACTATCTTCAGCTACAAAAACTGCATGTTTATGGGAACACCCACGGGCATGATCATTTACTCCATGGAAGATCCTTTAAAGCCGGAACGCCAGTCTATGATCAGTCACGTGTTCGGTTGCGATCCGGTTGTGGTGGAAAACGATATCGCTTATGTGACGGTTCGTTCGGGTACATTTTGCGGACAAGATGCCAACGAGCTGATTATCGTGGATGTGAGTGACGTGAAGCGACCCAAGCATATTGTGACCTATAACATGAAAAGCCCCAAAGGGCTCGGCATTGACGATGGAACACTTTTTGTCTGCGACGACGGCCTGCAGATCTTCAACGCGAACAACCCGCAGACCATCATGGCCAACCGGTTGGCACATTTCAAAGATATGGATGGGTTTGACGTGATCCCTGTCAATAATGTATTGATGATGATAGCCGCCGATGGTATCTATCAATATGATTATACCGATCTTCAACACATCAAACAACTGAGTCGTTTGCCTATCGGCAAATAAAACTTCCCTGTTGGCTCAATTGTCTGCTGCCGCCGAAGAAATCCGGCGGCAGTCTTGTTTAACCTGTAAGAAGGCTTAATTTCATTTTTTATTCTTCGGTGCCTTTTTGCATGGGGACAAAGATAAAATCTCCATGCTCCGACTCGCTGAACTTCTCCTCGCTTACGCGTTTGATGACGGTCATCTTTTGTCCCATCCTTCCCCCGACGGGAACAACCATCCATCCACCGATACGCAGTTGCCTTAACAACTTCTCCGGAATTTCATCAGGTGCTGCTGTAACAAGTATCTTGTCGAAAGGCGCATATTCCGGCAATCCCTCAAAACCATCACCGAAAAACAGCTTTGGATAATAACCTAACTTGTTGAGTGCTTTTTTCGAAGTAAGATGAAGTTCATGATACCTCTCGATACTGTAAACCTCAGCACCCATTTCGCAAAGGATTGCGGCCTGATAGCCACTTCCTGTGCCTATCTCAAGTACTTTTTCACCTGGTTGCAGTTTCAGCAGCTCGGTCTGATAGGCTACAGTATATGGTTGGGATATGGTCTGCCCCTTTTCAATCGGTAGCGGCTTATCAATATAGGCCAATTCCCTCAAACTCTCATCAATAAATGAATGTCTGGGCACTTTGGCTATGGCTGCTAAAACCCGTTCGTCCCTGATCCCTTTTCGTTTCAGTTCTTTGGCAAGGTTTTCGGCTTCTCTGTTATTGTTTTGGAATGTATCAGACATGGGGGACTTGGATTTTTCACTTTGCCTTTTTGTTGCATTAGATGCACAAGCAACGGATCCAGTGCAACACAAGACAATAATGAATAGTGAAATATAATGTTTTATTCTTATTGTTCTCATATTAGCTAAACATTAATTTGAGAATTCAAAGATAATGATTTTCTGTTTCTTATCTAAATACTTTCATTATTACTTACCTAAATACACTCATCGTTTTGCATTAAATTGAACTAAATATTGTATATTTCGGGTTGTTTTAAATTATTTGGTCAGTAACATGCGAAAAGTAATTTTTTTATTCTTTTTGTGGATCTTTTCATCATTATCTATTATGGCTCAGAAAAGCGACATTCAATCTTTAATAAAATCGGTTCGGGAAAAATATGCACCCGACAGCAGAGTAGAATTGTTTAGGGTTGAGGCTTCTCAGCAGTCTGATACCATCCTGCTCAATGGTGAAACTACAAGCGAGCCGGCGTATATGGAATTGATGTCGCGGGCAAAAAAAATATCTGCAAATGTGAAGGAGAACATTCGCCTTTTACCTGGTGAAGAGTTGGGTGATGAGACATGGGGTGTGATTTATAATTCAGTGGGAACAATTCGATCTGAACCCGGATATGATTCGGAACTTGTATCGCAGTCATTACTTGGGATGCCCGTTAAGATATTGGAGAATAGAGGAGGATGGCTGCGCATTCAAACTCCTGATAAATATATAGGCTGGATAAACGGCTCGGTAAAGGCGATGACAAAACCAGACTTACAGCGATATCTTCAGAAGCCGAAGATAATTATAACTTCTCTTTATGCCCGATCTTTTGAAAATAACAATACCTGTTCTTATCCCGTATCCGATCTGGTGGCAGGAGATATGTTGACAGTTAAGCCGGGGAAGAGTAAATTTTATGAGGTGGTTTACCCCGATGGCCGCGAGGCGTATGTGAGAAAGGAGGATGCTTTAACAGTAGATGAGTGGAGCTGCAGCATAGAACTGACCGGGGAAAGCATTGTGAAAAGCGCTATGCAATTCATAGGCGTACCTTATCTCTGGGGAGGTACTTCTTCCAAGGGGCTCGACTGCAGCGGGTTTACCAAATTGGTCTATTTTCTGCACGGTGTTATTCTCTCGCGCGATGCCTCCCAACAGGTGTTGTATGGCAAGCTAATTGATGAGACAGGTAGTTTTGACGAGGCTCAGCCTGGCGATCTACTGTTTTTCGGCTCAAAAGCTACCGAAGACAGTCCAAAAGAGAGGGTGGTACATGTAGGTATTTATATCGGTAATAAACAATTTATCCATGCATCCGACTATATACGTGTAAACAGTATAGATCCGCCCAGCCCGTTATATGACAAATTCAATGCCAACCGTTATCTGCGCACCAAAAGAATCATTGGTGAGGTGGACAGTGAAGGCATTGAAGAGATTTTCAAGAACAATTTTTATAAATAACAAATAAATAGTAATATTGAAGATGAAACAAGACCGCCGGCAGTTTCTTAAAACATCTGCTTTTATGGCTGCAGCTCTTGCAGCTCCTTCGTTTACTTTGAGCGGTGCTTCCAAAAAAACGGCAAAATCATCAGTAAAAATGAAACTAACCTGGATTCCATACGATTTACAACTGAGACATACATTCACAATTTCGGGTTTCTCAAGAAAAACCACACCCGTAGTACTTACCCGGATAGAGTATGATGGACTGGAAGGGTATGGAGAAGCGTCTTTGCCGCCCTATTTGGGTGAGACACAGGCTTCGGTTATTGAATTTTTGAAGAAGGTAGATCTGTCAGGATTCTCTGATCCCACACATCTGGAGGAGATTTTATTATATGTTGATGCAATTGCTCCCGCTAACACTGCGGCCAAGGCCTCAGTGGACATCGCACTGCACGACTTGGCAGGAAAGATTATCGGTGCTCCCTGGCATAGGATGTATGGGCTGAATAAAACGAATGTGCCAGATACTACTTTCACTATTGGTATAGATAGCGATGAAGTGGTTCGTGAAAAAACACGCGAAGCGTTGGGGCGTTTCAACATATTGAAGATAAAGGTAGGAGGGCCGGATGATAAGCGGATGATTGAAGCTATCCGCTCCGTAACCGATCTGCCACTGGCGGTAGACGCCAACCAGGGATGGAAAGAGCGCAGTGAGGCGCTGGATATGATCTTCTGGATGAGAGAGCGAGGGGTGGTGATGGTGGAGCAGCCCATGCCTAAGTCCGATTTAGACAGTATTGCCCGGCTGACGGAGGAAAGCCCGCTCCCCATCTTTGCCGATGAGTCTGTGCAACGGCTCGCCGATGTGGAACGACTAAAAGGTGTCTTTTCCGGCATCAATATCAAATTAATGAAGTGTACCGGTATGCACGAAGCGTGGAAGATGCGCACCCTGGCACAAGCGCTGGGGATGAAGGTGATGATGGGCTGTATGACGGAGACCTCCTGCGCTATTTCTGCTGCATCACAAATCTATCCGGGAATGGATTTTGCCGATCTCGACGGTGCGCTGCTGATAGGAAACGATTGCTTCGACGGTGCAAAGCTTGAAAACGGAAAAATGATCGCTTCCGACTTGCCCGGAATCGGTGTGCTTCCCATTTTTACTTTACCAGCTCCTCAAAGAGGCGGTTGAAGGTGGCATCCAGGTCAGTTGTTTTCCCCGGATGAGTGGGGGAGGCCTGCAGGATAGAACTACGCGTGGCCGTCAGCCAGCGGAACCGTTCGGCAGTCTGTGCAAAAACTCTTTTTTTATGAGTTTTCCATCCAATGGATTTGTGAGTTTTTCAGGGTGTAATTAATTATAATGGAGATTATAAAGTCGATTTGAATCCCATTCATTACCATAATTTGAAGAGTGAGCAGGTAATGCGGCTGTATGGATAGTTAGTAACTCAATTTATATTCCTTTAACGTTCTTTTAAAATCATCTCCGAAAATAGTAACGCATCTCCGGAGGTTGTAAATGATCATCAACAAGTTTACCTCACTCATGACGTTCGTTTTGCCTTTCATCACGGTATATGTAAAACCCCATTGTCGCTTGAGAACGCCGAAGGGATGCTCTATTAATTGTTGGCGAAGCTTATAATAATCCTTGCGCTCTCTAACCCTTAAGGTGTTTTCATCGATAATATCTTGATATTCACTCCGCTCGATTACCCGCCCGAGTTTATTCTGAGTGCATTCCCCTCGAACTGTACAAGTTGCGCACGCTCTGGTCTTGTATATCTTTGATTTGTAATTGGGATGGTGGGACCAACCCGCGTGCGGTGACATAATTTTTCCTTCGGGACATGTGTAATGATCCTCTTCTTTATTGTATATGAACCGGGATAACGGGTAACAATTTGCACTGGGAGACGTGCTGGGCATGGGTGATGAATAGGTGGTTATGCCGGCTTGCTTGCAAAGGTGTAACTGATCACCGGTAGTGTACCCTGCATCACTAAGAGTTTTGAAATGTTTTAATCGCGGTAATGACTTTATCTCCAGGCAGACTCTGCAAGTTCCCGCTTATCTGTTGATCCTCCTATATGGGCGTGAACGAACAATTTATGTTTGCCATCAGTGGCCGCCTGGATATTATAACCAACGCCGGAAATATTTCTTGATGACATCAGGTTGCGGGAATCCGGATCGGTAAGGCTAATTTGACTCTCCGCTATCTTTCAATGATTCATTGAGCTCTTGGTACTTCTTTTTTCGAGTCAAATAGGGAGCTATCTTCAATTTAGCGAGTTCCTTGTCTTTCGCGTCGGATTCGGTTAATTCTTTCTCGTATTCTTCTATTTTCCCGTCAATATATTCTATGTGTCGCTCAATCTTCTTTTGGCTAAAGTTGTTTCTCAACCCGTTTTGAGCAAATATTTTAAAGGAATCAATCGCTATCGTTTCTCCTTCAATGGCGTCGAGTTCTTTTAGCATGAGAACAAATCTTCTGAAAGATGCCTTGAATGCATCGGCGTTCTCCTTCCGGAAATACGCTATCGTACTGAATGAAGGTGTCAATCCTCGTAGTAGCCACCACAGTTCAGCGTTAATCTTGCAGGAGTACGCCAGTTTTCTGGATGACCTGAGAGAATGTTTATAGCCATACAGGTACAGCTTCAACAACGTGGATGGGTTATAAGGAGGGCGTCCTTCTTTTTTCGTGTTCGAATGTTTGAAGCCTAGCTCCTCCATAGGTAACATGTCTACGAAAAAATCAATTACTCTAGCCCACGAATCTACCGGAACAACTTGTTCAAGCGATAGAAATTGTAACTTGTTGCGATCTTCGCCAAAAATGTGATTCATTGCTCTAACGGTTTGATTACAGGTTAAATATACGAAAAAACTCTGAGATGTATGATTATTATTATGATTTTTTTTAGTTTTTGCACAGACTGTCGGGTGCTTACGATCTTTTGATATTGACACAATTTGTTCGATTGTTCGATCCAGTTCGATCCAATTTTTGGTGTCATTCATAGGTTGGATATCGGAATGCCGGAGGAAGATCCTGGATAATTAAGACACCATTTTTTTATCCAGGAAAATCTTCGGAACCACATTATGACACCAAAACAGAGTTGAAAGGATTAAGAGCAATGTATATTTGATACTATTTATTGGATTTAAAATAATTGGATTATTTAATTTTTTCAGGGAAAGTTAAACTTCCGGTAGTTTGACGAAACTTTGTTCGCCTATATGAATATTTTATCACAAAACTAACGCTATCCCATTGTTAATGTTATATAAATATGTCGTATTTTGTGCGTTTTTTTACATTGATTGATCTAATAAATTTGATACGACTATAATGTAATGAGCTTGTTATCAGTCATATTGTGATTTTATGAATGAAATCCCCCAATATATAAGCAATTTGGATTGTATATATATTTTCTTTATTATTGCAAACTATTGCTTTGATCTCACTTTAGAAGTATGAATAGAATATATTCTGTGGTGATTAATATAAGGTTCTTCTGGAATTTGGAGTGATAGCTATATAAAAAAGAAACTGCCGAATATTTTGTATTTTTATATTACCACAACAAAAAACAAAAATATGAACAGCAGTTTCCTATGCCATGCTTGGGGTCTTTACAGTCTGGAATGCACCCGCGAGGAATACAAGGGTAATACAATTATATTACATGTGGAGAGCAAGAACCGAGAAAAGTGCTGTCCTAAATGCGGTCATATCCACCTGGTGAAAAACGGCTACCGATTTCGGGAGTTTGTTGGTTTGCCCATCGGTGGCAAGAAGGTCATCATCCGCATGAAGGTACAACGCTACAGGTGCAGGAACCCCGAGTGTAACTACGACCAGCAGGAAAAGATACCTTTTGCCACGGGTAGCCGCTCCTACACCCATCGTTTCGCCAAATACGTGGTGGATCTGCTCAAGGGCATGACCCTTCTGGATGTGTCTCGGCTACTGGACGTGAACTGGGATATGATCAAGGATATTCATTGCGATCACCTCGAACGCCACTATTCCCCTCCGTGTCTCGATGGTGTGGAAAACATTGGTATAGATGAGTTTGCAGTAAGGAAGGGACACATATACAAGACCATCGTGGTTGATTTGGACACCGGACGCATCCTGTATGTCGGTGAGGGAAAGGGTGCTGACGCTCTTGATAAATTTTGGAAGAGGGTAAAACGCAAGGGGCTAACCATCAAGCACGTGGCACCGACCTCTCGTCGGCATTCATCGCCTCCGTCTTTGAGAATTGCCCTAATGCCGTGCATGTATTCGACCATTTTCATGTGGTCAAGTTGATGAACGACAAACTGGATGATATAAGACGGATGGTGTACAATATGGAGAAGGATTTCAACAAACGCAAGGTTATCAAAGGTACGCGCTATCTTCTGCTGAGCAACGGAGAGGACGTGTATGATTCCAAATACAACAGCAGGCTGGAGAATGCGTTGGAGATGAACAGACCGCTTTCCCAGGCCTACTATCTCAAGGAACAACTCAGAGAGATATGGATGCAGCCTGACAAGGAGATGGCGGAAGATGTATTGATAGACTGAGTGGAACAAGCCATGACGAGCGGAATTAAGCAGTTACTACAGATGGCTGCTACCCTGATGGCACATAGAACAGGAATTCTGGCTTGGTATGATTGTAGAATTTCAACTGGTAAAGTGGAGGGCATTAATAATAAGATTAAGGTGATGAAGAGAAACGCATACGGATTTAGGGACGATAGATATTTCAAACTCAGACTTTATGCCTTACACGATTGCCGTATCACTCGAAATGTCGGATTAGCCTTAAATATATAGAAAACTAACGTGCCTGTTTTATATAGTGCGCAATATAGAAAAACGGGTGTTATGATGTCAACCAATAACTATTCACTCTCAGAGGACCTAACTAAATGGGTACTTTAGACTAAAAAATTCAAATTATGAGTCTGCTCCGAAAACCCCAAAACCCGATTTCAGGAGGTCGCAACTAGCTGGAAATCAATGGTGTTCTTTGTGGGATTTTCAGCAAAAAAGACTTATCGGAGGGGACTCAATTATGAAAACAAAATTATTCACATTACTGGCATTAACTTGTATGATGCTATCCTCTTGTAATAATGAGTTAGATGAATCGCAAATTGCCATCATCAATGAAACTAATACCGTTTTTAAGCAATCGGATGGAATTCTTACATTTGATAATGAGGCCGATTTTCGGAAAGCAGTCGAAACAATGAGAAATAATCAATCTGAAACTACCACTTTTACTCGTTCCGCTTCAGGAGAAGGCTTTACTTCTATATATGACGAGTTCGATGAAGCTATGAATGAAGCGGACGACTATTATCAACGTGAGGGAGGTTACGAAGAATTCAAGCTAAAGTTTCCTAATCTCTATTATCCGGAACACGGTGAAGATTACGCAGCTTTCCTGCCAGTAAGTGACGAAGCGGTAGCAAAATTGCTTAATCAGCAAGGTAAGGTTATTATAGCTGGAGAAGAGAAGGATCTACGTGATGTAGACTCATACGAGAAAATTCAAGAATTAGGATTAGGGATGCCTGAATATGAAAATACAGACGAAAATCCTTCTACCCGTGCGTTTACAGATATTAAGTATCTTACCTTAAGTAAAGAAAAGATGAATAAAAAAAGAAAAGCTTGGATTACTTTGAGGGGAATCGAGGTTAGTGATAAAAAATCAAAAGACGGATCTAAAGTTAAACTTGGAAGAGTTGATTTATGTTTTAGGAAGAAAGGAGCGGTTCATTGGTATAATGGGAAAATGACATCAAGGGGATATGGATACACAAAAGAGGGCTATCGAAGGCCCATAAAAAGTCAAGAACTAAAAGAACTTGAATATTCCCCCCATAAATATTATGTTTCGGCATCCAGGTATTATCAAACTATAAATCCATCAGAACTTGATTATCTTAAATTAGAATTCAGATGCGGAGAAGATTATCCTAAATACTCTTTTACAGGTTTTTATACTGTAGATATAAATCATTTAATGTCCCTGAATAACGGCACGGGCTTTGGGGAAGACCTTGCTAGTTTTCTAGTTAATTGGGGCCTGTGGTTAATACCTGTAGCAGTAACCATTATTTTATTATAGATATAAAAGAAAAAGGATTATGTTTTCGATTTTAAGGACAACATTATTTGTGTTATTTGTTTTCGCATGCACATACTTGAACGGCCAGAACTCCGAAAAGATAGAATTTTTTATTGAAGCAGGTTCCGCAAAGGGGATAAATGACGTTTTTAGTTATAACTTTCAGTTTTCACCAGGATATAAATTAACAGAAAATTTCACATTAGGAGTAGGAATCGGATTTGTAAACTATAATAATAGAACGGATTTAAAAAATAAATTAATAGATAATCATTATTTTCAAACAGGCTGGCATAATGCATGGAAGCCTTATATACATGGAAAATATAGTATTTCGTCAAATCATCGGGTGAACCCTTTCATTAAGGTTGATATTGGCTATGCATTCTTTTCCCATAAGAAAAGACTTTCTTACGTAGATGAAAATGAAAACGATTATGTTACTATACCGTTTGATATAAAGGGGGGGGCTAACTCTACTGTCAGTTTAGGCATTTTAAAACATTCAAATCATTTTGGAAAGGCTTTAACTGTATCCGTGTTTTATCTTTTTCAGCCTGTAACATATAAATATATGTCTAACTCTGAAAGAAAAAACATATCTTCCATTGGATTTAATGTAGGTGTTATTTTTTAGTCTTCTGCGGTTGTATCGCTAAATATCGGTCCTATAATATAAAGTCGATTTTTCTGTATACCTGCCAGTTAGTGATGAATCGGTAAGTAAGCTGCTGAATAGTGAAGGAAAAGTGCTAATAGCAGGTAAAGAAAAAGATTTTAGAGATGTATTCAGTTATGATAAAATTAAAGAACTCGGGTTAGCTATCCCATTTATTGATAACCCGGAAGTCGAAATTCCTGTAATTAATGAATCCGACATACCTACTATAGAAATTGATTATCCCGGATCTGTTCTCCGTAGTAGCTTTAATCCTCAAATTGATACTACATTTACACGGGTAGACCAGTTTGCAGGCGGTATGGATGGTAGCGAAAGTTTTCCTTTTTATAATAGTGATAAGAAAACTAAATTATGGGTAAATAGCTATATATGGGAATCAAACGTAAATCATGGTTATTTAAGTATGTACTATACAGTATCCTTCAGGAAAAAAGGATTTTTAGGTATTTGGTATAATGGTAAAGCTTCTTCACATGCTTGGCTTGAATCACTTACGTATTATCATAAAAATGCTCCTTCATATATAACTATTACTGATAATTTACCTTATATAGCAAAGAATAGTCCTGCATTACGACCAGGTGAAAGTAGAAAGACTTACTCTTTTAATGATAAAAGTTCGTCTCATAATTACGAGTTTGCCCTTGGTTATTATCCAAGTTATTGCTTTGTGGGAGTACCTTTTAGAATGGTAACACCTTGGATAAAGGGGGTGGGATATTTTTGTCATCAAGGATTTGGTAATACAAGGTTTGGTATAACATTTTTAAATAAACAAGTTAATCCTAGTGGGCGTAGAAATCCCGATAACCCCATTTAGATAAAAGATTATATAAAATACATAATA
>ENA-UOOH01001627-UOOH01001627.1-fermentation-metagenome-genome-assembly--contig:-NODE-1627-length-21433-cov-4.605248_pt1 | contig 21433 bp, 34 predicted proteins | sample MGYA00245778_ERZ724025 | MGnify/ENA primary metagenome ERZ724025 (study PRJEB28704, sample SAMN03018313) | fermentation metagenome | biome: anthropogenic terrestrial biome; feature: soil; material... | reverse complement strand
TAAGATAATACCCCCATGCAAAAGCTTTAACTCTTTTGTATTGATCCTTTAAAACATAGATCTCATCATTATTTGACTTTGAAAGGACATTTAAAAGTAGTTTTGGCTGATTCTTTTCATCTTTGTAAACATGATAAAGAATAGCTGAGGATCCCTCAGCACCGGCTAACCTTTTGGCTTCCCTGACTGCTGAATCAAATCGTACTTCTGTCAACGTATCTTTGTACTTTTTAAATGCCTCATCAGTACCCTCAGATTCCTGAGACCATTTAACAGGTCTACCATAAAGGAATACAAGTGCGATCTCATTTATAAATTCAGGATATGGAATAGGTATCTTCCATTTCTTTTGCAACCTTAGATAATTACCTTTTTTATCATAAATCGGCTTATCTTTTCTATCTGTCATTACCTTATGGGTGCCGACATTATATTCCTTAAGATACTCTGAGGCTTTCACGGAATGATCATGCATTATATTCAATGCACGGCTCACGTCCTCATTATCTAACAAGGTTGCAAAATCCTGTTGAATCCCTGAGGCTGCCTTTATATTGTTCGTAATTACAGTTAATAAACCCATATCTATAATTTTTAAATGTATTCAATACCCAAAATGTCTTCTATATTGTCTGGTATAACCACCTCATCATTGATAAGGTAGTCAATAGCATAATTTGTTAAATCCACATACTCATCATGTGCAACTGCCGGGAATTGCGTTACCTGGTGCAAATACTCAGCATTCCAATCACCCTCAACAATGAATACACGTCCACACTCAATTTTTGCGCTATTTGCGTTTGCCCTTACCTCTTTGCTTTCAGTTGGTGATGGCGTTTCTGTTATATTGAGATCTGTTTCCTTTTTTAGCTGTTGAACTACTGATTTGCCGTTTGCTTTTGGCTCAATACGAATAGTACTTGCTTTTGTGTAACCTTTTGCTTTCACGTAATCAGGTAAAAATTTTATCAGATCCGGGAACTGCTTATATACACTTTTTGCATCAGTGATATACATGTTGTTGCCTATTCTACACGCTGCTAATACTCCGGATGGATCATTGCCTGTTTTCTTCTCATCATAGGCTGTATCAACAAAGAAATGCATGTGAATATCCCGGTGTTTTATACCTAAAAACTGAGCCTGAGTGACAACCTGAAACCATTCTTTGTGCCAAATATTACCCCCCTCAATAGATGGATGTTGTTGATAAAGGGCTGCAAAAGTGCGAGGTGAACGCTTCTCCATCTCACGCAACCTTTGTAGTGAATGTTTTCCACCCCACAAAGGCTCACCAATTTCCCTTGGATCATCTTTATTGGTGTTATCCTCTTTAATTGCGGGCAAATAAACAACCTCCCATCCACTCTCAGCCTTTAATATCCTCCCGGCTAAATCATCATCATGCCATCTGGTCATAATGAGTAGGATCTTTGAGTTGTTGTGCAAACGTGTTAACAGAACGTCTGTGTACCAATCCCAAACCCTATTCCTGTAGGTCTCTGAATAGGCTTCAATCTTATCTTTTACCGGATCATCAATAATAGCAAGATCTACAGGTGTACCAGTTAACCCACCAGTAACACCAACTGCTTTGTAAAAACCACCTTTTAATGTATCGAAATAGTCAACATTACGAATTAATCCACCTCCACCACGTGATGGGATAACTTTCTCACCGAAAATATCTTCAAACTCATCTGAATCTAACGTTAATTGTACGGATCTTGAAAAGCCCCCCGCTAAATCAGATGAATAGGAGGCTCCGGCTATTTTTGTGCTTGGATTGCGACCTAAAACCCATGCCGGAAACTTCCGGGATGCGATCTCACTTTTACCATGTTGTGGAGGTACAAACAACATCATCTTTTGAATCTTACCCTCAAACAATTCTTGGCACTTATTAGCTATTAAAGTATGGAACCACTGCCTCTCATAGCTTTGCATTGTAGCATTAAGGAAATAAGCTAAATTGTCTTTAGCTTTCATGTTCAACTGCTTTTTCTTCAATTCGAGTTGACGTCTTAACAGGTATGATCTGTTTTCAATTTCCATTATTACTTTTTCAATGCTTTGTCAATACGTTTTATTTCAGCTTCAATTTCCTCATCTGTTAGGTGTGCCGTTTTGGAATCAATTGTTCCAACTACCGTTTCAACCGGTTGCATGGCTTTTCCAAATAACCTATCTAATAAAGATTCAACATTCCTGAGATTCTTTTCTTCAATGTCTCCGGCGATTGCACTTGCAACTGCAACCACTGCCATAGGTGCCTGATCATTTTTAGCTAATTCTATCAACTCTGTTTTATTCATTGTCAATAGGAATAATGATATTTTCCTAAAATCCTCAAGGCTCATTGTTTCCCCAACACCCTCTAAATCAGATATTAATTGTTTAAATCGTGATGGTTTGCGACCCGGATTTTTGGGCTGACGTGTTGATGAGAAAGTAGTCTTCGGTTTACTTCCCTTTACAAATCTGCCTTTTGAATCTCTTTTTACTGCCATCGTTTCTCCATCGATTTATTAACATTTAAATACACTTACACAAAATTTAGAATGGAGTGCCCATTCCCACCCAGTGTTTCAAACATTGTTATCTTGGTATGTGAACTTGCAGATGCGAGTTGAAACCTATCCTCTTTATCGAGGTTATCATAAATGTATGGAATGAGTGAACCCCTTTCGTGTGCATAGAAATAATCTGAAATGATAAGATTGAGTTGATCTACATAGTTTCCTTTCATAAGGTTAACAAGGCTGTCAACATTATTTTGATCGAGCGATAGGGTAGATATGGTTAACTGCAAACACTTGGCGTTATTGGATGTAATGAACGCTTCAATAAAATCTCCGAAAATGAAGTTCCCGGAAACAATCACATCATATCTGATTCCTTTGTCAATCTTGATTTTCTTTGCAAGTTTTAATGCATTGCTATATTTGAGTTTATGAGCCGGGATCTCTTTTGCTACTTTTGACTTCATATAGCGATTATCAAAACCATTATCAGATATGGAAATATCAAAGTCCATATCCGGTATATCTAAATCAAAATTTAATTCCTCAATCATATCTTTTATTCTTTACATGTGTTTAATAAACACGCTTTTAATGCACAAAAAATCAGACGTTTTTATTGCCTGATTTTATTTGTTAATTTAATCGTTCTTTTGGGCTTCCTGATCTTGATATTTTTTCCAAAACCACGCCAAAAGATCTACTCCCATTTCATCGTATGCATCCATTTCATCACAAAGTGTTTCTGCTTTGTCTATAACATCATTGAATGCAATCTGATCTTCCTCAGATGATGTAAACGGACTATACGTTCCGTTTAATTGTGATTGGATCAGTTCTTTCTGCCTTTCTGTTAGTTCGATCTTTTCCATATTATCAATGTTTGATGTTTATGCAAATGTATTATAATTCATACTTTTTTACAATTTGTTTTATTCTTCTTGTATATTTATCTGCTTTCCCATGCACGGCTTTTGTTGTAGCCTCAGCAAAGAATTCAGAAACGTTTGTTTTAGCGTAAGATCCGTAACCGCTTTTCTTTTTATCTTTCGACCACGCTGTGTAAAGAGATTTTATTTCTTTCCCGGCTGCTGTAGCTTTTGGGTTTGTCATGTGCTGATTCCACGTTGCATGAGATAATTCATGAGTAACGATATGGGAAATAGGCTTATTTGTTTTTGTCAAGTGACCGGATTTATACCCGGTATTAGCCCATGATGTAACCTGATTAGTGTTTGTGTTAAATAGCCCCTTGTTTAAAACAACCAATTTTGATTGTCCCCCCTGAGTTAAATGAACACCTCCAACACCGTTTGGCAAATCTCCTATCTTAACTTCTCTTTGTCTAACACCCATAACAGAATGGTATCGGGATATACTTTGCTTCACCGATTTATAAACCTGTGGATCCTTAATCTTTACAAGTGATTCAAGTTTACCTACACCACCTTTATAATTTGCATCTCCACCTTTTAATCCACCTGTAGATGGAGGTCTGTTACTGTTACTACCGGATGTTTTAGCCATTTCAATAATTTATTTTGAATTTATAAATTGTTCTACATACACCAAACTCTGTTTGATGCAATATTCCCGGATCTTATCACCTCCACCATAAACAATAAGGTTAGGAATATCTTTCCCGGAAATTTCCTTTGCGATTTGATGTTCTGATTTCAGATATTCAATTCTATCTGAATAACCACGTGTCATAAATGCATTATACCCATCAGGAATACCCAAACGGTTGTATTTTGCAAATTTCTTAGCTACATTGAGGTCGGCATATACACCTATTCCACATTCTTGGAAATAACGTGCAATCCATCTTTTCCTATAAATGTTATATAAGCCTAATGCAATTGGTGTAGTGTCATAAAGTGAAAGATTAGGCTCAGCTACGAAACGTGCACCACTTGTTAGCACTTTGATAGGATCTTTAAATATTGATTCAAATCTGTAGTCATCTACATAGAAATGATAAGTTGCAACATCTTTTCTTAACCTACTGTCAGCCCCCCATGGCGCAAATGGCACTATAAGCTTCCCGGCTTGGTGTTCAAGTAACAAATTGGGTATTTCCAGTTCATTATTGCTTTCATAAACGGTGTCGTTTAACATGGACCTGAAAAAGTCAGTATCAATCAACTCATCTTCACCCTCCGAATCTACCTCTTTTTTCTTTCTGCCTTTTTTTGGTTTTTCTTCAAGTATCCCTATACCCATGAAGTCAAGATCTACTCCCTCAAAGAATGAATCTGTTTCAAGAATTGATACATCCCACTCACCGTTGTTAACATTATCTCTTAAAATAATTTCTTTTTCTTGATCTTCTGTTAACCCGGAATAAAGAATGGTTGGCACTTCTTTTAATTTTAGCTTTTTGGCTGCTTTTAAACGTTGGTGTCCACCCAAAACGATTAATTCTCCTGTGCGATCTGATAGTGCAATAGGTCTATGCTCCCAAAATCCATTTATTTTAATGGAATCGACTAACTTTTCAAGGTTAGCCTTTGTGATCTTTCGAGGATTGTTGCTTAAACCTTTCAGATCTGATATTTTGCGATATGTGATATTGCTTTTTTCCACTTTTATTGCATGCTAATATAGTTTACAAATATAACAAATGTGTTTGACAAACACGCATTTAAATAGAATTATTTTGTTTTTCTTGAGTTAGGTAATTCTTCACTTCCTGAATTGCCTGTGATACGCTTCTAACAATAACATACTTGTTTCCGTTTGTTTCGGCTTGTTTTTGGAACTCCTTTTGAGCTTCTGACTGTTTGCCTGTTTCAGTCTTAAACTCAATACATAAGCTTGCATAACCTCCACTCGGAACGAGTAGGATTGTATCTGATACACCAGCTTTCAATCCTTGGCGTTTAAGGTTAGCGGCTTCGAGTTTATTCCGTGACCCTCCGTTAGGTACCGCAAAGATGAGTTTGTCCGGGATATTCGGGAAAACCAACCTAACATTGTTAAAAAACTCTGTTTGAATGTCAGCCTCTTCATTCTTTCTTGGCTTTTTTACTCCGTTTTTTTTGTCTTTTTTCTCTATGTAACAATTGTAGCAAAGGTAACCGCTATCTATTTTGATAACGGAAACCGTTTGTTGTTTACATGCTATGCAAGTTTCTTTCATTTCAGCTCTCCCGGAATTTGATAAAGGGTTACTAAATTATTGGCTGTAGGTGTTGCTCTTGGAGGTAGGATCATAGCAAACACCATCTCATCAGGCAAATATTTAGATCTGATCTCTTTGATTGCCGGTAGTCCTACAGGCTTTTCACTGTGGATCTCACAACACCACAACCCATCAATAATATTTACCCTTACGAGTGAATAACCACTTAGGAACACACCTACCCGGTATTCTCCGTACTGATCAGTTAGTTTCACTTCACTGTTAACTGATTCTGTCAACTCATCAATGAACGACTGTTTCAATTTTTTACGTTTCCAAAATTCAGGATAATGAACTTTGTTTTTCACCTCTTTGTTTGGCTCCATAGCAATAACTTTGCTTTCTGTTTTATTTTCCTTTAATGGATTACTTTCTTTCATGATTGTTTTATTTTTATATTTATACTTTTCTTAAATCGCTTTCTAAAGCCCAATTTTCAACACCCACTACCTTATAGAGAATTGTTCCACGCTTCGTTTTAATCGTATCCTCAATTATATGTTCTTTCCCGTAATGTTCCTTTAACCTGTAATAGTGCGTGTCTTTTTCGATTATCATTACTTTGTCACCTACTTTAAATTTACTCATAACCAATTATTTATTAAACTGTTATTACTTTATACCCCATTTCCATTGCTAAATTACACTCTATCCTTGCACCTGTTGAATCTTTCCAGTTGCTTAATAGACAAATAATATCACATTCCATAAGCAATTTTATATCCGCTTTCATGTGTTCCATCCACGTGCTATTTTCAGGCAATCCGTTGTTAAATGGATTAACCACTTCATAGCCTTTCTCTCTCAACTTATTCTCAGCGTTCTTAAAATTATCTTTTGCCTCATTAATTGGTAATCCGGTTATTTTCCCGGATATGTAAACCTTTTTTATTTTCATCTCTTTTCCCACTTGTAAATTGAGTTATGAGTTTTGAAAGTATTAGCATCAATTATTTCCTTAACTCTGCTTGTTCTGAATCTATCACCCACATAGAATGGTTCACCAACTTTAGGATCTGCCACAAACTCCCCTACTTGTATATATCCGACCTCTTTGTTATTTGGGTGCGTTGCATCCGGTAACTCTTTTATTTTTTTCAATGTTATTTCCATATCAACTTACTTATATAATTTATTTATCCCTCTCTTGACATTTGTTCATGAGCAGCACATTGCCCTGAGCAAAACTTTAACGATTCTTGTGTTACAGATGCTTTGTTTTCATATTGACCTTTCCAACTATTCCACACCTTTTTAGTACCTCTCCCAATAATGGTTTTGGTAATTAATTTTTCTGACAATATTTGTTTACCACAATAACAACATGGTGCATAACCCTCACGTGGTGCATACTTTTCTTTATTTAATACTGATAGATTTATCAGATCAGCTTCATTAAATGCTAAGTATTTGACTTCATTCACTTCATGATATAAAGTTGACCAATGCGAGTTGTATTTTTCATGTTGATCTAAGATGTTGATTCTCACAACAAAATCAGATGTTTTTGCACTTTCAAAGTATTGCATTAGATCCTCTAAATCTTTTCTTGTTGGCGATTTTGCGTAATATGGTTTAAACCTGAATCCATTTTTATATGAAATAGAGAAGCTTTCTACTTTAAATATCTGTATATCTCCTACTTGGTTGCATTTATAGATCACATCCGGTTTAAAATTATTATCGAAAAATGATTCCAGTTTTTGATCTTGCAGTTCTTTGATCCTTAACTCTAAAGAATCCCATCTCTGTTAACGGGTAATTCGTGCCATATCAATTACCGGTTACTGTGTTAAAAATCTTCTTTGTTAAATAAATATCATAACTTGCATCATGTAACTCTGATTCATTCACTTCAATACCCAGTGCCATAGCTACAGTTTTGAGTTTGAAGTTTTCCATGTTGCCTCTGATATTCATCAGAAAAACGGTCGCTAAAACCATCACATCAATTGTATTTGCCCAGAACCACGACCCGAAATACTTATCTCCATTTTGGAGGAACCAACCTCTCAGGAAATTATTGTCAAATGCGGCATTGTTATATCCACAAAGGAAAAACTTATCCTTTTTATCAAAACGGCTTACGTACTTACTTAGCATATCCACGAATTGAGGAAATACTTCTTGCATAGGTGGATAAGCTAAAATCTGTTCTTTTGTCACGCCCCCAACTTCTAAAGCTTCAGGCACGATCTCTGCTTTTGGGTTTGGTCTCACCTTAAAATCAAATTTCTCTTTTGTCTCACCATCAATCACTATTTCACCGCTTATTTGGTGAATACCATTCTTACCAGGATTTGTACCGGTAGTTTCTAAATCAAAGAATACGATTTTCATGCTTTTGTTTTTTATTTATATCTGAATTTAGTAAAATGAATAATTACTCCGTGGAATTCTTGAAAGTGTGGATCAGACTTTGAATCAAAAAACCAATTTTCAAACTGTTCTACTCCAAGTCCGTCATTTTTTGCAATTTCCTCAATAGGTATGCTCTTCCCATCTACAGTTGCAACCCAACCATTATTGAAATATATATCTATTGATTGAATACCAACATTATCACATATTGCCCATTCTTCTTGTTTTGAATTATATGGCAGACCTGTCCATGACCTTAAATGAAGTGCCATATCCCCGGAATTTATCTTTTCTGCTTTCTCATTCCACCATTCACGATTTTTTCTGATAGTGTGGATCTTTTGCCCTTTCTCTAATTTTTCTTTAAAACTGGTCTCTTTGCCGGCTTCTGGATTTGTTGCCGGAAATCTGCTTGACATTAATAAGATTGCTTTTTTCTTGTTTTTTTGTTTCATAATGAATATCTTTTAGCTCTTTTAATTATTCTATCATTCCTTACCGCATTAATATATCTTACTACTGGCTTAGCATTTTTACTGTATCTGAGAATAAATGTTATTTTTTTCATTTCATCTAAACGCTCAATTTTGCACATTTTTTCAGCCTGTTCCTTTGATATACAATCATATATAACATTATATCCTTTACCCCAACCCTCAGATTCAATATCATTCCACTTGTAAACATATCTTCCTTTTTGAATCAATATTCGGTTTACTTCCTTGCGCAATTTTCGTAATAATCTTGTTTTCATAATTTTAAATTATTTATGATAATGTTAAACTGGCAATCATTACGTATTTGTTTGTATAAATAGTGTCATTTAGGTAATGCCATGGTAACAAACTGTTTGTTGTGCATTTTACTAAAATAGAACATAATACTAATACACTCAATATGATGAATGCTACTTTCATTATTTTGTATTGCTTATTTGAATTATTCATTTTCAAATAGATTATAATTACGATCAACACAATTAACTGGTAAATCAGATCTATCTATTCCGGCTTGTTTCAATAGGCTATCTTTGAAGTATATTTTTGCACCATTACCTACCTTTTCAATTATCCAATGAATGGATGCTAAACATTCTGCTTTGTCATATTTTTCACCACTCATCAATCCTATTTTATATAATTCGCAAAAACCAATCGTTCTTCCTATCATACGCATTGATTCAATCCAATCAACTACTGGCTCAATGCTTGCAAATGTCTTAAATCCTGCTGTGTGTAGTTTTTTCATTAGATCAATCCTATTATCATTTGATGATGCCTTAGGTTCTAATTCATCGTGTCCTGTGAGCGTGAAACCAAAAGCAACAAGATGCTGTTTGTTGATAAAAATATTTGACCGTGCATACCACATTGACCACCAATCAGATCGTTTAGTCAACACCTTTACAGGAATGTTATAATTTAAACATATCTCAATTGCATCAAATGTCAATGAAATTGTTTCCGGTAACATTGGATCTGTAGAGAAAGAGAAAAACAAACCATGCTTTTGCAACTCTGATAAATTTTGCATCAATTCTTTTTCAAAAACTGCTATAGCGTTACTTTCATTTACAAAACACTTTTTTAATGTTGGTTTATTACCTCCCATTGTACCTTTCAAAACACCCTTTTTCAGGTAACAATACTCACATTCATTTGAACAGCCGTTATAAAAATTGCACGCATACATAGCATACTCTCCGGCTTTGCCTTTTGGCTTGTATATTGCTTTACCCATTGTTATTCATTTTAAAAATGTCTGATTTATTTGTGCTTGGCAATTGTGGTTGCAATGGATTATTGAAAGTCATAACAGCTAACCATAATTTTCCAAAAAACAACACTCTCAGCCTCTCAACGAATGAAAGTTTGTAACAGGTTACAACTACACCCTCATCCTGTGTTTTATCATAATAAGCCGGTAACTGCTTATATTCATCTTGATTCTCAGCGAAAACTACGTTTGATTCTTTAAATTTTATTGCTTCCATATTATTTACTGAATAAGTTTGATTTAATATTTGAAATTCTAATTGTATCTCTATCACTTAACCGGTTATCACGTTCTTTAAAAGAATAAGCATGATTGATTGATTGCTCCTCAGCTTCTGAACATCTCAGTTGGTTGTACTTTGAAAACCATGAAAGAATTATCTGTCCATCCAGTCTATCATAGATCTGACCGAAATCCCCTTTTTTTGCTTTCTTAAAGATTAAATTGATATCAGCAAGTGTAAAGTATGGGAAATCATCTAAGATCATCTGAGCCGTTTCATAAACCTGATTTTCATTCATATTTTTGCCTATATTGATAAACTCACTAATATTCACGATCCACGTTTCAATATATGCCTGGGCAAAATCATCTCCATATATTTTTTTGACTGTTCCCATTGTTGGTAAATCTGTAGCAAATACCTGAGCGGGTGTGTTTACATTTCTACATAGCTTTTGAATCTCCGGGATCTTGTAATCTTGAATAAATTGTGCCCTTGTAATCGTCACTAATTCCTTGTTTCCGTGTACTTGTATTTCTTTTGTTATCATCGTTACTAATTATTTCGTCATTCCAACTTTTGTTGTTTAAGAATGTTTCCGGATTTTTTCTGTATTGCTTATTTGGCTGTGCAATTTTGTAGCGTGGGATATACTCTCTAATTCTCATTTTATCTGCATCAGATAATTTTCTCCACTTAGGAATCATTTTGTCTTTTTTCCCTACTTTCTTTTCATATTCATTCCAGAATTCCTCAAATGGATAAATATCATTTTCATCATCTGATCCTGGATTTTCTTTTTCCCCCATACCCCCTTTTAAACCATTACCATTACCTATACCATTACCTATACCATTACCTGTGCCCCTTTCAAGCCCCTTTAAAGGGGCTACGATGGGGCTTTCAATAAATAGGTTAATGTCCTCAATATCAAACTTATGCTTATATAGCTCAAAACGTCTCATAATTCCTATGTGTGCTTTATTGTTTGGATTGAGTGGTAGGTTTTTTTGATGCTTTAAAAAGTTACGTAAATAAATCGCATCATGTTCTTTTGAGTAAACTATGCCCCTTTCAAGCCCCTTTAATGCAGCTTCTATCGTGTCAGCGGTACTGTTTAAATCAACTGCCCATCTCTTATAATTTATCTCAGCAAATCCGGCAATATCACAACTATCACATAGGTACATGAATAATAGCATTTCGATCTGTTTTAAAGATGAAAACCAGTTATCCTCCCATTTTTCAGTATTTGTGAACCTGTATGCCATAATTTTATTTGTGTTATTCCGGGATGCTTTCACACACCCCGGAATTGATTATTTAAACCTCCAAAATTGCTATATTAGGTGCAATCTCTTTGATGTTGTCCAACACATTATCAATACATGTGTCACGGTAAGCCTGTGTGATCTCGTTTGCACCAGGAGAAACAAGCTGTAGGAATACTCTCCCATCCATCACGTAATGATCAAATTCGACCTCAATAAGTTGTTTTTCTGTTCCCTTAAAAATTTGCAACTCAACCGTAAAACTTTTTGGAAGATTACTTTCTACCTGTGAGCGGTAAACATCAGCTGTTAACCCGCTCGGATCTCTCTGTTTTTGTATCTCAGTGTTAGCTTTTGCAGTGAAGTTCTTAAGATTTGATACCATCTTCATACAAGTTTCTTTGTCCTGAAATACTCCCCTGTTAAGTCTTAGGAATTGCCCTAATTTGTTGGGATCCCAACCAATACTTTCATTATTGATGCCGAACTTTTCATACACCTCAGAAAACTGAACTACTCCGGATAACGTGTTTTTCGTGTAAAACTCATCTTCGTTAATAGTAAGGCTGATTTTCATTTCCTCTCTATCAACTACGATGTTTGCTCTCTTTTGATCAATCGTTTCAATTCTTTTTTCAAGCCATCTAAAAGGCAGATCTATAATGCCACTGATATTAATACTTACAGGCTCCTTTGTTGGAAGTGGTTGAATTGCTTTTGGTGCTTCGCCCTCTCTTAAGATCACCTCTACAGGGCTTGTAGGTGCATTACCGTTGAAATTGATTAGAACTTTAGAATCTTTTTCCATTTGAGTTTAATTTTTAAATGTTTGTTAATTATTTAATCGTATGTTCCGGTTTTCTGAACCTGAAAAATGCTACGCTGTTTTTCATCCGGTCTCAGGTTCCTTTCCTCCAAAAGAACCCCATCAGGTGAATAGATACCCACCATTTGCAAATCATGATCCACGATCTTAAAGCATTCACCCTTTATAAATTCACCCCCGGCTTTCAATTCTGATAGAATTAATTTCAATTCTTCCTCTACAGGCTTAATTTTAGCCTTAAACTCTGCTTTAATCTCTCTTAGAGCCTCCTCATGTTCTGATTTTTGGATCGATAGCTCGACCATCTCTTTACTTCGCTCATCACGCTCCTCTTGAGTAAATCTGCGTGTGTAGTGCCTTTCTTGGATCTGATCACAACTATCTCGTAATATTTGTGCCCTTTCATGTACCGGTAGATCCGCTAACATTAATTCTTGCATTGCCATAACTTAAATATTAAAAAGTAAATAATATGCCCATAATTCAATAAACTGCCTTCCAAAATATTTTGCTTTTTCTTCTGTTTCTTGGCACAGGCGGAACCCATGGTCCGCAGCCGCATGCGAAGACCGAGCATTCGTGCTCAGACAACCGAAACCCGCACCCGCACCATTAAGCGCATACGCAGCGAGGAGGGCACCAAACCAAATAGATTCACGATCAACATCATTCATTCGATCAATCTCATCCTGAGTGTATAAAACAAACCATGGATAATAATGTGTTTTATCTCCGGTAGCATCAGGTATCGGTTTAAAACTTTCTCCCCATAATGCACGTGAAATAGTTTTTAATTTCATGTATGCTACAACGTCTTTTGTCAAACCTGTAAAATCATGTTCCGTTTCTCCTAAAGCTTTGCAAGCATCTTCATAGGTTTTAATTGTTTTGTAATTGCTCAGTGTCGGTTTTTCTTTTTCTCCAAACAGTATTTTTAACACTGTTTTTGTCTCATCATTTGCCACTTCTAAAGCAGCGTTAATCTGATCTCTTGTTACTTGAACTGTTTCCATTAATTTAATTTGTTTGTGTCGTTAATGATTTTTTTACAAATTTTCCACCCTTTCCACGAGTGGGTTTCCATAATCCCAATTCAGCTTCGAGATGCTGAACTTCACTCTCCAACTTTGCAATCATCTGATCTTTCTCATCAATTGCGCTTTTTCGTACGATTCTAAACTTTGCCATAATTTTAAATTAAAAGTGTTTAAAAGTTGTTATTATTTTGTCTCCAATATTTGTCAGGATCCGGTATTTCGATGTTGAGATATTCACTTCCATAATCTCTTAGTTTCTCACAATATGTAGCAAAGGTTAAAGTGTCCATTTGTGAAGTACTTCCTGGGAACTCTATGATTTCACCAGTATGTTTGTTTACCACCTTATCCGATGTCATTTGTGACTTAAAGAACTCATGCACCTGTTCTGAATCAGTAAATTCCCATCCAGCCTCATTAAGTGCATCTAAAAGCATAGGATAAATACAGCCCCATAGCCAACCGTTCTGATCGTTTGTGCGTGGTTTACGAACCGTTTTGATGCTGATCTGATACTTTCCATCCTGAGATGTTCGGAGAAGATCATACAAAGGCTTTAAATTGAATAAACCACTTATCTTTTCTATGAGGATCTTTTTAACCATTTCTCAATACATTACATTCATTTGATTTTCCATTGCTACCCTTACTGCCTTAATAGCATTTTCACGCCCTCTCAGGCTATCTATATAGTTAACCAGTTCGCTTTTTGATTCTGCTATATAGTAACCGTTGCTTGTAGCCATCAATCCAATAACTAAATTATTTACCCGAATATGGTTAATAATCTTTCTTAGCCTGGCACCATCAATTACATAACCTTGTCTTTTCAGGCACCTACAGATGTGTGAATTTGTAACGGCATTTTCTTTACCTACCTTGTAGGTTAACCCTAAGATCACTACAGGTAATAATTCATTCTGCTCATAATCATTTAGTGCCTCTGTCTGTTGTTCAAATCCTTTCAGCATAACTCTATCGTTTTAAAATGGTGTTCTACCAAAATTTAATGTCATTCCCTTTTCAGCTACATTCACAACCTTACCGGTTAAATCCTGAACTCCTTTCTTAAATTCAGATGCATTACTATTAGCACTTGAAAGATGGATCAGTACGATGTTGTGAACTGCTGTTAGATCATTCGCTTTAAGCGTTTTTATACATGTGTCGTAACTCATGTGTGACTGAATAGTCCTTTTGAGTAGGAAAGGCTGTATATTACCTTTCATCATGTTGTTCTGTAGAATATCATCCCTGTAATTACATTCTAACATGATATTGTTAAGTCCTTTAAAAGTGTATTTCAGATAGTAGGTATCAGTGGCAAATAACGTTGTACCCATTTCAGGGTGATAAATCAAGAATCCTAACGGTTCAGCACAATCATGTTGCACGTCAAAGGGAATTACCCGGAATGCACCGATTGTATTTTGCACTCCTTTTTGCAGTTCGTTAATCATGCTACTACCTCTGTATCTATCAATCTTCATCTTTTGAGATAGTGCTTCAAACGTTCCCTTTGATCCGAACACCTTAATACGTGCATCCATAAAGTCAATTGCATATTCGCTGTGATCCATGTGTTCATGTGAAATCAAACATCCATTGATGCGTGAAATATCAAAATCTATCGCTTGTTTCACTTCTTTAAATCGAACACCCGCCTCGATAACAAGGGCATCAGTGCCATCATCAAGTATGTAGCAATTGCCGGCTGAACCGCTATTTAGGATTCTTAATTTCATAATTCTGTAATATTAGAAACCGGGCATTGTTTGTTGACTACTGGGTTTTGGGCTTGTCTGTTTGGCTTGCTTTTCAGGCTGTTTTTCATCCATCTGAGGATCATGTGCCTCACCAGCTTCCTTAATCTCACCAGTCTCAGGATCTATCGTTTCATGTGATTCTACAGATTGTATAGTCTGTTCATCTACCACGTCCACAAATGATATTTCTTCAACGTTTGCGTTTTGATCAATTTCCCTTTGAACCGGGTTAAGATCATCATTCTCATCACCCGAATACAATACGCTATCATCTGAACCTCTTATAAGTAGCTTACAGGCACGGTTGATTACTGTTTTCATAGCCATTTGGTCTGGGAAGTTTTTATGAGCGGGTGAATTCCCTTTCATGGCTCCCTGATTCCATGCATCCCGAATCTGAACCATTGACATTACCTCAACATCTGTTGTTCCATCTTCAAGCTGATAAATGGCATAGGCTCCCTTTAGATTTTTGCTGCCAATTGATTCAAGGCTTTGAATGTGCTTTACAATTTTTTTGCAACCTGTTTCCGCATCTACATGAAATTCAAATTCATCTTTTTCAAAAATGGCATTTGCTTTAATCCATTTCAGATTTCCGTATCTCTTAGCTAAAACTATGTTTCCGGTGTACTCTGGAGTACATTCCAGTTTATCGCCATAAGGGATAAAATCACACTGTTTTTTAAGTGGAGATAATCCCCAAACTACCATTTTCAAAAGTGCATTTGCAACACTTTCTTTGGTACATTTAGCCAGTAAATTGCTACGTGGATCTGTAAGAACCAAATAGGCACTTTTCAATGCATTTTCAGGGCTATAATCCTTTGGGATCCTGAGCTCACCTGATTTTTGAAATGTATCGACTTTTGCCAATACCTGAGCGGAAATATCCTTTTTCACTAATTCCACGCTCTGAGTTGTTGCTTGTTGAGTAGTAGTTGACATAAAATTTAATTTTTAATTGTTAATTTATCCTCTGAAACTTTCAGGTTTATGATTTGTGCATCCGTATCTATAATTTTATTTACAGATTCTCTGTTATCTAAAAATATTGGTGCAATAACACCGTAATGTTTTGATAGTGCATTGATAATATCAAGCCCGGCATTGAGTTGTCCGGCTGTATTTGCTGCCGGGAAAGGAACACCGTTTACAAGCGGAATGCATGTTTCATTCTCAGTGTTATCCTCAATTGTATAGGAGAAAAGTTTAAATGTCACGAAACTGAAAAGTCTATTGATCCTGGAATCAACATCATCTACTTTTGTTTTTGTGAATGCTTTAATTGTAAGTTCGATTTTTTGATAATCAGCAATCAGTTGTGATAACTCTGTAGCCTCTTTTTCAAGTCTCTTTATCTCTGCTTTTTTCTCAGAGATTATTTGCCTTGTATGCAATTGTGCTTTTAGGCTGTCTATTTCACTTACAATCTCGGCTTTTTGATTCTTTAGCTCTGAATCATCAACCGCCTCAGGTGTAAAATTCTTTATGTTTTCCTCAAATGCAGAAATCTTTTCTGTAAGTTTCACGTATTCCGGCAAGGTTTGAGGATCCACTTCTACAAAGTCAACAAATGTTATTTTACTCAACTTGTTTTCAAGTAGGATTTTCTCATCATTTAGTCCATCAATTTTGATTTGATTCTCTTTGATCTGATCCTCACACTTTGCGATTTTTTCTTTTGCCTCAGCGATATTTGTATTGATCTGAGTACCTTTCATGGTAATCTCATTCAACTTATTTGCTTTGCTATCCTGAAAGATCTGTTTAGCTTTATCCATCATTTTAACAGGCAAAGGCTGTCCACAATGATTACAATCAGTTTCACCGTTATACTCTTTAGCATTCTCAGCAAACCATTGATTCCTCAGATCATCAGCCTTTAGTGTTTCCCTGTTTATATAATCCTGATATGCTTTAATATCATTATTAAGGTATTTGATCTGATCCTCAATACTCCGTATCTTCATATCAATGCTTACTATATCAGTGGCAACATTTTTGCGATCCTGATTTGCATTGTTAACACGATCCCTCTCAGATTGATTTGCATCAAATAAAAGCTGCTGTCTCTCTTGTTTCAGACTGTTTGCAACCCTTTGTTTTTCTTGAATATCTTTGAACTTAAGGTTCTCAGCTTCATGCTTTGAGTAGATGGCATTGTCAATTTCGGTGATCCGATTTTGTTTAGCTTGGATCTGATCCTCTATAGCAGTAAAATCAAGTGCATCAGGCATTCTCTTGTTTTCCTGATCAATGCGAGGCTGAACATCCCTTAATTGTTCCTTTGCTTTGTTTATTTTAGAGACTATCTCTTTTCTGTAGTCTCTTAATGATTTACCGGAAATAGAATCCAAAAGGGCTTTAAATGCTTCATCTTTATCAGCGATCTCATCATCTGACAAACACCCGGCTATCTGAAACAGTTGCTCTCTTTGTTGTTCCCAGCCCATGTTTGCAAAAAATAAAGGATTTGTGATCATCTTAAATACAGTTGAATCAATAATTTCATTGATCTTTCTGTCATAATCAGTCACATTCATAGGAACTTCATTAAAAGTCGTAACCGTTTTATTCCCTTTGAATTTTTCCTCAGCTATACCTTTATCTTTACTCCATCTCTCAACTAATTGTCTCCTTAAGGTTATGATCTCACCGTTTATTTCTAATACACCAGTTACAGACACCTCTGTTTTTGGGACGGATTCGCCATTTATAAGTCGCTTGACCTCATAATCTTTGCGATCCTGAACGTCTTTCCCAAAAAGCAACCACATAAAAGCATCAAAGATTGTTGATTTCCCGGTACCATTGTCTCCGGAAATGAATGTTTGCTTTTCATTGAAAACCACCTTTTTATCGGAAAACTGTTTAAAGTTTTCAAGGTGTAGGCTCTTTAAAATGATCTTTTTCATTTTGAGTAATTTTATTTGTTAATTATTTTGTTAAGTCTCTCAGCTTTTTCTACAGAAATTAATTCAGCTTTTGAATAAAGGATCTTTGACTGTTTGCTTTTACCACTTCTGGTTTTAGTGATAATCCCATCTTTTACCCATCTCTTTACACGTGCCTCTCCGAAGTGCTGATAAGCTTCTCTTTGTGAAAGATTATCATTTGCCGGGGAAAGTGTTTTTGCGTAATTCGCGGCTCCCAACTCAGCCATATCCTGGCATATATTTTTTATCTCGTATAATTGGAGGGTTATCATGTGAACTGTTTTAATAATTGTGCATCCTGATAATATTCCTGTAATTTTCTGTGGTATATTGCAATGTCTGTAATTACTAAAGAGTTGCATAGCTCACTATCCTTAATCACTGTAAGTATGTTTTCTGTTATATGATATGAAACTTTGATGCGATCTGACATTACATGAATTATCAGATTGGCTTCTATATCATAGACTATTGACCATCTGAATGCTTTCATATCACATCATCAAATAATTGATTTTCAGGTATATTCAGATGTTTCGATAGTATTACTCTATCCTGCTTATCAGGTTTTTGAGTTCCGGCTAACCAACATCTCACTGTTTTTTCAGACTTGTAACATAGTTTTGCTATCTCCTTGACAAACTTTGTTTTCGGTGCTACCTCTGCTTTTTTCGGCAAACCATCATAAAATTCTCTGAATTGATTAATTTTTCCCATTTTTACAGATTTATTTAAATACTTTCTATATATTTGCGACGTAATGTATATTATTACGCTACAAATATACAGAATTATTTTCTGTAATAGCAATAAATACCGATATTATTTCTGTACTTAAATAGTTAAATAATGTTACATTGCACAATATTAGAGACTTAACAAATAAAATTAAAAACAAATGACTGGGGTAAAAGAAAGAGTTCTTGAATTCTTGAACTACCTCCAATTATCACAAGGCAAGTTTGAAGAAGCTGTAGGATTAAGCAACGGTTTTGTAAATAACATTGGTGATACAATTAGGGAAAGTTCAATAAAAAAGATTAAAAATCGGTACCCGGATCTAAATGAAGTCTGGTTAAAAACAGGATCCGAAAAAATGCTGATAAGTGAAACAGAAAAAATTGATTATGAAACTGAGGACTATGTAAAGATTATTGACACTCAGGAAATGTATGAAAAAGCAATTAAAATGGGAATGCATCTGATACCTGAAAAAAATGTATTCTTTCAGGGAGGATCCGAAGTTGCAGCTAACGATGATACCGAGTACACGACTCGCTATTGGCACATCCCAGATTCTGATGATTGTACCGCAGTTATCACCATGAGTGGTAATTCAATGGGGCATGTTGTACCAAATGGCACTAAATTAGCTTTAAAACCGTTAGGATGGGATCCCAACTATCCAAATGAAATTCCGTTTGGTTCTATTTTCGCAATTATGGTTGAGGATCGCACAACAGGAATATATCATGGACATATAAAGTACCTGAGGAGACATCCGGATCCGGAACGCTGTAACTCATGTTGGATTGCAAGAAGTGAGGATAAAGTTAACTATGATGATTTTGAAATAGACATTTCGCTTGTACGTGGTCTATGGATTGTTAAGGAATACATGATTAAAACAACTGTTCTGTAATGGATCAAAATATTACAAGGATGGAAATAATTGAAAGGTTTTATGAGGCTTTTGATGCTGTCTTAGCAATGAAGAGGTTTAGAGGTGTTCAGACATTTTGTAATATGTATGATATTGACAAACGAAACTTTTATGCTCAAAGGAAAGATCTGAGCAGAGGATGGTTTAAGGTATCATGGTTACAACCGCTTGTTAAGGAATACGGTGTGAGTGCTGATTGGTTAGTTACAGGACGTGGAAAGATGTTCACAAATTAGGCTTAAATACATAGTCTAAAGTTGCTCTGTTCGCTTTATCAATCTGCGACCAGTCACGCTTAAGGTATATATCAGTTGCTTTCATATCATCATCAACATGATTTAAGGCTTCATGTACGGTATATTTATCTATACCTACATTATTGCGTGTTATGGTTGCCCATGTATGGCGTGCTGAATAGAATTTCAAGCCTTTAACCCCAATCGCTTCACCTACTTTTTTTAAGCCGGTGTAAAACACTTTACCTTTCTTATTTTTTCTGCTTAACCCATTTACGGCTGCTGTAAATGTATCTACAGATGAGTACATTTTATAAAAGTTAAATACACGCTGTTTAGATGGATCCCTATATTTATTAATGAGTGGCAAAACTTCCGGTTCAACTTTTACAGAGAATAATCCCATATCTTCCCTACGATTTTTCACCTTTGTTCTATAATATGTGATCCTACCATTTGAATAGTTAGTGCAATTATAAAGATCTGCTATGTTCATACCGATCAGCATAAAACTAAGCATGAACACATCTTTTGCTAAATTGAATTTATTATTTCCCAAATGAACCGATTCGGTATATGGTAGGTTATGAATCGCTCTGAGATCTTCAACTGATAGATCAATATCAATCTTACCGGGTAGTTCCGGGATCCTTGCTTTTTTGAATGGAGACAATGGGATCTTAATATCACCTATATCCTCATTATTATATTCATCTTTTGCTAAATTATGCAGTGATCTGATTGTTTCAGGGTAAAGAGATTCAGCCCTACCCCCTTTTGCTCTATTCGATGGACGTTCCCGGATCCATTTGATCCAGTCGTTGACAAATCGTGTTGTGATCTCATTTATATCCAGTGAATCACGACCTACGAACTTTTCTAAATTATTTAATGCAACCTTATATACTTTTGAATTACCGGATATGTTTTGCTCCTCTAAACTCTCAATATATTTTTTCCCATATTCTATAATATTAAGCCTGAAAGCCTTGTTTGCTTCCTCTCTCCCCTCAATAATATCTAAAACAAGTTCTACAACCTGATCCACTTCCATATCGCCTATCCTGGATGCATTATCATTGCAACGGGTTCTACATTTTTTCAAAATCTCATCCAGTGCATCAGTATACATCTGATTCTTAATTTTCATTGATTTAGTGAGATCATCTTTTGAAAGGAAATAATTTGTAGCCGGATAACGCTTTTTCCCTTTGTGGTACACATAGATTAATACATTACGTGTGTTATCATCCTTTAGATATGATGAAACAATAGCCTTAAATGTAGCCATCTTTAATTTTATTTGTTATTATAGAACTTTTATAGAAATCCTTACCACAAATATAGCTATAAATTGCTGTATATGTAAAATAAAAAAGCACATCCGGTTAATGAATGTGCCTTAAAAAGTACCTCCGATGAGAATCGAACTCATATCTACGGTTTAGGAAACCGCTATTCTATCCGTTGAACTACAGAGGCTTATAATGTTTAAACTATCTGAATTTACAAAAGTAAACCGATCATTAAAAAATGAAATTCAAATTTTTCTTTTGAGATGCAACCTACGTTTAGGAAACTTCTATTCTATCCATTGAACTACCGCGCCGTATAAGACTGCAA
>ENA-UOOH01001620-UOOH01001620.1-fermentation-metagenome-genome-assembly--contig:-NODE-1620-length-21491-cov-12.446632_pt1 | contig 21491 bp, 15 predicted proteins | sample MGYA00245778_ERZ724025 | MGnify/ENA primary metagenome ERZ724025 (study PRJEB28704, sample SAMN03018313) | fermentation metagenome | biome: anthropogenic terrestrial biome; feature: soil... | reverse complement strand
GATGACGGAGCAACATATACTCCGTTAGCTCTTAAAAGCCCGACAGGTACCTGGATGTCCTTCAACTATTTAAGGGATCAGTTTGAAGTCTTTCTGCAAAATATCGAAGGGGAGACATTGCTCTATAATTATGGCCATTACTACTCAGATGCCTCCAAATTACCAATTATCACAGAAGGTGATATTCTGCAAATTGATTCTAACGGTCAAAACAAGGCAGGCAAGATGGGGTTTAGCGACCTTGTGAGCTTTTCTATTCCCGAAGGAGGAAGAATTGTGGTCTTCTCTCCCGAACTCAATTTGGCATACGACAGTCTGATGTCAGACAGCCCTGAGACCTATGCGGAAAAAGGTGCCTATATTCTGGCTGTCGGCAAATCGGGAGATACTTTTAGAATTACTAATTCTGAACGCTTTAAAGATATAAGCGGCCATTGGGCAAAAGATTCCATAAATCAACTGGCATCTGCCAACATACTGAAGGGAACAGGGAATAATCTGTATCAGCCTGATAAAAATATGACGGGGCTTGACTTTTTGATACTTATCCAAAGAGCCACCGGCATAACCCCGGATAATCTTTCGGCATCTGGAGAAGAAACGCTTTCTTTTAAAGCCGAACAACCTATTACCAGAACGCAGGCTGTTTCCGTCTTAGCAGATGTTATGGCTTTAACAGGCTTCGAAGCTAACCTGACCACAGAAGAAGAAGTTTCATTGATAAAAGGTTTTTCTGATTTGGAAGGAATTGATCAAGAGCTTAAATCGAATGCGGCATTACTTATAAAACTGGGCATTTTTCAAGGAAGGAGCAATAAACTTTTGGCGCCCGGGGATACTATGTCTCGCGGGGAAGCAGCTGCAACGGTTTTGAGGATGTTAAAGTGCATACAATAGACTATAGTTCACTCTTGCAATGAAAGACCTGGAGGATGACTTATCCATTTGATGAATATCCGCTTTGCTTTTAGTCATCCTCCTTTTTTGGGTTACAGTTCACACCCTAGCCTAATTAATTATCTAAAAATGTAAAAGTTATTCACCTAAGAAGAAGCAGGATTTTTCGCACTTGTATAGGTTATAATTATACATTGCTAATACTTGCAATATGCTTGATTTGGAAATATAGTTATGGCAAGATTTATTATTTTGGGTGGCATGAGGCATGGAGTATATAACCGTGAAGGAAGCCGGTGAAAAATGGGGACTGGGGATCAGGATGGTGACGCTGTATTGTACCGAGGGCAGAATAGCCGGCGTGGTGAAAAAGGGCAACCTGTGGCTTATTCCTGAAGATGCCGTTAAACCGGAGGATAGAAGACGGAAAAAAGCCTCAATTCAAGAAGAAAAGGAACCGGCGGCAGGCAAAGACAATGACGTATATGAAACAAACAAGCATGAAAACGCAAGGTCTTTTCAGTCGCTGTATGAAAACAAAGATCTGTTTATAGAGATCGTAAAGCACTTTCCCTATCCTATGCACATATGCGCGCCGGACGGTACGATGCTTTTAGCCAATGAAGCATATTTAAAATTTGCTAAAATATCAAATCCAGAAAGACTGTATAAAAAACATAATATATTGCAGAATCCCAACCTGGAAAGGTGGGGAGTAAAGGACTTCACTGTGCGGGCGTTTCAGGGAGAAGCCGTTTACGCCTATGATGTCAAAGTACCGCATCAGGAGATCGTTGATCAGTTGGGAGATGACAAGGAGTTGGTTTACGGAAGCATGTATCACAACATGACTGCCTTGCCTATACGCGACAGCAATAATAAATTGTTGTTTATCGTGTTTATTTTTATCACCTCCAGGTATTATCAGGACAGAGAAGAAATTATCAAAGGAAAAGAATACATAGACAATCATTGGAGGGAGGAGTTTGACATAGATAAGCTGGCGGGTATTGTTCACATGAGCAGGTATCACTATACCCGTTTGTTTAAGCAACATACGGGCATGACCCCCTACAGCTATTATCAAGAAGTAAAGCTTGGTAAGCTCAAGGAAAAATTGTGCGATACTAATTTGTCCATAACCCAGGTCTTTGAGGAATGCGGAGTGGATTACAACGGGAATTTGGCAAAAATATTTAAAGACAAGTTAGGCATGACTCCTTCGCAATATCGAACAATGATGACCCAAAAATAATACTATTTTTCATTTGATTTATGGCCCTTAAGACTCATCGACGCGCAGGCTGCATATCGCGCTTGCCTTCCCATCGCTTTCAGCCCTGGACGCCAATGGCAACCACTGCTTCGCTATCGCTGAGAGTGACAATATTGCATTTTTTGAATGATGCAAAACTCTCGTTTAAAAAGAATTAATATAAAAAATAGCAGAGAGCTTCCGAGCGTAATGGTTCGGAGCTCTTTTTTTGACTGCAAAATCGCCATAACCACAGAAAATATAGCACTAAATTGACTATCCCCATTGACATCATTTTACATATGATTGGACTATCACCAGTAGGGAGGAGTGGGGCTGGGGGAAAACCACCTTTTTAACCCTGTCAGATCCGTTGGAGATATTCATGAGTGCAAGCACGAACAGGAAAACACCTGAATATCGGGAGGCTATTTTTTTCCCCATTAGCGAAGATTACGCTCAGACCACCCAGGGAGCAGTGATAAGTCTATTCATGACGTTTTGTGCCTCAAGAAAGGAATGGTCATATTTATGAAATAGGGTTCCATGAAAACATAGTTATGTTCAAACATAAAAAAAGGAGGGATAAAGTGCGAAAAGTTAAAAGGCTTTTGGCGCTGCTGCTTATAATGGCTTTAACCATTACGCAGCTGCCGTTGACGGCGCCGGCGGAAGATGCGGCGGAAGACGAGATTGTTATTGAGACAACGGAGAATAACGAAGCCTCGACCGAGCTTCCTTTGCTGCAGTCTGTACCAGAAGAGCCGGCAACTTCCTTGAGCATGAAGGCGCTTGAGAAACTGGCGGGCGGGATCATCTCCGGAGTTGCGGGGAAGAGCGTCAACGAGTCGTTTGCAGCCATATTCGGCTCGGATAGCGCTCGAATTCTCAAAGCTTTGCAAGAAATCAAGGGAAAACTGGATAACATTGAGAACCAAATAAAGGCCCTATCCGGCAAGCTTGATGAGAAAGAGCTGCGGGGAAATTTGGATAGCTTCGCTGAATTCTTCAGCGATTACACCGCCCCATACAATCAGCTCTGTGGTTATCAGACGGATTTGGCTGACGATGGTGAGCTAACGGATTTATTTATGCAAGACCTCTATTGGGGTAAAAACAGGAATATTGATACCCGCGGCATGACGGTTATCGCCGCCGCCAATGCCCTGGGCGATAGAATAACGATGGTGCTGACCGGTGGTTATAATGTCTTCGGTGCTTTTGATAAACTGGAACGACACCTAAACCACTGGGAACATCAGGGCTACGATATGCGCAAGGAGTACCGGAATAACATCATCAATGTCTACGCCTTATACAATGGCATGGGCCAGATCGCCTGCGAGAAAGTGATCGAAGCGCACCAGGGTGACAGTCTGAGTGAACAAAATATCCGCTTGCAGGCCCAGAGGAACTTGAATGAGCTGAAGGCAAACGCCGAAAAGGTAAAGAATATGAATCAGCGCTGTGCCGTGGTAGAGCACTCGAACATACGCATTTTTCGTGACACCAAGGCCGGACAGGATCTGTATGCTTTCTACGAAAACTTTTATGTAGCCCAGATGACTCCTTTAGATCTTTATTATCGGGACAGACTTGAAACAACTGAGTACATGCAAAGCATGATATGGACAAAATATCCGGTTAGACGGCCGGGTAACGGTGGCAGCGAACTAATATCCTGGCAGCCATGGAGGGGCCTTTTTGAGGATATTTATAAAGCTTATGGCGGTAAAAAGACTTTATATGACATTTTTTTCGATCCTAAAGAAGGTAATTTTATCAACAATGGGCAACACCTTCCCAAGGGAACAAGGTTTGCGACAGACTATTATGTTTATAAACGTGTAAATTCGACTGATTTCCAATGGAGAACTAACGTAGTAAGTGATAAAGGGAAATTGAATGAAACTGTGGTTCTTGCGCGCTTAGACTTCAGTTATACTAAATCGCGATATGACAGTTTGAAAATTTCAAGCGAACAGTTTTTTAGCGTTAATAGGTACTGGGGGATTGTAAATCAGGGCGCTTTACAATCCAACGATCGGCCTCCGACAAGTGAAACCGCCGGTATGATTTCCGGCATGGCCAGCTCATATGAACTGCCCTATACCGGCAGCATCACTCTTTCCATGGAAGAAAAAGCCGGTGCCACCTACCAGTGGTTTGTCGCCAAGGGCGATGGCAAGGACTTTGAGGAGATAGCGGGGGAAACCGGCGCGACCTACACCCTGCCCGTGCTGGAACCTTTAATGAACGGTTGGATGTACCGCTGCGCCATCATCGAAAACGCAGGGACAGATGAGGAAATATCTACCCTGGCCGATCCGGAAATACTCAAGCTCACAGGAGAGGGCGTGCCTGAACCCGTGACGATACGCGAGATAGGCAGCGCGAATGATTTGACGGATGCGCTGGAGAAGGTGTCCGACGGCAGTTGGAATGCACAAGATCTGAGACTGACGGCGAATATCGATTATTCCATGCCTATCACGCTGAACGGCTGTAGTTTAACGATTGATCTGAACGGACATACGCTGACTGTACAGCCTGACCACACGGCACAGCCAAACGTTGACCCCATGGGCAGCACAGCCGAGATTGCTGCGGTCTATGCTGATAACTTCAGCCGGCTGAAACTGACAGGAGAGGGCGCATTAAACGTGATGGCCGGAGATGGCGTCGCCTACGGTGTCTATGTGGGTACAGGCAGCAATGTCAAAGTGAACGCGGTGACATCGGCTGGTGGCAGCAAAGCGGTTTATGCGACGGGCGACGGCGCTGTGACGGTTGACAGTATCACGGTGGCCGGGGATAACGCTTATGGTGTAGGGTGCTTTGACAGCAGCAACATCAAAGTCAGCGGCGATGTGCAGGTTACGGGTGTTTCCTCTCATGGCGTGTATATAGATTCCGAGAGTGGCGGACTGCAGTCCGTCCTCATCGGGGGGGATGTCACGGTAACCGGTGAAAAAAGCCGCGGGATATACCTGGGCGCAGAGGAAGCAGTTCTGAGCGTTGAAGGAAGTGTTACAGTCACCGGCGGCGTTTCCGCTGTTTCGGCAGGCAAGGGTGAAGTCGCAATCAAGGGCGGTATCACCGCACCGGATTATGCAGTAAACGCTTGGCACGGCGCTTCCGTCACCGTGCAGGGCAATATCGTTGCCAAGGGGGAAGAAGCCACGGCTGTTATCTCATCAGGAGCCGATGTGCATATACAAGGCAACGTGACCTCATCAGGCCAAGGCGGCATGGGAATATATGCATCGGCATGGGAGCTGGTTGACCCGGCCGAGGGGGCGAAAGTTACCGTTGACGGCAAGATCAGCGCCGCCACTCCCCTGCGGATGGAGAGTTTGCCGGTAGAGGAAAGCGAGCATACGGAAAGCACTACCAAGGAAGACTATTACACCTTTACAGATGGAAGCAGCACTGTCTGGGCAAAGCCCGGCTCTTTTCGAAGGGCGGTCACCTATACGGTCACCTTTGATCAGAATGGCGGAGATACGGAAGCAAGCCCCGCGGCCCAAGAAGTAATCTCAGGCGCTCAGGTCGGCACACTGCCCACGGCGCCTGCCAGATCAGGCTACACCTTCATTGGCTGGAATACGCAAGCTAACGGAAGCGGCACCGCTTTTACGGCAGCTACGGCAGTCACCGATTCCATTACGGTATACGCACAATGGAGTAAAAACAGTACCGGCGGCGGTTCATCCGGCGGCAGCGGAGGAACAAGTACTCCTATGGAAACACCCAAAACGGAGACCAATATTGCAGGAAATACCGCGACGGCTGCCACAACAGTTACCGCTTCCGTAGACAGCCGCGGCTATGCAACGGCCATAGTTAGCCGCATACAGGTAAGCGATGCCATCAGTAAAGCGAAGGAAGAAGCCAGAAAGCAAGGCGAAGGCACTGCCGCCAGGCTTGAAATCAAGGTGCAAGCTCCTGCAGCTGCCACCACCGCAGAAACAAGCATCCCTAAAGAGGCGGTAAGCCGGGCCGCGGAAGCCGGGATTGACGCATTGACCATATCCACCCCGGTTGCCTCCATTACCTTTGACGCCAACACCCTGTCTACCCTCTCCGGAGAAGCAACAGGTGATGTGAAAATTACGGCATCCAAAGTGGAAGCCTCCTCTCTTTCGCCTGAAGCACAGCGGACGGTGGGCGACAGGCCGGTGTTCGATTTCGGTGTTACCAGCAGGGGCAAGACCATATCCCAGTTTGGCGGGAATGTATCGGTATTCGTGCCCTATACCCCTAAAGTAGGTGAGGATACAGACGCTATTGTCATCTACTGTATCAAGGAGTCCGGGGAGCTAGAAGCAGTAAGCAATTGTATCTATGACCCCGCAACAGGAATGATCAGCTTCAACACCAAGCATTTCTCACAGTATGCCGTAGGCTATAACAAAGTCAGCTTCAAGGATGTGGCTGAAAGCGCATGGTACAGCAAGGCGGTAGGTTTTATCGCTGCAAGGGAGATCACGACAGGCACCGGAGGTGGCAATTTCAGCCCGGAAGTAAAGCTGACCAGGGGCCAGTTCATCGCCATGCTGATGAAATCATATGGCATAGCCCCAGATCTTAATACTAAGGTTAACTTCGCAGACGCCGGCAACAGTTATTACACCAGCTACCTGGCTGCGGCAAAGCGGCTCGGTATATCTGCTGGTGTAGGCAATAACCTGTTTATGCCGGAAAAGGAGATCACCCGTCAGGAAATGTTTACCTTGCTGTATAAGGTGCTAAAAATTATCGGTAAGCTGCCCCAGGGCAATTCCGGGAAGACCCTCTCTGACTTCAGCGATGCAGGTGACATAGCTTCCTGGGCAAAGGCTGCCATGAGCCTTTTTGTGGAAACCGGGACTGTCAGCGGTAGCGATGGGAAGCTTTCCCCGATAAGTACAAGCACTAGAGCAGAAATGGCGCAGGTGCTTTACAGCCTGCTCTCAAAATAAAATGTCAGCATGTATCAGGGGATTAAACCTTACAGCTCCCCCTGCTTCCCAAGTTATGATATAAGCGACATTAAATCATCCCGTTTCTTCCATGGGATCACATAATCAGAATAGGCTTTTAAAATTGAGAGAGCAGCACCTTGCCATACTTCAATTTTATTATCATCGATTAAAGCAATACCCTTATAATCAGGGGTAACTTCTTTAGTATCCACAAATTCGAACATTGTTTCAGTTGCCAAACGTTTGGCCCATGCAATATTCTCTGTGGATAATGTCTTAACGAGATATAATTTTCCGGGAATATAAAAATCAAAACGATGTTCACGTGCTTTACCGGTTACATAATAATCAGCTTCAAAATTAATGCGCTTTGAAGTAAAGTAGTTGGCTACATTTTCCTTGAAATACCTTATTCCCCCAGGACGTGTAGTGTAAATTAAATACTGTAATCCGGTAATTGCTCTAATTAATCTGGATACAGCAGGACCTATTTCTTCAGTGCTTTTTATTTCAATTGATAACTCAATATCATTTAAAAAGCTTACCCCATTTGATAATAATGTCCTTCTGACTAAATTATCCCGATTAGTGGAAGAAGAGTGTAAGTCTATCCCTGAGATATATAAATAGTCATAAGTCTCCCCATTGTCAGTAAGGTAATATTTGTTACCTAATTTAAGCAATCTAAGGTTAACAAAATCTCCGTCCGGTCTTTTATAAGGAGTTTTTATGACGCCTATACTATCATCAGTATTGTTTACAAATGAGTTATCAAGCCAATTAATATACTGGTTAATGATAAATATTTCGCCCATTTCAAGCATCATAATCCCTCCTTTCTTTAATTTAGGATATACTAAAAAGTGATTGCTGTGTAGGCCCAATTACAGAAATATTGCATTCTGTCAAAAAGGCCTTTAACGCTAATTCAACATCATTAACAGGAACATCATCAACAGTATAAGCCCACTCATCCCCATATTCTTCTGTCCATTTATGTTTATGTGGAACACCATTAAATATGCTCCCATCTGGACCGGGATTTTCGTGACGTTCAAAATCCCATCTTCTTATAAGAATTGTCCCTCTGTATAACAACGCAAAACTATATCTCCGTGCACCATAATATGCCCTTAAATGCATTTCTTCTCCATTTGCCCTTCTAACCGGGACTTTTAAGTAAAATCTGTCTTTATTGCCACGTGATTCCCAAATAATAGTATCGCCATCAATTTCTTTAGGTTCGCCATATATTTCATCACGTTCAATTTCTGATAACAAAATATTACCCCCTATAATCCCTTGATATACGTTAATAATTATTTAGACCGTTTCTTTGTATATCTCGCAATATCAATCCTAACCCCTAAACTCTTCCCATCTTCGCCGCCTAAAATAGCGCTGATTTGACCCTTTACGATGGTTCCGTCATCAAGCCTTTGAGCAATGTCTTCCTGATAGTAAAAATCTTCGGGTATCCAGCCTATAGGTTCGTTATAAGAATTAACAGCCAGTATTGCATTAGGAAACTTTCCCAAATGATGGAGGTACTTGGTATTCAGCTACGGGAAGATGCCAAAGATAAAATTATGTACGGGAATGTGGCCTGGCTGCTTAAGCAGTGAGACAAATAACTGAAAATCACAGTATTTACTTCTGCCTCCCCTTTGTTATGAAGCTATAAAATTTGTACTCTTCCGCCAAGGGGCCGCAGCTACAAGCGGCATCTTTTAATCTTCGTTAATATGGCATATATATCCTTTATTTTAGCAGAATTAGACAGGAATTTTCTGCTGGTTGGTCGAAGTACTGTAATTAGAGGATGCGGAGGTTAAAAAAGAATGGTTGGGATATGGGGAACCTGGCGTGAAACAGGTATTTCAGCCTGTAAATGTATGAATTGGGGAGTGATAAAATGCGGCGAAAATTTATGGTGCTTATATTGGGAGTTTTAATCGGCCTTCTGGCGGCGGGTTCCGCTCTGGCGGCGGAGCGACCTGTCAGCGTCCGGTTAAACAACCGGGAAATTAATTTCCAAGAAGCCCCGGTATTGGAAAACAGCCGGTGTATAGTTGCCTTAAGACCGCTCGTGGAAGCTTTGGGAGCTCAGCTAACCTGGAACCGGCAAACCGGTGCGGCAACTGTTTACTTGCCTGGCAGCATTCTAACGCTTGTTTCCGGTAATCCTGCAGCCAGGGTAGACGGCCGGGATATTTTACTGCCGGTTGCCCCGGCCATTAAAAATGGGGTACTGCTTGTACCCCTGCGAGCGGTGGCTGATATTTACAATATTCGCACTGCCTGGGATGCTTCCACGGCCAGCGTTGACCTTTACCCGGGCGGCCTGGAGGCGGCCCAACCGGACTTGATTGCTCTGGATGTTTTGAGTGTGAACGATTTTCATGGGGCGCTCCTGGATGATGGCAAAAATCCGGGGGCGGCCAAATTGGGCAAATGGCTGCGGGATGAAAAAGCTAAAAACCCTGATGGAACCCTGGTTTTATCCGCCGGGGATATGTACCAGGGCAGTATTGATTCCAACTTGCTGTACGGGAAAACGGTAGTTGAAACCATGAACCAAATCGGTTTTGACGCTATGGCCATCGGCAACCACGAATTCGATTGGGGTTTGGATAAATTGCAGGAGCAAGCTGCCGCTTCCCGATTTCCGATTCTGACTGCCAATATAACGGATAAGCAAAGCGGCGGGAATCTGCCCGGTACCAAACCCTGGGTTATGATAGAGAAAAAGGGGATAAAAATCGGGATTATCGGATTAACCACCAAAGAAACAGTTATCAAAGTCAATCCCAAAATCATAGCTGGTTACAATATAAATGAACCGGCAGCAAGCGTTGACCTCCTGGTACCGGAACTAAAACGCCAGGGCGCGCAAATAATCCTGGTGTTGGGGCACTTGGGCGGATACCTGGATAAGGATAATATCAACATTACCGGTGAAGTAACGGAATTAGCCAACGGTATTACCGGTGTGGATGCGCTGCTGACCGGGCATACTCATCAAAAAATGGCCGGTTATATTAATGGGATACCCGTTGTGCAGGCTTATTATAACGGCCGGGCAGCCGGCAAAGTTGCCCTGAAATATTCGCCCCGGACCCAAAAAGTTGTCTCCGCCGTTGCCTCCGTAATCGATCTACCCACCCCCGGTCTAAGCGAGGACGCCGCGGTAAAAGCGGTGATTAATGCTGATCAAAAGGAAATAGCGGCGGTCAAAAACGAAGTGATCGGCAAGGCCGTTGTAGATCTGGCGCATCAAAAAGAGCAAGTTTCAGTGCTGGGTCAATGGGTTACGGATATTATGCGCCAGCAAAGCAATGCTGACTTCGCTTTTCAAAACGGCGGAGGGCTGAGAACCAGTATCCCGACCGGGGAGATAACCGTCGGCAAGCTGTGGGAAGTGATTCCTTTCGACAATACCCTGATCCAGATGGATTTGCCGGGCAGCCAGGTCCTGTCAATTCTGCAGCATGGAATTAATAATCCCCATATCGGCAGCATACAATATTCGGGTATGAAGGTTGCGTACGACTTGAGCGGCCAACGTATAGCGAAAGTTACTCTGCCGGATGGCAGTGTGTTAAACCCGGAAAAGACTTACCGGGTGGTCACCAATGATTTCATGGCCGAAGGCGGGGATGGCTACAACATGTTCCGGGAGGGGAGAAACACCAGCGATACCCACCGCTTTGTCAGAGACATGCTGATAGAAGCGATTAAGAAAACTAAAACCCTTGATTGCAAAGGTGACGATCGTTTCCAGGTCATCGGCGTCGAAGCACAACCGGCAGCCTTTTTTAATAAACATCAATATAGCAAGGCTCTTCTTGATCCGGCGGCTTAGCGATTGTAAAGGGTCCCGGGTCAATCCGTCCTCTTGACCTTGATGGATAAGATGTTCTTGCCGTTTTCATATTTGTACCGGCTGCCGGCACTGCGGCTCTGAATAAGCTTCAGCCCGATATCGTGTTCGCTGCTGCCCTCGGTGATCCAGCGCTTGACCATATCATCAAAAACGCCGTTGTCCTTGCTTGGCTTCAGGAATTCGTTGAACTGTTCCCATGCCGGCACTCGGCGGAAAGGGTGGATAGATTTTGTTGAAAAAATTAAAATACCTGCTTTTGTTTATTATTTTTGCGCTCGTAATCGGATGCAGCGCGCAAACATCAAATCAATATGCGGATAAAAATAACTGGGCATTTTTCCCGGAAAGCAGCCAGCTTAGAAGTGCCGATGTTTTTTTGATTTGTCCCACCGTTTATATGGGTGAGGAAAATTCATTTAATATGGAAATGAACGATGCCAAGACCCGAGCCAGTTTTATGGGAGCGCTTAATATGGAAAAAGGGATTTATGAGAATGTTTGCAGTATATATGCGCCTTTCTATCGGCAGGCCGGGTTGAATGCTTATAGCCTCGATTCAACTGAAGCGGAACCATATTTTCAATTGGCTTATAGTGATGTTAAGCAATCATTTGCATACTATATGCAGGAATGCAATAATGGCCGGCCCTTGGTTTTAGCAGGCTTTAGCCAGGGTTCGGAAATGCTCTTGCGTTTAATGAAGGATTTATTCCAAAATAAAAGCTATAACGATCTTCTGGTAGGTGCCTATTTAATCGGCTGGCGAATTACCGAAGAGGATGTTGCTCAGTACCCGTATTTAAAAATGGCCCGGGGGGCTGACGATACCGGCGTTATAATCAGCTTTAATTCGGAAGCGGAATCGGTTAACACTTCACTGCTCGTTCCCCGCTCAACCCTGGCTATTAATCCCCTTAATTGGAAAACTACCGGCGAATATGCTGAGGCGGAGTTAAATCTAGGCGCAGTTTTTACCGATTATGAGGGAGATATTTTGAAGGAAATCCCGGCTCTAACCGGAGCCTATCTTGATCCGGAGCGGGGCACCCTTAAAGTAACCGGTGTATCTCCCGAGGATTACCCGCCCGTATTGGATATTTTTGAAAAAGGCGTATATCATCTCTATGATTACCAGTTTTTCTACCGCAATCTCCAACAAAATGTAGCACTTCGAGTGGATAAATATATAAAAGCACATGACTAGGAATGCTTTACCTCAGGGTGAGTAAAACTCAATCGACCTGTGAGTTCTTTCATATTGACCGGTATAGCCTTAATGAAACAATTACCGACCTTATTGTCATCGGCTGATGCTTTTGATGCAGCGATTTTAGCTCGTCGATTAGGAAATCAAAAGATGGCACACAATTATTTTGAACGGGCCGGTGATTCAGTTCTTTCCGATGTGCGGGCTTTGCATGAGTTTGCTCAAACGAAAATAGATATCGCCCGTAATTTGTGGATTAACAGAAGCGGAAAAGATAATTACCGGCGGGACACAAATCGTCGCTTATTAATGGAGGCCCGCGATTTACTGGAACGGGTAATTCAAATGGAAGCCCCGCCTATGCGTCATGCATGGGCATGGCGTGATTTGGGGAGGGTGCTGAAATGGTTGAAAGCGCCTATGGGAGATGTGAAAAACGCGTATTACAGAGCTATTGATTTATTGCCGGAAGAAAAAAGATTTCAAGAAGAGCTAAGACATTTGGACAGAACATGATTTTTGATAAATGGTTCTAATTTGATTGGATTTTCTATGTCATGATAAATGCCTTCCATAATGAAAAAAATGGGGGGCGTTTTCATGCCCGGGAAAGCCAAATGAAATAATTCCCGGCGTTTTGCGGCTCAGTTTGATGGTGTAAGCCAGGCGGGTCAGATCGTCCGCCATCAATGTTTGGGACAGAGTATGAATCGATATGATAAATCTTTGAATTAGGCGAGCCCAGTTTCTGCGAAAGACCTTTCTTGATTAAAATAAAGATGGGAAAAAATACAAAGAGTACCTTTCCCAGTGTTCTAAAATGCTATACTATGGATAAACTAAATAACTTGACTGACATAAAACCCGACAGAGTTTTTATTACCCACTCAAGGCCGCTCTTCTGAAAACATTGACCTTGTTAAAAGAACTGAAGAAGAGATGTATGATTTTAAGGAACTTTGTTACACGTGCCAGGCGTAAAATTTCTTTCATTGTGGACCAAATACACTTGGCGTTTTATTTATGTTAAATTAACAAGATGTATGGGGGAGTGTGATATGATAAATTATGTTTTAACTTGTTGCTCTACAGCAGATATGCCTAATAACTATTTTAAAATAAGAAATATTCCATTTGTATGCTTTCATTATATTTTGGACGGACAGGAATATCTGGATGATTTGGGCGAAACTATATCCTTCGAAGAATTTTATAGTAGAATTGCCGCAGGTTCAATGCCTACAACATCACAGGTAAATGTGGGACAATATATAGATTTTTTCGACCCTTTTTTAAAGGAAGGAAAAGACATTCTCCACATTTCCTTTTCTTCTGGCTTATCGGGGGCCTATAATTCTGCAAATATTGCCAGAGAGCAGCTTTTATCGATATACCCTGATAGAAAAATCCTGATTATAGATTCCCTGGGAGCATCCTCGGGATATGGCTTGCTTACAGACATGGCGGCGGATATGCGGGATAATGGAAAAACACTTGAAGAAGTATATAATTGGCTTCAGAAAAATAAGCTTAATCTTCATCATTGGTTTTTCTCTACGGATCTTACCCATTATAAACGCGGCGGGCGTATATCAGCTGCATCTGCGGTTGTGGGGAGTTTGCTTAATATTTGCCCACTGTTAAATATGAACTATGAAGGAAAACTTATTCCTCGCAAGAAGATTCATGGTAAAATACAAGTAATTAAAGAAATCGTGCGTATGATGGAGATACATGCAAAAGATGGCATAAATTATTCAGGGAAGTGCATTATATCTAATTCTGCTTGTTATGACGATGCACGTAAGGTAGCTGATTTAGTTGAGAAAAGATTTCCTTTACTCAATGGGCGTGTAATGATAAATAGTGTTGGTACCGTAATTGGTTCTCATACCGGTCCTGGAACTGTGGCTCTTTTCTTTTTAGGTGACAAGCGGGAGGATTAATTGAACCTTAATAGCAACTGCAAGGCATTGTAAAGGGCGGTCTTCGACCGCCTGCCTTCACCTCTGCCAACGCTCGTTTTGTATATTCATGCAACCCTTATGCAACAAAAAGGGTTTTTGCAGTGGAGTCAATTTTAAATATATAATTATATACGAAAGAAAGCCCAGCAGTCCTGGGCTTTCGGGCATATTTGGGCTGTTTGCCGGTTGAAAAAGCACTGGTTTCGGCCGTCTTACAGACGGTCATTTACACACCTCAACCTCCGCCGTTGAAACCAACTGTAACCTGTCCATTATCCACTATGACCGGAACCATGGTGTTGTTTGTGAGTTGCTTGATCTCTTGGATTCTTTCCCGGTGAACCGATAGATTAACTTCCTCGAATTGGATTTCCTGGGCGGTAAAATGCCGCTTTGCTCCCTCACAGTAAGGGCAGCCGGTTTTCGTGTAAATAATCAATGAGTTTGTCACCTCCCTAGCAGTACCAGTAGTAGTTATCCGTCCTTCGATGTGTTTCCCGAAGGAAACAAGAGGTATTCTTGTTGCTTTCTTATTCTATTTTATTATACCATCCAAGATAGCATGTCCCTACGCTGATCTTCGAATGCCAACCTGATCGGGAATCATACTATTCCTTTTCATTAAAGCTAATTCAATGTATACAGTGATTGACAAAACACGGTTAAATCTGTATATTTATTTATAATTTAATATTCAAAGGCATTGACGGAGAGAGTACGTTTCAAGGTGAACGTTTTAGCGAGCCGGGGACGGTGCAAGCCCGGTACCAGTAGTCTGAACCCGAAAATCACTCCTGAGCTGCGGACCGAACGAATTATCCAGTAGGCTCCGACGGTTTTCCCCCGTCACCGGGAACGCATATGATGGTATGTCGTACTAATGGGTGGTATAGCGAATGTCTTTCTGGCTTTCGTCCCTTTATGGGACGAAAGCCTTTTTAGTTTTATTCAATTTTATCAATCATAATGATTGGAGGAAAGAGCAATGGCAAGCAATGATATGGTAGAAATCCGCTGGCACGGTCGGGGCGGACAGGGTGCCAAGATGGCCTGCCTGCTGCTGGCGGATGTGGCTGGTTTGGAAGGAAGATTCGTGCAGGGATTCCCGGAGTATGGACCAGAACGTATGGGAGCCCCTATTACGGCTTATAATCGCATCAGTGAAAAACGCTGTACCATCCATTCCAACATTTACTATCCGGATTATGTGGTGGTGGTGGATGAAACTCTGCTGGACAGCGTCGACGTTACCGGAGGACTGAAAGAAGGCGGTGCGATAATCATTAATACTCCCAGTTCTCCCCAGGAGATGCGCCCCCGGCTGCAGGGATGGACCGGAAAAGTCTGTACCATTGATGCCCGCAGCATTTCCGAAGAGATACTGGGCAGAAACCTCCCCAATACTCCTATGCTGGCCGCAGCGGTTAAGGTAAGCGGTGTTTTGGAAACCGGGCGCTTTTTGACGAATATTGAAGAATCCTTTAAACATAAATTTGCTGACAAGCCCCAACTTATTGAGGGGAATATGACAACCCTGAAAAAATCCATGGAGGAGGTACAGCTAGGATGATTCGTGCGAAAGATATCAATGAGCTTACCCCCTGGCAGGATCTGACTCCCGGCGGGGAGATCTACGAAGCAGGAACCGCACGGGCCTTCAATACCGGTACCTGGCGGACCAACACGCCCGTTTTTCACGAGGAAGCTTGTAAACATTGTATGCTTTGTGTTCCATTTTGTCCGGACAGCGCTATTCCGGTGAAGGACGGGAAACGTCTGGACTTCGACTATATGTACTGCAAGGGCTGCGGCGTCTGTGAGAACGTGTGTCCCTTCCCGGCGATTACCATGATGATTGGGGGTGTGGCCAGATGAGCAGCCGCCTTTCCGGCAACGAGGCTGTAGCTTATGCCATCAAGCAGATAAATCCTGATGTCATGGGAGCTTTTCCTATCACTCCCTCCACGGAAATTCCCGAATACTTCGCCGCTTATGTAGCCAACGGCGAGGTGAATACTGAATATGTAGCTGTGGAGTCCGAGCATAGTTCGATGTCTGTCTGCATTGCGGCACAAGCAGCAGGAGCCAGAGCTGTTAGTGCTACTTCATCCTGCGGACTGGCCCTGATGTACGAGCTTTTGTACGTGGCGGCTTCATGCCGCCTGCCGATTACCCTGGCCTGTGTCAACCGGGCTCTTTCGGGACCGATTAACATAAACCACGACTATTCCGATTCTATGGGAGCCCGTGATAGCGGCTGGATCCAAATCTACGCCGAAAATAACCAGGAGGCCTACGATAATATTATAATGGCCATGCCTATCGGCGAGACCCCAGACGTTCGCTTGCCGGTGATGACCTGTATGGACGGCTTCATTACCAGTCATGCCGTAGAGAATATAGAGCTTTTGGAGACGGATGCGGTACGCAAGTTTATCGGGGAATACAACCCTGAACACTACCTGCTGAAAAAAGAAAATCCGCTGGCGGTAGGACCATATGATGTGAGTGCCTATTATATGGAACATAAGGTTCAAGAGGCTGAGGCCATGAAGGCGGCCAAATCCCGCATACTGGAGGTAGCCGCAGAGTTTGAAAAGATTTCCGGCCGGCGCTACGGCCTGTTTGAAGAATATAGGATGGAGGATGCCCAGCTGGCTCTGGTTCTAATCGGCTCTACTGCCGGAACGGCTAAAGCAGCTATCGACAAGCTGCGGGAGGATGGAGTAAAGGCAGGGCTGGTTAAAATCAGAGTTTTCCGTCCTTTCCCCGGCGAGGAACTGGCCCGGGCGTTGGCGGATACCAGGGCTGTAGCCGTTATGGATAAGTCCGAGGGTTTTTCGGCCAGCGGAGGTCCTTTATTTGCCGAGACCCGCAGCGCTTTATATGATCTTAAGGAACGCCCCTATATGATTAATATTGTTTACGGTCTGGGCGGTCGTGATGTAAAGACCGAAGATATTGAAAAAGTCTTCGGCCGGCTGGCGGATATTGCTGTGACCGGCGAAGCCCACCCGGCATATACCCATATGGGACAGAGGTCAAGGGAGGAGGAGACAGTATGAGTACGGTATATAACCTGAAACGGGAAGTAGAAAAGCCGATCCGTCTCACCGGAGGGCACCGGCTCTGTGCCGGCTGTAGCACCGGGGTAGTTGTGTCAGGGGTTCTGCGTGCCCTGGATAGAGAGGACCGGGCAGTGGTGGTTAACGCTACCAGCTGTCTGCAGGTTTCCACCTTTATGTATCCTTACACTGCCTATATGGACAGCTATATTCATTCTGCTTTTGAAAACTCCGCGGCTACCTGTTCCGGAGTGGAAGCAGCATATAATGCTTTGAAACGCCGCGGCAAGGTGGAAGGAACCGTCAAGTTCATTACTTTTGCCGGTGACGGCGGCACCTATGATATCGGGTTTCAATCCCTGTCAGGAGCCATGGAACGCGGTCATGACATGGTCTATGTTTGCTATGACAACGAGGCTTATATGAATACCGGAATCCAGCGTTCATCTTCAACGCCTCGTTTTGCCCGCACGACTACCACGCCTGTAGGTTCTGTGGGGCAGGGTAAGAAACAGAATAAAAAAGATCTGACGGAGATTTTGGTTGCTCATAATATCCCCTATGTGGCTCAGACTGCCCCCATAGGCAATTTCCGGGATCTGCACAGCAAATCTTATAAAGCCATTTATACTGAGGGTCCTTGCTTTTTGAACGTATTATCTCCTTGTCCTCGCGGATGGGACTACCCCATGGCTATGCTGGCGGAGATCATTAAGCTGGCGGTGGATACCTGCGTCTGGCCCCTTTACGAAGTAGAGGAGGGAGTATGGCGTTTGAGCTATATGCCCAAGAAAAAGCTGCCTGTGGAAGACTTTCTCCGCCCTCAGGGCAGATTCCGCCATATGTTCCGGCAAGGCAATGAGTGGATGATTGAAGAAGCGCAGAGCTATGTGGATCAAAAATGGGAACGCTTGCTGGAGCACAGCGGTGCTTAAATCTCTGCAGGGAATGGGAGTAAATCCAAAAAATATGCTATGATAGCTGTAAATAAAGGAGGTTTTGCCTGTGGAACAAACCATGTTTACTAATGAAGTCATTTTATCCTGGCTTCAATATTTTTCCCGGAATGCCCCGATCAACCTGGCAAAACTGAAGATGCTGGACATTACCGGGAAGAATAAGAACTTGATTCCAACCGTTATGAGCAACCGGGCAGTGCTGGTTTTTACGGATGCCGGACATCCGGATATCTTCTACGACATGTGGAATGCAGAACTGGGGGACTGTGATATCTGGTACAATGAGGGCTCAGATCCATCCGGCGAGATCAAGCACGACAAGGTCTCAGATATGATTAATCGCGGTATCAATGCCTCTGCAGCTATGTTGATTCTGAATCCTGACGCTGCCACGAATTATCATATAGGTATGGAGAACAGCCGTTTCTCCTGCGGCTCGGTGCAGTACGTGTGCCGGGAAGTCCGGGCGGTTATAATGAATAAGCTCAATCTGGGGGACCAGGATAATATATGTATAATCTCAGGTGAAAGCATCGCGGTGGAGGCCGCCATGATTGCTGCTGAGGGCAGTGTCATTGCTGTGGAATATGACCGCTGGGACCGGAATACCATGCAAGAAAATGTTAAGAAATTTGGCCTGAACAACGTAACCATCGTTGAGTCTCTGGGAAATGGCATCCCGGATAAGCTGCCGGTGCCGGATATAGCCTTTATAGTGGGTTCTCCCAGGATAGGCAGCGAAATAAAGACTCTGCTGTCCATCAATCCCCTTATGGATTTTGTGATCTATACCCTGGACTTCGAAGTTCTAATGTCCCTGCCTGCTTTATTTCGGGAAAACGGCCTGGAGCGAACTGAAGCCATCCATGTAGCGGTATCGCGAGTCAATAGCAAAAAAATGATGGAGCCATTTCCAGCTCCCTGGCTGATCTCCGGCAAAAGGGTTAAAGGTTAGTATCAGAGTAGAGTTACTGCCGGTGAAGGTCGCTGCTTTCCACCCAGCATAACCCCGCCTCCAACCAGAAAAACAGCGTGTATTTACTCCATACAAGACCCGGAAGGGTCTTTTTATGCTTCTATTTCCTAAACCATTATGTGTAGTATTTTGCAACTCATCAAGTTTAGATATAATGTATTTATGAACTTATTTGCAACAGGAGGCATCTGACCCATGTCTAAATCCGTTGATAGTTTTAATCTTTATAAAGTATCGGAGGCTATACTGGCTAATCCTCTTATGGCCTGTATTGTTGTTGATGAGCATGGCATAATTCGCTTTATCAATCAAGCCTACCTGGAATGGCTGCACAAAGACAAAGACGAAGTAATGGGAAAGCATATTCTTGAGGTTACGCCCCATTCCAAATTGCCTGAGGTCCTGCGCAGCGGGAAAAGCGATCTGGTTGACCTGTGGTCGGTTAATGACCGGGAGACGATCATCACCCGCTATCCATTGCTTAAAGATGAGCAGGTTATTGGGGCGGTGGGGCAGACTATTTTCCTGGATAAAGCCGGGGCGAAAATACTCATGAAGAAGCTGCAAACTATGGAAAAGGAGTATGAAACGGTATCAGAGGTCTTGGTGCAGAGTCCGTACCTCATATATGTGATTGTTGATAAAGCGGGTATTATTACTTTCATGAACCAGACTTACCTGCACTTATTGGGGATGAAAAAGGAAGATGTGGTGGGAAAACATATACTGGAGATAACCCCCCATTCCAAGCTGCCGGAAGTTTTAAGAACCGGTGATATACACAAAATTGACATATGGACCGTTAATGGCCGCGACACCATTATTACCAGAACCCCCATTATAAAGGATGGCGAGATTACCGGGGCGGTAGGGAGAAGCCTTTTTTTGGATATGTCCCAGGCTAAAATGCTTATAAACAAACTGCAAGAAACAGCGAAAGAACTCAATTACTATAGGGAGGAGTTTCGCCAGCTCTATCAAGCCCGCTGGCAATTTGATGATCTTATAGGAGTTAATCCCGAGTTTACGATGGTCAAAGCCATGGCCCAGCAATTAGCTCATACCAGATCTACCATCCTTATAACCGGGGAAAGCGGAACTGGCAAAGAATTGTTAGCCCAGTCCATACACAACCAGGGTGGACAGGAGGGGCCTTTTGTACGGGTCAATTGTGCTGCTTTACCCGAGAACCTGCTGGAATCCGAGCTCTTTGGCTATGAGGAAGGGGCTTTCACCGGGGCTAAAAAAGGCGGCAAGCCGGGAAAATTTGAGCTGGCCAAAGGAGGCACCATCTTTCTGGATGAAATAGGCGACATGCCTATAGGTATGCAGACCAAACTCCTCTCAGTGTTGCAAGAACGGGTGATTGAAAGGGTGGGCGGCACCACTCCCATTGCCATAAAAGTAAGAGTAATTGCCGCCAGCAATCGCGATCTGGAAAAGATGGTTGCTCAGCAAGAGTTCCGGGAGGACCTTTATTACCGTTTGAATGTAGTGCGTTTGCACATCCCTCCTTTGCGGGAACGAATGGAAGACATCCCCTTGCTCGTTAGTTATTTGATGGCTGGTATCAATACCCATCTTAATGCTAATGTAACGCATATTTCCAATGAAGCCCTGCATATGCTGCAAAATTATAATTGGCCGGGAAATGTGCGGGAGCTGCAGAACCTGCTGGAGCGGGCTATAAACCTGGCTTCGTTAAAGCAGGCTACCCGCCTGGGGGTACAACATTTCCCCTCGTTAACCGGGGAAGCACTTCCCCCCGCAGTTAATGAAAACGAGCATAGCACCTTGAACGATTCGGTGCAAAGATTGGAGAAAGAGCTGATAGAGCAAATGCTGAAATCAACCAACTATAATAAATCTCAGACAGCCAAAGAATTGGGTCTTAACAAATCGGTTTTATATAGTAAAATGCGGAAATACGGTTTGTTTAATTAGAACCCATCGCCTATTTTGTGAATAGGCGACCGCTTAGCGGGAACATATTTCACCTGCTTATATATTATGGAGAGTTGCAAAAACAGCCACATGGTTGGTAATCCATACGACTTTCTAAAGGCGTAAAATTAGACGATAACTTAATAAAGACGCTATGCCAGCAGTTGCATTATAAGACGATGGGGAATAATGGGTAGAGGGCAGGACTTGGACAAAACGCCTAATGCCCGAAGTTTTACGATTCGCATGAAAGTTGGCACGCTTTTTGCTTAATAGTCTGATGAGATAGATTCAGACTATTTTTTTTTACAACTATGACTCTACTGCAAAAAACCCTTTTTGTTGCATGGGGTTGCATAAATATGCAA
>ENA-UOOH01001619-UOOH01001619.1-fermentation-metagenome-genome-assembly--contig:-NODE-1619-length-21500-cov-10.049709_pt1 | contig 21500 bp, 18 predicted proteins | sample MGYA00245778_ERZ724025 | MGnify/ENA primary metagenome ERZ724025 (study PRJEB28704, sample SAMN03018313) | fermentation metagenome | biome: anthropogenic terrestrial biome; feature: soil... | reverse complement strand
CGTTCCCTACGAAAAGATGGCTTCGCCGGAACGGGACAAGCCACGTTCCCTACGAAAGGCTGGCTTCGCCGGAAGGGGAGAAGCCACGTTCCCTACGAAAGGATGGCTTCGCCGGAACGGGACAAGCCGCGTTCCCTACGAAAAGATGGCTTCGCACGGCGGATTGAAAACACACAAAGTGCGAATAGACGAAAGCTCGAGGTGTTTTCACTACACTGCTTCGCCGGTACAAACGTCTCGCCCTACGAAAAGGCGGCTTCGCCGGAACGGGACGAGCCACGTTCCCTACGATAAGCTTCCAAAATGAGCCAATCCCCTGATTTCCTCAGTTTAGTGTCCTGAATAACACGCTCTTCCTCGTTGAAATCAGGCATATGTTGGAAAATGAGAAACTCAGGGATTAAGCCGTGTCAGCCGTCCGCGGATTAACCCTGGTTCGGTGCCTGCTGCAGCGGCTATCGATCCGGGCACAAGAGCTTGAAGCTGGATTATGCCGGATTAACCGCCTCTGACTTTTTGGGTTTTTTCAGGAACCAGAAGTAATACATCGCAATCGCGACAGAGTATAAGATGATTGTGAGCATGAACGGCGGTCCAAAGCCAACCTTAACCTGCAAATAGCCGCTGACCGTCGGGCTAAGCGCCCAACCGAAGTTCCATGCCATGCTGTTCAGACTGGCAAGCATACCGCGCATTTCAGGATCCACTTTCTCCATCACAAACGTTGAATAAATCGGAGAGCTCATATTCATCAGCATTGTGCGCATATAATACGCCACCAAAACCACGCCAAACCAAGGCGCAAACCCCAGCAATACCAGGAAGGGTACCGATAGCCCCTGCGAAGTGACCACAACTTCAATTTTGCCAAATTTCTCAGCCAGTGCCGGAGCGATCACCAAACCCAACCCCATCGCCAGGCTGCCCCAGGCGAAGATTGTGCCGATCGACGTGTCACTTTGCTGATGGACAGATCTGAAAAACACGTTCATAAAGGGCATAATCAGCCCCGCGCCAATTGATGTGATTAATGTTGGAAGAATTAATTTTTCGAGTTTGCCTGGATTTTGCCTGATAAAGGTGAACGGAGTAAAAACCGATCGTTGGCTGGTTGTCTTCGCCTTGCCAACAACGAGCGCCATCGGCACAACCGCAGCTGCCCCACCCAGTGCGACCATCCACAATGCCCGGGAATAAGCAGCCGTCGCCAACGGGCTGATCCCCAGGCGCAGGGCAAACCAGGTGGGCATATAGCCTCCCGCCCATTGTCCAACCGAAATTGCTGTCATGCGCAGCCCGGACGAGAGGCTGAACAGGTATGTGCGCTCTTCTTCCTGGCTATTTTCCATCAGGAAGGGTCCCATGGCGATTCCACCCAACGATTGTGCCACTCCCTGGACAATATTCATAGCGATAAACATGACCGTGGTCGGATACAGAAGCATAAGCGCTACCGAAGCTGAAAATCCGGCGATGCTATAAATAATCGCGTTCTTCCGCCCGATACGGTCCATCAAAAACCCCATTGGAAGGGCGATGATCAGGCTGGTCATGCTACGGGCTGCGACCATGTTGCCGATGACAGACTCGTTGTAGCCCAAACTGAGCACATAGAAATTGAACAGCAGTTGGAAAATCCCTGTCGAAATACCGTAAACAGCTTCACTCGCCAGGTAACGACGCGCATTCGGACTAAAGGCTTTGATCCGCTGGATGTATGTGCTAAAAACAGAAGCTTTTGGTGCAACAACGTTTTGGGTTTCAGTTTCCAACGTTCACTCTCCGCGGACAAAGCGATTGAGCAGAATTTCTGTGTCGTCAAAACCCTCATACCGGGCTGAAAATTTGCGCTCGCCGCTCGGACTCAGAAAGATTTGCACCATTCCAGCCAGCCTGAGCTGGTTCAGGTGGTGGTTCACTGTTGGTGGTCTTAATCTTAAAACACGAGAGAGTTCAGCTGCAGTTTGTGGTTCCTGGGCAAGGTAGCGCAAAATACGCAGTCGGGTTGAATCCGCGAGCGCTTTCATTCCCCGCAACAAGGCATCCGGGACAATATCTCCGGGGATGATGGACATGGTACCTGGTCTCGCTCCAAACAAAACCAGCAGCTTAAACTCCTGTAAATATTCCATAAACATGAAGGGTGAGCCCCAAAAAGTTGGCGCTAAAGTGATATCCGAAACATGGTCGAGGTCCCCATACCTGACCCCAGCCGTAATCTCCTCAAGCATTGCCGGCAGGGGGCGGCTGCCCGCGCGCATTTTCGCATGCATAAGCTCCTGCTCCATCACCGGTCTGATTCGTTGTTCTTCTTCCGCGAAAAATGTCTCCACGTACGATTCCAGGGCTTCCACCAGCTTGCCGCCAAATTCTTCCCGATGTGACCAGGCATCATACAGAGATTTCAAGACCACTTTTGCCGTCTTGCTGTCGGTCAAATGGCGTCGTTTGGTAATCGTCTCCACTTCCTCTTTCGTCCAGGCTCGGGTCGACCTGGTATTCAAATACAAGTCTTTGATTTCCGGGGACATTCTGGAATGGAAGGACAGTTTTTCCAGAATCGTTCCTTCGGGAAGTTGTCTCAACTTAGTTAAGAGCTCCGCAGAGGTTTTGGGAGGATTAAGTTCATGAACAAAGGTCAACGGCACCATAATGATGTGAGTGGTCTGTTCGAGAATGCTGCGATGCTCTGGCGAGACGCGTGAACGCACTCCGGCAGCCCACGAAGCCCGCACCCCATATTGCTCTGGCTCAAGTAATACCCGCAGACTGATAAACAAATCGTACGCGGTTCCGATGTCCCAGTGAATTTTAGTGTTGCTGAATGCGTTCATAAGGTCTCCATTTGCTATACCTCAATTCTATTAGATAAACATCTAATGTCAAGGCTGCCACTTTTGGAAGGGAATAGGGTTAACTATCGGGTTCGATTATTTTATGCGCAGTGATTTCTTCGGAAACTGACTTCTGCTGCTGCCCCTTAAGCTGCACCAACACGACCGCAGCCATCATCAACAATCCGCCCAGGCACTCCCTGGCGGTGAGCTGCTCGCCCAAAAACAACATCCCGCTGATCATGGCGAATACCGCTTCCAGACTCATGATCAAGGATGCCAGGGTCGGGTTGACCTTGCTCTGCCCAAACACCTGCAAGGTGAAACCAATGCCAACTGCGAATATACCTGAATAGAGCAGCGGTCCCCAGGCAGGTGAATCGCTGAACAACGCAGTGCCTTCGATTGCAAGGCTGAAAACCAACCCTAAAATCGCGGTGGTTAAAAATTGACCAAAAGCCAGGCTCAGGCTGTTGGTATAGGCGCTGAAGTGGTCGAGCGAGAGGATTTGCATAGCCCAAAAGAACGCGCCAATGATCATAAGAACATCCCCTCGGTGGATGGTCAGTTCCATATCCACCGAAAGATAAAATACCCCCATCAAGGCTATGGCGACACCAACCCAGACCCATTCATTAACCCTTTTGCCAAAAAACAAGCCGATCAGGGGCACAAGAACCAGGTACAAAGAGGTGATGAAACCCGCTTTGGCAGCACTGGTGGTCATGATGCCGAGCTGCTGCATGCTGGCGCCGGCGAAAAGAAAAAAACCGGGAACGATGCCCGGGAGGATATTTTGCCTGAATGCCTCTTTCCAAGGGTTGGTTGTTTTGGTTTGGGGGAGTTTTGACTTCTGCGTCAAAATTACTCCTGGCAGCAACACAAGGCAGCCCAGCAGGAAGCGCATGGCGATAAAAGCGAAAGGCTGCATAGAGTCCATCGCTTTGCGTTGCGCTACGAATCCAGTTCCCCAGATGACCGCAGCCAGGAGCAGCAGGGCTTCACCAGGAATTTTTTCCAACCACCCGGATGTCTTCTTCATTGGCAGGATTATAGTATGAGTGCGAATCTTTTGGGCAGCCGGGGAAAGCTCTTGTTACGCGGAGGAATAGCTTGAAGATGAGCAGACGAAACTCTGTATCCGGATGCCCTTTTCGGAACGCTCGGAAAACGTCTCCGCGGGTCGAGGGATTAAAGCAAGCCTTTGCCCGGGTTCTACCATGATGGTCACGTCCAAATTGAACACTTCCAGGCGCCTGGTTTCAACACCGCCTGGCTCGTTCTCACCTTGGTTATGCGGATGGATTACACCAAAATTGAGCCTTACCCCGGCTCAAACTAAAGGGTCGCTCTGATTAATACGACAACAGACGATCGCGTTGGGAGTGTGCGGATTGATTCTAATTATTTTCTGATGCAGATACCTTTACACAAGCTCGAAAACTCCCTGCCAGTTTGTTATAATCGCTGCTATTACAACAATAAGACTTTGGAAAGGAATTTAAGAAATATGAATAAAAATTTGGATATCTACCTGGCAAACCTGGCGGTCAACTATATCAAACTGCACAACCTGCATTGGAATGTGATCGGCAGGAGATTCAAGCAAACTCACGAATATCTCGAGGATATGTATGATGAGACTACCGTGAGCCTCGACGAAGTTGCTGAATATCAAAAAATGGTTGGCGAATATCCCAAAGCTTCTCTGAAAGACTATCTTAAAATCACAACGATTAAAGAGTTGGAAAGTAAAGATTACAACGACGATGAAGCTTATCAGATTGCCCTGGATGACCAGAAACTCATGCGCGAACTGGCAACCGAAATCCGCAACGAAGCTGACGAAAAAGGCGAATTCACCCTGGTCGCCCTGATGGAAGACGAAGTTGCCGCCCAGAACAAGCATATTTGGTTCATAGAGTCAACCCTAAAAGGTAAGTAAGACTTAATCCGATTAAAAGACAGCAGGAATTGCAAACCACGGACAAAAATCCGTGGTTTTTTATTAGCAAATACTCCATGATTGTTTTTGCACTGCGGTTGAAGAAAGGTTCATTAGCTTTCTGAAAGAGATCGACAGCTGCGAAGATTAATCCAGCAGGATCACAATGCAAAGAATAGGGCACAGACTGGTATACTTTCACTGCTATGTCACTGTTAACCGCGCAGAATTTGGGTCGCTCTTTTGGACCGGTGGATATCTTTGAGGGGATCAGCATCTCGATCCCACAGAATGCACGCATTGCCATCGTCGGCAGCAACGGCGTAGGCAAGACCACGCTGCTGCGAATCCTTGCCGGCGAAGATGAACCTACCGAAGGGTTAGTTTTTCGGTCGAAAGGTCTGCGGTCTGGCTACCTTCCCCAGGCTGAAGTGCGAATTTCTGAAGGCACACTTTGGTCGGGCTGTTTAATTGCTTTTGAAGATCTGATCGCCTTGGGCGACGAATTGCGCCAGCTCGAAATCCAGATGCAAGACCCAGCCTGCGACCCTGAGGTGCTCACCCGATACGGCAGACTGCAGCACCAGTTCGATATCAGGGGCGGATACACTTATGTTAACCGCATCCAGCAAACCCTCACCGGTCTGGGTTTTGATGAATCTGACTACGAACGCCCGCTTTGGCAGCTTTCAGGAGGTCAGCGCACGCGTGCCCGCCTGGCGCGCATCTTGCTCGAAGACCCTGACATTCTCTTTTTGGACGAACCCAGCAACCATCTGGATATCAACGCTGTAGAATGGCTCGAAGCGTATCTGCGTGACTGGAACGGTGCGGTCGTGATCGTTTCGCACGATCGTTATTTCCTCGACCAAACCGCCCGCGTAATCTGGGAAATGACACCCGCGCTGGAGGTCTACCGTGGAAATTACAGCGCCTATCTGCACCAACGCCAGGAGCGTTATGCCCGCCGACTGGCAGAATATGAAGCCCAGACCGAATATATCGAGAAACAAGAAGACTATATCCGCAAAAACCTGGGCAGCCAAAACACCAACCAGGCGCGCGGTCGCCAGCGGCGGCTCGAACGCCTGCTGCAGGACAGCCGCCTGACTGCCCCCAAAAGCAACACCCGCCCCATGCACCTGCGGCTGAAGACCATCGGTCGCTCCGGAGATTTGGTTTTGCGCACCTATGACCTGCAGGTTGGCTATGCCGATGAAGGTCGCCCACTCTTCACCAGTCCTGACCTGGTTTTGGAACGCAAAGAATGTGTGGCACTGATCGGACCTAACGGCGCTGGAAAAACCACCTTCCTCAAAACCATCCTGGGGCAAATTCCGCCCTACAGCGGCAGTACCCAACTGGGAGCCAGTCTGAAGGTCGGTTATTTTGCACAGGCGCATGAAGACCTTGACCCCACCAACAACCTGATCCAGGAGATCAACACAGTAGCGGCGAACATGCTTCCCGCAGAAGCGCGCAATTACCTGGCACGCTATGGCTTTCAGGGCGAGCAGGTCTTTGATCGGGTGGTCACACTCTCCGGAGGCGAACGCGGGCGCCTGGCGCTGGCAAAGTTAGCCCTTTCTGATGCAAACCTGCTGCTGCTGGACGAGCCGACCAACCATCTCGACTTGCCCACACAGGAGGTTTTGCAGAATGTGCTCTCAGAATATCCGGGAACGATCCTGCTGGTCTCCCACGACCGCTATCTCATCGATGCCCTGGCAACCCAAATTTGGGACCTTTTGCCTGTTCAGGAGAGTCTGCGGGTCTTCAAGGGCAGCTATTCTGAATACAAAGAATTCCTCAACGACCGCGGCAAACCTGCGGAGCCGGCTATTGCAGATGAAAAGTTGGCAGACGAGGTTGGAAAACCCGCCCGAAAGGGGCTTAGCCGTAATCAGCGCCAGCAGCTGCAGAAGAAAATTGCGGCTGTCGAAGCCAAAGTGCACCTTACTGAGACCGAAAAAGCCCTCCTTGAAACCCAGCTTGCCACTCCACCGGCAGAACCAGGCAAACTGCAAAAAATCACAGAAAAGTATGCAGAGGTGACATCCCGTCTTGAAAATATGCTTTCAGAATGGGAAAAACTTGCCCATGCGCTCCATTCTGACGAACAGGCAACCGAAAATTGAAATTCCAATTCGCTGATAAACAGTAAAGGAGACTTATGTGCGACACAATTGGTTTCATCACCCCCGAAAGGGCTCTATTTGCCAAAAACAGCGACCGTTCACCCAACGAACCGCAGGTGAATGAATTTTATCCCGCTGCCAGTCACGCCAAAGGCATGACGCTTGAGGCAACATACATCATTATTGACCAAGCAGAACACACCTATGCCCTGCTTCTGTCGCGTCCGACCTGGATGTGGGGTGGGGAGATGGGCGTGAATGAACACGGAGTCTGTATTGGCAATGAAGCAGTGTTTACGAAGGGTAAGTATGCCAAAAACGGGCTCACCGGAATGGATCTGCTGCGCCTGGGGCTTGAGCGCGGAGAAACTGCAGCGGAAGCGCGCGATGTGATCATCAGGCTGCTGGAAGAGCATGGTCAGGGAGGAAATTGCGGTTTTGACTCAAAGTTTTACTACGATAATGCCTTTCTGATCATGGACCGGAAAGACCTGTTCATACTCGAGACTGCCAGCCGACAGTGGGTTTATAAGCAGGTGGAGCGCGGCTCGATCTCCAACCGGCTCACAATCGGAACAGAAGGGGATGGCTACAGCGGGAGTGAGACGGTTGACTTCAGGAAGAAACATCTTGAACCGCTTTACACGCATTTTTCTGGCTCCGCTCATCGCCTGGCGCAAACCGGGGCGTGCCTGGCGAGGGCAGAAAATACCAAAAATATGATCGACGCACTGCGCGTCCATCGACAGGATGTGACCGATCCACTCGTTCAAGGCAGTGTCGGCAGCACCTGCATGCATGCAGGTGGGCTGGTTGGAGACCATACAACTGCCAGTATGGTCGTTAAGCTGGATGCGGACATCAAAGTCTGGCTTACCGGCAGCTCCACCCCCTGCATTTCGCTTTTCAAACCCTGGTTGTTTGGTAGCCCGCCTGCCGCGCCGGTGTTTGCCAAGGGAGACCCAATGGCGGAAGCTTATTGGTATCAGCATGAAGCTTTTCACCGGAAGGCGATCGGTCGCGTATTGCCGAGCGAATTTTATGAAGAGCGGGATGCCTTCGAAAATGACCGGATTATTGCCGCAAAAGGTTTGGATGAGGAAGCTTTTTGGAGCTTAAGCAAACGCGCTGCCGAAGAAGAAAGCGCATTTTATTCGCGCTGGATCAGCCGTCTGACCACACCGCTGCTAAGCAAGAAAGCTTTTTTGAAGTATTGGCAAAAAAAGAACCAGTCTCTTGGGACCAGACCTGTTATCTCGTAAGAGCACAAAAAAACGCCAATTGAGAGGCTGTCATTTTCAGCTGGGTTTGCGAAGAATGCGCTCTTGGGCGGACGATATTTTTGTTGAGTACGCTGTAGGTCGTTTCGTTCCTGGTATCATGACCGCGTGCCATGCGGAAAGATGGCTTCGCACACCGGATTGAAAACACACAAAGACCGAATAGACGAAAGCTCGAGGTGTTTTCAATACACTGCTTCGCCGGTACAAACGTCTCGCCCTACGAAAGTATGGCTTCGCAGGAAGTGGGCAAGCCGCGTTGATTTCCGAAAGATGGCTGCGCACGGCGGATTGAAAACACACAAAGTGCGAATAGACGAAAGCTCGAGGTGTTTTCAATACACTGCTTCGCCGGTACAAACGTCTCGCCCTACGAAAGTATGGCATCGCCAGAATGGGACAAGCCGCGTTCTCTACAATGGTAATGCGTTATCAACCATCAGGTGATCCTCTGAGTTCCACATTTTAGTGCCCTGAAAAACAACCTCTTCCTTCTCGAACTCAGATGCTGTTCCAATTATGCCAGGAACTCTCTCTTTTACGGTACTGCAGCCAGATTTGAAACAGTAGCAACCTTACAATTTCAATTGACGACTGGTTCAAAATCCCCTATAATTAAGAGACTATGCAGGAGTTAGCTTGATACGCACAACATGTGCCCATTCGGAGTTATCACCAATGACACTCGCCATTTAACACCCGGCGCGTGTCTTTTGTTTAATAAAAGAAACGGAGCCTGAAACCATGGACAGTGGATTTATCGGTAAGATCGAGAAGGCTAAACGCTACGCGGAAGAACGCGACCGCATCCAAATTACTACTTTTGAAGCGCATTTTAAAGGCGAAAACAACGACCACACCATCACCTATAACAACGGAGACTGGACCTGTACCTGTAATTACTTCCAGGCTCACGGTATCTGTGCCCATACCATGGGGCTTGAACTGATCCTTGAGGATATGGTTACACCTCACGAAGAGATCAAGTTTTAACCGAAGTTCAGAAGCAACCATCAAACCACTTCAACCGCGCCCTGGGAGGCGCTCCGTTGGGTGGACGCAGAAACAACCAAAGAAGGAATCGGGTAAATATGAAGGTACATATTGAAGCCAAACCAGCTTTCAGGATTGCAGGGCTCGCTCTTAAAAATGCTCAAAATGAGAATCTTCCGGCTTTGTGGGACCGGCTTTTCAATGAAGTTCCTGGTGCTCAGCTGCTGGAGCTCGGCAGCGGAGAGAGCTTTGGCGCTTGTTATGACACTGCTTTTAATCCACACTCTTTCACGTATATGGCTGGATATGACCTGGCTGATCCTGATCGGGCAACCAAACTCGGGCTGGATGTGCTCGATGTGCCAGAAGCGGAATATGCCATTTTTGAGCTGCGCGGTCCGGTGCCTGATTGTATTTTCGAAGGCTGGAATTATGCTGTGGATAACTGGCTGCCCCAAAATAACTATCGTCACGCAGGCACACCAGACTTTGAATTTTATCTTGAAGGTGACCTGAACAGCCCTGACTATAAAATGGAGATCTGGGTTCCGATCGTCAAAGCCTGATCTCTGACCCCATTCAACCGATTTAGCCTGACCAGCTCAATTTCGCTTGCCTGTTCATCAAAATGAGAACGAAATCTTTTATTCCCAGTGTTGGCAGGTGGTCGGTAGGGTATAATGAAAATACGGACGGTTACACGAAACGATGCCAATTTTAAAGCCTTACGCCTTCGAATTTTTCAGCCACAGCCCCGAGCAAACCTTACGCGTGGGCGTGCGTTTGGGCAACCTGCTGCAAATTGGCGATGTGGTCTGCCTGGAGGGCGACCTCGGCTCAGGTAAAACCACACTGGTGCGCGGGATCACTCAAGGGTGGGGCTCTGCCGACAGGGTTACCAGCCCTACATACGTTATCGTAAACCAATACAAACATCCCAATGGCGCCACGCTTTACCATTCTGATGCTTATCGTCTTTCACCTGACGAACCACTTGATAGCGCCATTCTCGAAATTGACTATGTCTTGAATCAGGGTATCCTGGTGATGGAGTGGGCTGAGCGCATGAAAGTCAGTTTGCCCGATGAAAATTTGTGGATAGAGATGAGCTGGATTAATCCCGAGCAGCGCCATCTTATTTTCACGCCCAACGGCAAACGCTACGAGCAACTGTTGATCAAACTGCAAAAAGCCTTGTTTGGAGCCTGACATGTTAGTTGCAATCGACACTTCCACCCAATCGATCGGTATCGCGCTTTATGACGGCGTGCAGGTTTTGGCTGAGCACACCTGGCGCAGCAGAAACTTTCACACTGTCGAATTGATGCCTGCGATCGCCGAAATGTTAGCCAGGTGCCAGGTGAGCCCCAAACAGCTTACTGGCGTTGGTGTGACGCTGGGTCCCGGTTCGTTCACGGGTCTGCGCATAGGTTTGAGCGCTGCCAAGGGGTTGGCGTTTGGGCGAAACATTCCAATCGCAGGGGTTCCTTCGCTTGAAGTGCTGGTTGCCGCCCAGCCGGGTTTACGCCGCCCGATGATCGCTTTTCTCGAAGTGGGACGCGGGCGTTTTGCCTGGGCGCGTTTCCGTTATAAAAACCCCAGCTGGGGGCAGATCACCGAAACGAAGGTTGATGACATCAAAACAATCGCTGACACGATCACCTCACCGGTATATGTCGCTGGAGAAATGGGTGCGGAAGAACGGCGTATCATGGGGCGCAAATGGAAGACCTCGCAGCTTGCCCCGGCTTCAGCTTGCTTAAGGCGACCTTCGGTCCTGGCGGAACTTGCCTGGGATAAGCTGCAGGTTGGTCATGCGGATGACCCCGTCAGTCTCTCGCCAATCTACGTGCACACGCTTAGCAACATTCCCGAATAATCAGTTTATGGATAAAAACTATACCATCCGAGCGATGAGCCAGGACGATCTGACGTCGGTTGGCGAGCTGGACGCGCTTAGCTTTGCGGAACCTTGGCCTATGCATTCGTTTGCTTTCGAGCTGACCACGGACTATAGCATCTGCCTGGTGGCAGTTGATCTGGAAGAAAAAGTGCTGGGGGCGATCGTGGTGTGGGTGATCGTTGACGAAGCCCATATAGCCACAATCGCTGTCAACCCTAACCATCTGAAGCGGGGGATTGGCTCGTGCCTGCTCGCGCAGGCTCTCCTGGTGGCAGCCGCGCGGGGCGCGGTGAGCTCGATGCTTGAGGTGCGCAGGCACAACCTGCCGGCGCTGGCTCTCTATCGGCGTTTTGGCTACCACCGCGTGGGAATCCGCAGGAATTATTACAAAAACGACAATGAAGATGCCCTGCTCCTCAACCTCGAGTCGATCAATATCGAGGTATTAAGGAACTTTATCAAAACAAATTGCGTCTAAACCAATGATGATGAGGTAAAATCATCCGGAGAGCTCACATGTTTGCCGAAAAAAGATTAGAAGAAATCCGCCAGGAAGTATCCACCTGCCAACGCTGTGCCCTCGCAAAGGGGCGCCTAAACGCTGTCCCGGGGGAGGGTCCCGCACAGGTTGAGATCATGTTTATCGGCGAGGCGCCAGGATTTCACGAAAATAAGCAGGGCAAACCATTCGTTGGTCAGGCGGGTCAGTTCCTTGACGATTTACTTAATGCTGCCGGGTTGGACCGCAGCCAGGTTTACATCACCAACGTGGTTAAGTGCCGCCCGCCCAACAACCGTGACCCGCTTCCGGAGGAGCTGGCTGCCTGTCAGACCTACCTTGATGAGCAGATTGGTCTGCTTCAGCCCACTGTGATCGTGACGCTGGGGCGCATTTCGATGGGAAAATTCGTGGATGCCGGTCGCATTAGCGCTATTCACGGCAAAACCCACAAAGTAAACGGGCAGAAAGTGGTCACGATGTACCATCCCGCGGCTGCCTTGCACCAGCCGGCGCTGCGTCAGACCCTGCTGGACGATTTTGCCCGTCTCAAAAAATTTATCGGCACTAAAGAGATCGAAACCCCTGCTCCGCTCCCTCCGGATCCGGAGCCTGAAGAAGAGCCGGAACCTGCACCGCTATCCACAATTGAATTTGAAGATCCAACCCCACCTGAACAACTTAGCCTGTTTTAACAAACACCGTCACAAGAGGAATCCATGGTTAAAGAAGAATTGATTGAAGAAATTCAAAAGAAACGCGCTAACATCGCCGTAATCGGCATGGGTTACGTAGGACTGCCCCTGGCGATCACTTTCGCCAACGCTGGTTTCAGTGTTACCGGCATCGACCCCAACCAGGAAAAAGTTGAGATGCTCAACCGGGGCGAGAGTTACATCTCCGATATTACCAACGCCCAGCTGCGCAAGCATATTGACTCTGGTCGTTTGCGTGCCACCTCAGAATATGCGGTTCTTGCCGAAATCGACGCGGTTTCCATCTGCGTGCCTACGCCTCTGCGAAAAACCGGTGACCCGGACATGGCTTTTATCGCCAGCGCAAGCGAGCAGCTCGCGCCCCATCTTCACCGCAGTATGGTGATCGTCCTCGAATCGAGCACCTATCCGGGCACCACCCGGGAATTCGTCCTGCCCAAGCTCATCGCCAATAACAACCTGAAAGTTGGCGAAGATTTCTTCCTCGCTTTTTCGCCCGAACGCGTCGACCCCGGTCGTAAAGACTTCACCACCGTCAACACCCCCAAAGTGCTCGGTGGGATCACCCCCGCCTGCACCGAAGTAGCCCGCGCGTGGTACGAGCAAGCCCTCGAAACTGTCGTGCCAGTCTCCACCACCGAGGTCGCCGAGATGACCAAACTGCTCGAAAACACCTTTCGGATGATCAATATCTCGATGGTCAACGAACTCGCGCAGATGTGCGAACGCCTCGATGTCGACGTTTGGGAGGTTATCGATGCCGCCGCTACCAAGCCTTTCGGTTTCATGAAGTTTACCCCTGGTCCCGGTTTGGGCGGTCACTGCATCCCCATCGACCCGCTCTACCTCTCCTGGAAGATGAAAACACTCAACTACACCGCGCGCTTCATCGAGCTCGCTTCCGAGATCAACACCAGCCAGCCGCGCTATATTGTCAGCCGCATCCAGGATGCCCTCAATCGCTACAAAAAGCCCCTCAACGGCAGCAAGGTGCTCATCCTTGGCGTCGCCTACAAGCCAAACGTAAACGACATGCGCGAATCGCCAGCGCTCGACATCATCCACCTGCTGCAGGAAAAGGGCGCCAGCGTTAAATATCATGACCCGCACGTGCCCGAGATCGATTACGAAAAGATCCATATGTTCTCCGAAAAAGACCTGCAAACCGCGCTCGAAGAAGCGGACCTGGTTGCGATCATCACCAACCACAGTAAATATGACTATACCGTAATCGGCGAAAAAGCCCAGCTGATTTTCGACGCGCGCAACGCCATGAAAGAGTATCCCAAAAGCGCTCTGAAAGTGATCAAGCTTTGATGGCTCAATATGTCGTCACCGGTGCCGCCGGTTTCATCGGTTCCCAGGTCGCTGCCGCCCTATTGAAACAGGGGCACGAGGTGTTGGGCGTGGATAACCTCTCAGAGGCTTACGACGTGCGCGTTAAGCGCCACCGTCTTGAGGCGCTTTTGCCCCAGGCGGGCTTCAACCTGCTGCAAACCGACATCGCAAACCGTGAGGCGATTGGCGAGCTCACTGAGTATGCCCCCCAGCCGGCAGCGGTGATCAACCTTGCCGCCATTGCTGGCGTTCGCGCGAGCACCACAGACCCCTGGAGTTACCTCTCCACCAACACGCTGGGCACGCTTAACATGCTCGAATATGCGCGCAGGCAGGAGGTGCCCAAATTTATTCTCGCTTCGACCTCCAGCCTCTATGGGGATGACGATAGCCCCGCGCATTCCGAGACCGACCCCACAGACCGACCCCTGGCTCCCTATGCCGCCAGCAAAAAGGGCGCCGAAGCTTTCGCCTATAGCTACCATCACCTCTACCAGCTCGATGTAAGCGTTTTGCGCTACTTTACAGTCTACGGTCCTGCCGGCAGACCGGACATGTCCATGTTTCGCTTTTGCCAGTGGATCGCCGAGGACAGAGCGGTGACGATCACCGGTGATGGAGAGCAGTCGCGCGGGTTTACCTATGTTGACGATATCGCCGCAGGTACCATCCTCGCGCTCAAAAAAGTGGGCTATGAGGTTTTCAACCTGGGTGGGCACGAGGTGATCAGCATCAATGCCCTGGTGGAGATGCTCGAGCAGATTTTGGGCAAAAAAGCGCGGCGCGTGTACATTCCAAGCCATCCGGCGGATGTCTATAGCAACGTCGCCGACGTGAGCAAAGCCCAAAGGCAGCTTGGCTGGCAGCCCCGCGTTGGTTTGCGTGAAGGCGTGCAAAACCTGGTGGACTGGTATTTCGCGAATCGCGAATGGGCAAAAGATATCGTAACGGATTAAACCTGCAGCACATGGGTGATCGCGCATGGTGGCACGTTCATTTATCCGTTGCCAGCCTCACTTTAGAAGCCTTCAACCTTTCAACCCTCTCTGTAGAGGAGAGCAGGGGGAGAGAAGTGTCCAATAGAAAACATCCGGGAGAAACTGTCATTACGAGCGAAGTGAGCAGTACTTAGCCCGTTCTTGCGAAACCATCTTTTCGTAGGGAACGCGGCTTGTCCCGTTCCGCCACCGGTGATTTGAATTTTGTTCGTGGGGAAAGGGATGAGCCTCTTCGCTACAAACCAGCCCTCTCCTGGGAGAGGGTCCGCGAAGCGGGGGTGAGGGAAAAGCAGTCTCAATACAGACCTCATCCACCACTTCGTGGTCCCCCTTCTCCAACGGAGAAGGCTAACTCAACACACCTCCCCACCCACCACCCTGTCATCCTGACCGCAACATTGCCGTAGGGAACGCGGCTTGTCCCGTTCCGCCACCGGTGATTTGAATTTTGTTCATGCGGAAGGGGTCAAGCCCCTTCCCTACAAACCAGCCCTCTCCTGGGAGAGGGTCCGCGAAGCGGGGGTGAGGGAAAAGCAGTCTCAATACAGACCTCATCCACCACTTCGTGGTCCCCCTTCTCCAAAGGAGAAGGCTAACTCAACACACCTCCCCACCCACCACCCTGTCATCCTGACCGCAACATTGCCGTAGGGAACGCGGCTTGTCCCGTTCCGCCACCGGTGATTTGAATTTTGTTCGTGGGGAAAGGGATGAGCCTCTTCGCTACAAACCAGCCCTCTCCTGGGAGAGGGTCCGCGAAGCGGGGGTGAGGGAAAAGCAGTCTCAATACACACCTCATCCACCACTTCGTGGTCCCCCTTCTCCAAAGGAGAAGGCTAACTCAACACACCTCCCCACCCACCACCCTGTCATCCTGACCGCAACATTGCCGTAGGGAACGCGGCTTGTCCCGTTCCGGTGAAACCATCTTTTCGTAGGGCGAGACGTTTGTACCGGCGAAGCCGTGTATTAAGGGCATGTGACATTGGTGTGACGGCAATGTTGCTCCCCCTCAATCCGCCGATATCAACGATCACACACAACGGCGGATTGGAGGCGAGATACACTCTTGTCAATGGAAATATCCGGCACCTCCAATACCGACTTCGTTGGTACAGACGTCACGCCCTACGGCTGTTCTCGGGAAGGCATGGCAGCCGTCCCCTACACCATAAAAATAAACAGATTTTCCATATTGAGAATTGCTGCTTCACCATCGATGGTTACTATGGGCATTTGTAAACGGGTATAATGGAGATTAACCAATAAAATCAGGCAGAAGGGGCAGGCATGGAGAGTGGCAACGCGAGTTTGACAAGGGCAGCAAAGGCAAAAGCAGACGAGTTTTATACCCAACTTCCGGATATCGAAGCAGAATTAAGACATTACAAAGAACATTTCAAGGGTAAAAAAATCCTCTGTAACTGCGACGACCCTTTTGAGAGCAATTTTTTCAAATATTTCGCCATGAATTTCAACCACCTCGGTCTGGCAAAACTGACTGCCACCAGTTACGTTGATTCGCCGATCGCCGAAGGGCAGCTGCCGCTCTTTGAAGTGCGAAATTTGGGCGTCAAACAGGGGGATGCCAAAAAACCTTACAAAATTGAAATCACCGAGGTGACCGATGAAGACGGCGACGGCGCCACCGACCTGGCAGATGTCGAATATCTGCTTAAAAACCGGCGCAATACCCTCAGCCTGCTGCGGGGCGATGGCGACTTTCGCTCGCAGGAATGCATCGACCTGCTCAAGGATGCCGATATCGTGGTTACCAACCCGCCCTTCTCACTCTTTAGAGAGTATGTGGCACAGTTGGTTGAGCATGATAAGAAGTTTATTATTATTGGCAGTAAAAATGCCATCACTTATGTAGATATTTTTCAATTGATGAAGGATAATAAGACCTGGCTCGGTAATGGCTTTCCTAATGGGAATGCCTACTTCAAGATACCACCAAAATATTCCCGTGATTGGGCGGAAGGGGTGTATGACCCTAACACTGGTTTGGTTAAGTTTCGAAATGTGGGTTGGTATACCAATCTGGATTTTTCAAAACGCCATGAAAAACTGACCCTCTATCGAAAATACGATCCTGACGCGTACCCACATTACGACAATTATGACGCCATCAACGTAAATAAAGTTGCTGATATCCCATACGATTACAATGGCGTGATGGGCGTGCCAATTACCTTCCTTGATAAATACAATCCGGCACAATTCGAGATAGTTGGTAATGAAAAGACATTAAACATCTCGAAAGGACGTGGTTACATAAATGGTAAGCGATTATACGGAAGAATTTTTATTAGAAAGCGCAAAGGGGCTGCAAAATGAAAATCGAACTACACGAAATCACCATCGGCGATGTCGCCAGAAACTACGTCGACAACGACGAGGAGGGCGTTTTGGGCTATGACCTCAGGCTGAACATCCGCCCGAAATATCAGCGCGAATTCGTCTATGACGCCGAAAAGCGCAACGCCGTGATCGACAGCATTCGCAAAGGCTACCCGCTCAACGTCATGTATTGGATGAAAAACGAAGACGGCACCTTCGAAGTTATGGACGGGCAGCAGCGCACGATCAGCTTTTGCCAGTATGTGCAGGGTGACTTCTCGGTTGACTATCTCGCCTTCCACAACCTGACCCAATCCGCGAAAGACCAAATTTTGGAATACAAGCTGATGGTCTACATTTGCGAAGGCAGCGATGACGAACGGCTGGCATGGTTCCGCATCATCAACATGCAGGGCGTCAAACTGACCGACCAGGAGCTGCGCAACGCCACCTACACCGGACCCTGGCTGACGCATGCCAAATCGATCTTCAGCAAATCCAACGCGCCGGCGTATTTGCTGGCGAAGGATTATGTGAATGGTTCTGCCATCCGGCAGGATATTTTGGAAACCGCCTTGAAATGGATATCGAAAGACCACATCCAGGACTATATGTCGGCACACCAGCACGACCCCAACGCCAACGAATTGTGGACCTACTTCCGCAACGTGATCGAATGGGTGCAGGCTACTTTTACCACCTACCGCAAGGAAATGAAGGGCATCGGCTGGGGACCGCTGTATGACCAGTATAAGGACCAGCTCTTCGACACCCAGGCGCTTGAGCGCGAGGTTAGGGAACTGATGATGGACGATGACGTTACCAGCAAGCGCGGCATCTATCCCTATGTGCTCACCCGCAGCGAACGCACGCTCAACCTGAGGGGCTTTACACTCAGCCAGAAGCGCTCGGCTTATGAGCGGCAGGGGGGCATCTGCCCGATGTGTGGGCAGCATTTTGAGATTGAGGAAATGGAAGCCGACCATATCACCCCCTGGCACGCCGGCGGTAAAACCGACCCCGCCAACTGCCAGATGCTGTGTAAGGAAGACAATAGACGCAAGGCGGGGGTGTGATCTTGCTACCGATTGTTTCGCAAGTCATGAGACGAGTGAAGAATAGAATACAGCGTTTGAAAATATACCAATAAAAATGATTGTTTGAGTTGATAGATAAATGACAAGAAATATAACGCCGATTGATCTTGAAGTTGATTGGACGAGTTTGCCAAATTTTATCCCTATTATTTACCCTTTAGTGGAATCATATTGCACCGCATTTGGATATCTTAGAAAACTTGATATCATTAAAAAAAGGTACGGATTTGATGGCAACGGTGTTTATACACTTCAAGACCTTGGATCTTATTATGGAATACACAGAGAAAGTATTCGCCAGCTTCAAGATTCTGTAGAAAAAAAGATAAAGGAAACTTTACTTGGTAAAGAACCAAGGGTGAATATTCCCATTGAACTGATCTCTGAGATTTTAGATTTCAAAACAAAGCTAAGACAGTTGGGTCCGATTTTTACCGAAGATGACCTCTTTGAGGTTATCCAACAAAAATATCAATATAAACCGACAGAAAATGATTTCGTAGCAATCCAATTCTTGTTAAAACTATTAGATTTTTCAATCATCCTTAATACACAGCTTGGATCAAACATACCAATGACCAGAATATGGATAAGTGACTCTGGTTTTGACGTAGCAAAGTTTATTAATGTAAGAAAACGAGTAAATGATATTCTTCTAAAATCTGTCAAACCTCTAAGTTTCTTTGAGATAATAGTATTGGTAAACAAGGGTAGGAAGAATGTAACTCAACAATCAACAGTTCAATTAGCAATAAATACAATAAACCATTTGGAAATACCAGATGAAAATTCGTATCAGGCAGGTTTTAATTTATTAGGATCGTTAGCCGATAAGGCATATAGAGTTTTATATGAGGAACAGAAGCCACTCAAAATTGGAGAATTGCATCGAGAAATCAACCACAGATTAGCACTGGGTCAATCCAATGGGGATGTACCTATACGTTCAATAAGCCAACAACTTACCAATGATAAGCGTTTTAAACCCATCGGTAGAAGTGGCTGGGCTCTTGCAGAGTGGGACAATATTTCAACAACCACAATTAGTGATGCTATCCAGGAATTTCTTTATGTCAAAAATGGTGAAGCAACTGTCACTGAAATTAGTGAGTATGTAATTAAAAAACGCCCTAATGCTTCGATAAAAACTATTAATTCTCTTCTTTCTCAAAGAGACAAATTTATAAAGGCGTCCGAAAATACATATATACTAAGCGAGTGGCAGAAAAAGCCCTCTTACCAACATAAAAAAGTTAATAGTAGAAAACAGTCCACTATTAGAGAATCGGTTCATCAGGCTGTTCGCGAATACTGTGAACTAAATAATTTTGAATCGGTGAAATTGAGCCAATTAAAGTTGTATGTACAAAAGAAGGTTGGGTGTAAAGGTCAAACATTTTATAGGTATCTCGGGGAAATGGGGGATGTTCAGAAGGAAAAAAGAGAAGATGGTGTTCATTGCAGATTGTTAGTAAAACCGGTTGGTGTTATGAAGCCAAACAATGAAGGAGATTGGTCTGAGATAATATCTCAAGGTGAGTCAAAAGTGGTTGAATTTAAGCTGGCTGCCAAATGGAATAAGTTTACTCAAAAGGTAGATGGGAATATGATTCAACAGATTGTGATTGAGGTTGCTGGTTTCATGAATTCAGATTTCGAAGGTAGGATTTTCATTGGGGTCGAAGATGGAACCAACAAAATTGTCGGAATTGAAGAAGACATCAAAGTCACTGATAAAGGGAAACAAGACCAAGATGGCTATCAGCTTTTCCTCAGCAATTCAATATCCAGTCAAATTGGACAGGACTTAGCTGCTAATTTCGAAATACAGTTTCAGACAATAAACGGGAAAAAGGTTTGTTGTATTATTGTACAACCTGCCCATCGAGTTGTTTATGTAGACAATCATTTGTATCTGCGGAATAACAACCAAACAAATAGATTAAACGCTAAAGATGCAATTCAGTTTGAAAAACACAGAACACAAAAGTTGATGTAACATTCTTTCTGTAAATCGCTGAACCTTAACAAAGGTGGTGAGTCAGAGGTATCCATTAGGTCACGACAATCAAAAAAGAAGAACGACATGACTCACCAAACTGATTTTAGTAGGTGTGTTCCCAAATGAGGCTTCTTGCTTGGGACTGATTTCAGCGCGATTAATGGATACCAGTGAAGAATTACAGATTGGAAAGCATTATTGCCCTGGTATAAAAATTGATAACCAACGGGTAATTGTGATATGATTTTCAGAAATAAGGATGCGTAATCTTTTAGTCGTAGTTAACTGTAAAAATATTGTTTGGATTATAATATCTACACACAATTTTGTTTTCAAATAAAACAAATCTGGTGACAAACAACTTATTCTGAGCGTCTATCTAACAAGGAGGGATCATGGAAGACCAACCGACAATTCATTTACTCCCAACGGAGCCTGAAAAAAAGAAATCAAAATTTCCATTAGTTATACTCATTATCGTCATTGTTTTTGTTATTGCATTTCTCTTGGTTCGCCCAGGGGTTTTCACCATCCAGCCGATTGGCGCAATGCCCGAAGGAATTACCTTTATTTACCACTCCCGAGGGTCCGAAATGCCATTTTTCTCATCACCGGATGGATTGTGCCTACAAACTACGGGCGGTGTTTCTCTCCTTTGCAGGGGCATAGCCTTCACCTCGGTCGAAGAACTTACTGATCGTATCATTATTCGCTTGCCGTATGTCCATTGGGCTTACCTGCGATCAACAGGCGGTCTGGAGTTTTCCAATTGATAACCTTAATTTCAGGATGATTTTACAAACAAAGCAATAGGGAACGCGGTCATGATGATGCTGGGAGCAAAGCGAGCAGTACTTGTCCCGTTCCGCCTCCGGCAACCTGTCATTGCGAGCGCAGCGAAGTAATCTAAAGTCTCGTCATTACAATCCTGGCGATTTTGAGTTTTGTTCATGCGGAAGGGGTCAAGCCCCTTCCCTACAAACCAGCCCTCTCCTGGGAGAGGGTCCGCGAAGCGGGGGTGAGGGAAAAGCAGTCTCAATACACCCCTCATCCACCACTTCGTGGTCCCCCTTCTCCAACGGAGAAGGCTAACTCAACACACCTCCCCACCCACCACCCTGTCATCCTGACCGCAACATTGCCGTAGGGAACGCGGCTTGTCCCGTTCCGCCACCGGTGATTTGAATTTTGTTCGTGGGGAAAGGGATGAGCCTCTTCGCTACAAACCAGCCCTCTCCTGGGAGAGGGTCCGCGAAGCGGGGGTGAGGGAAAAGCAGTCTCAATACAGACCTCATCCACCACTTCGTGGTCCCCCTTCTCCAAAGGAGAAGGCTAACTCAACACACCTCCCCACCCACCACCCTGTCATCCTGACCGCAACATTGCCGTAGGGAACGCGGCTTGTCCCGTTCCG
>ENA-UOOH01001613-UOOH01001613.1-fermentation-metagenome-genome-assembly--contig:-NODE-1613-length-21562-cov-7.021760_pt1 | contig 21562 bp, 14 predicted proteins | sample MGYA00245778_ERZ724025 | MGnify/ENA primary metagenome ERZ724025 (study PRJEB28704, sample SAMN03018313) | fermentation metagenome | biome: anthropogenic terrestrial biome; feature: soil; material... | reverse complement strand
CTTTTTGCAGCGTTCGCGTCCGAATGTGAGCACATGGCCCGTACCTTTTGTCAAAAATGGCGCACCCCAGTTCTTGCCACGTGCCCGGGCATGCAGCCGACCGCGCTCAGACACGCAGACACGCAGACACGCAAGGGACGACTTTGGCGAGGTCCTGCCTCATCTGAGAAGCCCCGTCCGGACAAGCAGTACCGACACGTTGAAGTCCACCTGGACGCGGGGATAGACCTTCTTGAAATCCTCGTAAGACATCCGAGGCATTCGCACTCGTACCTCATGATACAGCCTCATCGCGTCCGAGTTCCAACCCTGAAGGCGCTCGAGCAACCGGCCAAGTCTGTCCTCCATGTCGAGCGCCGCCGCCACCTCGAGCTCATCCAGTCTCTTGCGGTTGAGCAGGGGCAGCCGGTACCCTCCCGAATCCAGCAGTGTGGCGTTCACGCGCATGTCCACTGTCAGACGCGGCGCGTCTGCATCACCATGATGCGCCTTGACCGTGGTCCGGGACCCCAGAATGCGAATCAGCAGCTCTCTGCCCTCATGCTCGAAAGGATACGTACCGCCGGGATACTTCCGATGCGACACGCAGTAGAGCATCAGGGAGTCAGCGGGGCCTACCAGCCCCGCATACTTGACGCCATCGTACACAGCTGCCCCCACGCCCTGTAATCGGTCGGCCTGAGCTGTCTCATCAATGACGGTCAAGCTCAAGTCCCCCGTCTTGTTCACAAGAATGGCCATGATCTCCCATGATTGCGGGTAGTGGACGTGCCCCAATCCCATGCGGCTCTGTGTCTGGATGGCATCGAGCGTATCGGTGAAACCTCGACCGCTCGGGGATTCGGCGCGAAGCAGTTCGCTTGTGTTCTGTTCTGTGGCAAAAACCAGGGGGGTCATGGGAACGAACCGTGTGAACTGAAGCGTGCGTAGAGCGCTAGTCAGGTCTTCCGGTCTCATTCCCGCACCAACGGCCACATACTGGAGCGTCGAGAGGTCCAGCACGCCTCCGACCATCGCGCGCATCTTCTCTACGGCTTCCTCAACATTGGCTCCGCTCTCCACCACCACCTGCACCCTGGCTCGCGTCTTCTCGCCGCCCCCCGCCGCGCCGGCCCCGCCGACTCCGCCCTCGCCGCCCTGCACAGGGATCATCAGCGACACTTGGATCCGATCGCCTTGTTCGGAGTCCACTGAGTCCAGTCCCATGACGTACACGAACGCACGCCTGTCGATGTCGATCGCATCCCAGCACCCGGCGGTCGCGACCATCGTCAGGAGTATCGATGCCAAGGCGGCCGTCTTCCGAAGCAGACCGCAGCCATGCATGCAGCGCACCTCAGCGACCACTGGCCGCATCGGACCGGAGGAATGCAACCAACGCGAGAATGAGTGTCATCACGGCTGCGGCAGCCCCGAGAATCACCCACATACTTGCGAACTCCATGACCGTTCTTATCCCCTTGAAGGTCCCGGACAGGACGACTAGTGTGATGCCCAGCCCCACAACGAGCGCCGGATGCATCCGCCTCGCCGATGGCGACACCAGGTCACTCAGAGTCTGCGCACAGCTGTAGAAATATGACATCGCCGCTACGATCATTATGTACCTGAAGAACACGGTCAGCACAAAGTCGAACCTGCGTATGGGGAAGAGCCCCGTCTTGGGAGCCACCACCTCCAGAAACGAGGCAGCCGGATACGTCAGCAAGTTGGCATACGGCCATCCAAACGCGATCAGAGGCATGGAGGTGAAGATCAGGAACGTGAGGACGCTGGCCAGCGTTCCCGCGACACCCGCAGTCAGCGCGCTGCGGCCGGGCGGGTTTAGGGCGGGTCCTGTGATGAACGTAATCAGGTGGCCGTGGTACATGCTCATAGCGGTGCCCACAAGGCGCAGCGGGTCAGCGGTGAGTTCGGAGAGCCTGACCGGCGCCAAATTCGAAAAATCCAATTTGCTCGCGAAAAATGGCCACAACCAGCTGATCAGGAGAAAAGGCGCCACTATGAATATGAGAGCGTCGTTGACGCGCACCAATGTCTTCAGCCCTGAAAGCGACACCAGCACGATGACAAGCACGTTTGTGGCAACAAGCACAGTCACCGGCGTGAACTGCAGCTTCGTATCGGACAGATAGTGGGCGAACACAGTAACGTTCGCGAGTGCGCCGCCCAACCAGAACAGAATGTAGAGACCGCCGATGGCAAACGCCAGCGGTCGGCCGACCAGCCGCGGCAGGAACTGGCCCAGCCGCTCCTCCGGAAATCTGGTGTGAAGATGGTACACAGCCCACACCCCCACCATGGCCGGCGGTATCGCAATGATGGGCACTGCCCACGACAGGCGCCCGGATATCGAGTACAGCAGCTGGGGCATGAACAGGTAGTTGGCGCATACCGAGTACTGCATGATGAGCCATGCAGCCTCCGGCCAGCTCAGATATGGTTCACGCATCGGCGGTACCCTCCGCCTCCTCGGCCCGCTGCTTCTTGACCAGTTCCACGGCAAGCGGATCCGGCACGCGCATGGCCACGTCCTTCATCATCGCCGTCCATCTCCACGGCGCTATGGGCGACATAAAGGAGACTCCAAGTACGTCCACCGAACAAGCGTAAACCAGGATTATCAGCCCGGCGGTAGTCAGCCCGATTATGCCGAGGAACGCGGCGGAGAGCGTGTACAGGTACTTCACCATCCGCCAGGACAGCTGGTTCTGGTAGTCGGGGATCGCGAATGAACCAATGGCAGTGAGCGCCACCACAATGATCATGACGTTACTCACGAGTCTGGCCTGAGCGGCCGCCGTGCCCAGAATGAGGCCGCCGACGACTGTGGCCGCGCCGCCCACGTAAGTAGGCAACCTTACGCTCGCCTCGGCCAGCATCTCCAGGGCGATGTCCATGATCAGCACTTCGATCACGGGAGGATACGGCACGCCCTGCCTGGCTGCAGCGATTGTCATCACGGCGTGAGCCGGCAGTATGCCCGGGTTGAACGAGGCGATGCCGATGTACAGCCCGGGGGCCATCGTTGCGGCCAGCCAGCCCAGAACTCGAACCGTCCTGAGCAGAAATGAATGTATGGGCAGGTTGTAGTGGTCTTCGTTGGCCTGAAACGACGTGACGAGCTGAATTGGGATCACAAGGGCGAAGGGCGAGTTGTCGCAGATCACCGCCACCCGTCCCTGCAGAATGCCAGAGCATACACGGTCGGCTCGCTCGGTCGCGGCCGCGGGCGGGAACAGCAACCACGTATGCTTCGCCAGATACGCAACTAGATATGAGCTGTCAAGAACGCCAGGAGCATCGATGGCCGTGAGTCGCTGGACGACCGCGTCTACGATCTCAGGCGAAGCCTTGCCCTCGAAGTAGCACACAGCCACTCTTGTGCGCGTGTCGCAACCCACGATCAACTCGCGGACCCTGAGGTTCCGGCTCCTGATACGTTGCCTCACGAGGGCGAGGTTGTCGGAAAGACCTTCGGTGAGACTGTCCCTGGGCCCCCTGACCGATGGCTCGGATATAGGGGGGCTGATCTGGCGTACTACCCTTCGCCTCAGGTCGAGCATGTATGGTGTGGGACGGCCGTGCACAATCAGAGCGGCTTCGCCTTCGGCCACCCCGTCCACTGCGGCTTCGATGCTTCGCGCCTCCGACACATCGGACACAGGCAACAGCCGCGCCGCTTGGCCCTTTTCCTGTAGCTCACACCAGCCGGCCTTGTTGAGCGGTTCAACCAGGCTGTGCCGGACGGCCCCCTGCTCAACGAGGGGCGATATGAACAAGCACACGATCCCGTCCGAGATCCGCCTCACTACCAAGTCATCGGGTCTGCCCAGCGCAGTGGATATGAGGCCGATCTGCTCTTCCACATCGTCAAACCGCGCACCCGAATCAGGCGCGTCAGGCGCGTCACGCGCGTCAGGCGCAGCATACTCAGCAGTAGCATCCGTCGCGTTGAGTCCCTCGGGCACATCGGCCTGGGCCGGCAGCGATCTAGGAGTGATCTTGATCGGCTTTCGCATTCCAATACCTGCCTCAGTGTTTCAGATCACACCTATCGTTCCCGCTTTTGACGCGCCCGAACCACCCAGTTGCACAGCCGCGCGGCGCAACTAGACTATGCCCTCGCCGCGCGCGCCAGAATCCCGCGCGCAGCCACTACCCCGGATGCCGATGCCTGCATCAGGCCGCGGGTCACGCCGGCCCCATCTCCGGCTGCGAACAAGTTGGTCACCTGCGTTTCAAGATCGCTCGCGAGCTCCAGGCGGTTGGAGTAGAACTTGACTTCAACCCCGTAAACAAGCGTGTTTCTGGAGTAGACGCCAGGCGCCATCTTGTCCAGCGCCTGCATCATCTCCATGATGTCCACCAGGTGCCGGTAGGGGAAGACCAGGCTCAGGTCGCCGCAGGTGGCATCGTCGAGCGTTGGGGCAACGGTACCCTTTCGTAGCCTGTCCATTGTGGTACGGCGGCCATTTATGAGGTCGCCCAGTCGCTGCACGATCACTCCACCGCCGAGCAGGTTGGCGAGGCCCGCTACGTACTTGCCGTACAGTATGGGCTCCTTGAACGGCTCGGTGAAGTTCTTGCTCACGAGCAACGCGAAGTTGGTGTTCTCCGTCTTGCGTTCGGCGTAGCTGTGGCCGTTCACCGTCATCAGACCCGCGTTGTTCTCGGCGACCACCTCGCCGTAGGGACACATGCAGAAGGTGCGAACCTTGTCGTCGAAGGTCCGGGAGTAGTATACGAATTTCGATTCGTATACGATGTCGGTTATGTGCTCCATGACGGCCGCCGGCAACTCCACCCGTACACCGATATCCACGGGATTCACCGCGGTGCGCAGGCCAAGCGCGGACGCCTGCCCTGCCAGCCATGAAGCGCCCTCACGCCCGGGAGCGACTATCACGTACTTCGCCCGGACAAACCGTCCATCACCGGTCTCAACCCCTGCAACGGCCCCGTCCTTGGCCACCACCCGCGCGGCGCACGTGCTCAGGTTGATATCGACCTTGCCTTCGAGAGCCTTGCGCATGCCCTCCAGAATGTGACCTGTGCGCCCGGTCCCCAAGTGCCTAATCCTGGCGGGTATCAGGGTCAATTCCGCCAGCTTCGCCCGGTCTCTGAGTTCGGATACTTTCTCGTCTTCCTCGCCCCACACATCCTCCGGGGCTCCGTAGTCCAGATACACGCGATCTACCTGGTCTATCAGGCGCAACAGCTCTTCCCTTCCAACATAAGTATCGAGCATTCCCCCAACGTCTGCAGACAGCGTCAGCTTGCCGTCGCTGAACGCCCCGGCGCCTCCCCATCCCGACACCACGCCACAGGGATCGCACTTGACGCAGTTGACCTTGCGGCGCTTGGACGGGCACACCCGACCCTCTATCCCGCGTCCCTTCTCGATCATCAGCACCCGGAGGTCGCCAGAGCGCGAAAGCTCCAGCGCCGCGAATATGCCTGCCGGCCCCGCGCCGACGATAATCACATCGTAAGCTGCTTGACCCACCTGCCCAACACCTCCTTGACGTCCAACTGCCGCACCCATGCGAGAGTGCGGCAGTCGGCTCTATCTCTGAATCAGACCGGGCGCTGCGCAGACCGACTTGCGCAGCCTACCTGCCGGTGTTCATTGCTATCACTTCGAAGAACTGGATTGCGTGAGTCGGATTGGATACCCTGCGAACGCTCACACGGATCTTGCTTGCGACCACCGGAGTGAACTTGAACTCGAAAGCGATGGTCGATCCAGACCGGCTCATGTAGTTCTTCTGCTGAGACGTGCTGCTGAACGAACCCACCGCAACCCAGCGACCGTCCTTCTCCACCTCGACTGTCATGTCCATCGGGTAGTGCCCCACATCGCTCATGGTCTTGATGTAGTTGATCGTCTGAGCCTTCGCGAACTCGACCATGATCCATTCAGCGCTGCCTCCAGGACCTGGTCTGGCAGCCTCCCAGTAGGTCCGCGCGTTGCCGTCGTTGGCGTTGCCGGGGGACCTGGCCGGGCCCTCCGATGTAGCAGGCGCATAGCTCGATGCGGAAGCCTTGCCGCCGTTGGACGATTGCGCCCAGTTCACATTGGTCGTCGGCGAAGGCGGCGGCGGAGGAGGAGGAGGAGGAGGAGGCGTGGCGCCGCTGGTCGTGACCGAGAAACCCGACATCACCGCCACGTTGCCTGCAGCATCGCTCGAAACCACCTGATAGTAGTAGGTAGTCTTCTCGCGCAGCCCGGTCAGGGTCACACTATGGCTTGTTCGAAGCGATCCGGACGGCGTTGGGGTGACGATTATGGACTTGGCGCCCACGTCAGCGCTGGTCACCGACCTGTCGCCCGCGGACTCGCGCATGCCGGCGCCGCTGGTACCGTATTCCACCCTGGACGTGGCAGGTTCATCCGTGTTCCACGTGATCGTGGCCGAATTCGCTGTCACGCTGGTAGACTTGACGTTGCTGATCCGCGGCGGCCGCGTATCCAGAGTGATGGAGCTGGAGTAAGTCGTGCTCTGGACGCCGTACATGTCGCGGAACTCCACGGACACCGTCTTCTTGCCATCGCCGGGGCTGATCCGGTAGGCGAACGGCGTCTGCAGAGCCATCCACCCTGACCAGCTGCCGTTGCCCTCACGAAGCCTCATATCGATTTGGCCGCGGTAGTCGTCGCGGGCCGATATGGCCAGCTGCACGTCGTTGGATCTGGTATACGCGGCGCCGTTGTCTATGCGTATGCTCCCTGTGGGAGGATTTCCCCTCTGGGACGTGCGGAACGTCTGCGTTGTCGACTCGGCCACATTGCCGGCCTCATCAGCCGAACGCACCTTGAAGTAGTAGGTAGTGTTCGGGCTGAGCCCGCGGAGCAGCACCGTGTGGGAGGTCACCCTCTCGGCCTGCCCCTGGCTCGCGCTGGGCGAGTAAGTGCCGAAGAGAACCCAGGAATCGGACGACTTGTTGGTCCGCCACGTCACCGTAGCCGAATCCGGTCCGATGTTCTTGACCTCCACCCAGCTTGTGCTGAGGGGCGTCGTGTCGACGGTGATAGATGCTGATGCCTGCGCTTCATTGCCAGCAGCATCTCGCACTCGAACCGTTGCCGTCCTCCTGCCGTCGCCCGACGAGAAGCGCCAGGTGGTGTAGGCCGTGTATGGCTGCCACTGGCCGAATTGAGTCTTGTCGTCGCGTAGACTCATCTCAAGAACGCCGCCTGAGTCATCCTGCGCGGCGATGTAGAGCTGGACCGCGGCGCTGTTCGTAGACTGCGCGCCGTTGTTTATGCTCAACCTCACCGTGGGGGGCGTGGTATCCGCCGGTTGCAGACGGAATGTCATGTCGGCAGACTGGGCTCGGTTGCCCGCAGCGTCCGTCGACACCACCCGATAGTAGTAGACCACGCCGGACCTGATGTTCGTCAGCGCGACCAGGTGAGACGTGGTCATTGCGCTCGTCCCCGTACGCGCCAGGCTGATCCCGGAAGACCAGTATTCCACGTAGGAATCGGACGGCTCGTCAGTCCACCATGTCACGCCCACGGAATCGCGCCCCGTAACGCTGGCCTCAACGCGACTGATCACCGGGGGCGTGGTATCCGCCATTTGCAGCCTGAACGTCATGTCGGCAGACTGGGCTCGGTTGCCCGCAGCGTCCGTCGACACCACGTGGTAGTAGTAGTCTGCGCCGGGCTGCAGACCTGTCAAGTTAACTAGGTGAGACGCGGTCATCGCATCGGCGCCCGTGCGCTGCAGGCTGGACCCGTACGTCCAGTACTCCACCCACGAGTCAGACGCCTCGTCTGTCTGCCACGTCACTGCCGCAGCCCCGTACGCACCCGGCGCCGCCTGCACTCCGTAAATGAAAGGAGGCGTGGTATCAGGAGCCTGCACAGTCGCCTCGACCGGCGCATGGTTGCCGGCGCCGTCTACCACTGAGAAGTAAAGCTTCTGCCCGTACATCGCACTGGGCGGAAGAGTTATGGCGAGATCCCCGCCGTACCAGTCGTACCACTCCCAGTCGTTTCCATCGAACGACAGCCAGAAACCGAGTATGCCGCTTTGATCTTCTGCCGTGATCGAGGCCCTCGCTCTGCCGACCGCGCCTGCATACGCTGGCGGGCCCATGTTGGCTAGGGTGACCGAGGCCGCCGGCGGAGTTGTGTCAAGCATAATAGACCCTGGCTCGCCTGCAACGTCGAAGAAAAGAAAACCCTTGAACTTCATCTGAACCGTCTTCTTGCCGTCGCCGGGCGCCAGTTCCCAGCCGAATTCGCCGTACGGATCAGGCTTGGCGAACCACGTGCTCCAGGAGTACCCATCATTGCTGAAAGCGACTTGCGTGAGATCGCCGTACACGCCCAGCCTCACATTCCGGCTGTTAGTGTAGGGTGCCCCGCCGTTGATGAGGACCCCCGTGAAAGGCTTGTCGGACGCGGGCGTGCCCTCAATCGCACGAGGCTGAATCGACTTCGGAGACACTCCCCTGGGACTGACCTCCCGCTCAATGCGCGACTTGTATGTGGTCGCTACGCGGTTACCGGGATTGATGCCCAAAGCGTCATTGACAGTCGCAAGAGCGCCTGATGCGTTCCCCATCTTCCACTGGGCTATGCCCTTGAGCAGAAGCGCATTGTCGGACGCGTACGCGGGAAGCGCATTGGCCAGATCCGTCAGCACCCCGAGCGCCTGGGACGTCGAGCCGGACTGGAGCAAAGCCGATCCGAGCCCAAACCGGGCCCGAGTGAGGTTGGGGTTGCCCGCTACTGCCGCCGCGTAATACCCCGCCGCTGAAGACGGCTGCCCGGCAAGCCTCAGCATGTTGCCCAGCGCATCTCGCGACAGCACCGACTCCATGTCCCTGTAGGCCGCCTGCTGGTATGCTTCGAGAGCTTGATCGTGCGCCCCGCGCGCCAGGCGCACATCGCCCAGGATTTTGAAGAGATACGCGGGCGCGTCCGGCCTGGACACCCCCTGCGCGAGCATGGATTCGGCCGAGTCAAGCCGCCCGTTTCTGAACTCGAGCACACCCGACGCTCCCAGTATCAGAGCGTTTCCAGGATCGCCCGCCGCAGATCGGATTCTCTCAATCTGCGCAGCGGCAGCCTGCGTATTGCCGTCTTCCAGGTATACATATGCCAAAAGCACAGCCGGTGCCACCGATGCACGGTCATCGCCAACCGCCTGTTCCAACGCGGCCCGCGCGTCGGCCTGCCTGCCGCTGACAAAATGCAGCAGGCCCTGGCGGTAGTAAGCCTCGGGGTAACGAGGATAAGACGCCACTGACTTCGCATATGCATCCAATGCGAGTTGAACATCTTGGTATCCCTGTTCAGTCAGAGGCGGAAAACCCAGTTTCCCGAGGGTACCCGGCTCAGTCATAAGCTCCATTCGATAGTTGAAAACCCGAGCGCATCTCGACCGCTGCTCATATGCCTGCCCCAAGCCGAAACTGGCCCGGGTATTTCCGGGCTCCATGGACAAGGCTGCGTTGAACTCGCGTATGGCGTCATCCGCGGCTCCTGAAGCCAGGTATCGCTCCCCACGGAGTATGTAGTCATACGCAGATGTCTGCGCTACGGACACAGCCGATGCCAGGGCCAGAACCGCTACAGCCACTGCGAACACGCTCAGTATGCGTCTAGTGTGTCTCATTTGCCACCCTCCTTCAGTTGGGCTGATTAGCTGAATTCGGTATGTTAGACGCGAGCGTCTGCACAGAGTTCCTGACAGCCGCGCGCGAACGCGAATCGGTCACGGGTATATCCGGTTCAGTAGCCTTGGGAACGGTATCATCTCTCTCACATGCTCACTGCCGCTGATCCACGCAACAGTGCGTTCGATGCCGAGGCCGAAGCCGGAGTGCGGCACGGAACCGTACCGACGTAGGTCGAGGTACCATTCGTAGCCTGCCCTGGGCAGATCGTGCTCACGCATTCTCTGTTCGAGGAGGTCCAGATCGTGAATACGCTCACTGCCGCCGATGATCTCGCCGTAGCCTTCCGGCGCCAAGAGGTCGGCGCACTTTACTACCTCGGGCCGGTCCGGCTCAGGCTGCATGTAGAAGGCCTTCACCTTCGTGGGATAACCGGTGATGAACACCGGCTTGTCGAAACGCGAGCAGATAACGGCTTCATCGGGCGCGCCGAAATCGTCGCCCCACTCGAACTCCCTGCCCCCAGCGTGCAGCATCTCTACGGCCTCATCATACGACACCCTGGGGAAGGGCGCGGTCACCGCTTCCAGCTTGGACAGGTCCCGCCCAAGCAGGACCAGCTCATCGTGGCGGTTTTCCAGGCAGCGCTTGACTATGTGCGACACAAACTGCTCCTGCACCACCATGTTGTCGTCTTGGGTGGCATATGCCATCTCAGGCTCGATCATCCAGAATTCGATCAGATGCCGCCGAGTCTTGGACTTCTCGGCCCTGAATGTAGGCCCGAAGCAGTAGACCTTCCCGAAGGCCATACAGCCTGCTTCGACATACAGCTGCCCACTCTGGCTCAGGTAGGCCTTCTCGCCGAAGTAGTCGGTCTCGAAAAGCGTCGTTGTGCCTTCGCATGCCGCAGGCGTTAGGATCGGAGAGTCGAGCTTGATGAAACCGTTGGTCCGCAGCCATTCCTCGGCTGCGGCAATCACCTCATCGCGGATGAGCAACGCTGCATGCTGGCGCGGGCTGCGGATCCACAGGTGCCTGTGGTCCAGCAGGAAATCCACGCCGTGCTCCTTGAGGGTGATCGGATACTCCTTGGCCAACTGCACCAGCTCTATCCCTGTGAGCGTGAGCTCGAATCCGCCCATTGCCCGCTCATCCGCGCGGACGCGCCCGGTCACGACTATGGATGATTCCTGCGTGAGCCCGCCGCACAGGTCGAACTGATCGGCCGCAAGTTCGCCTCTCACCGCGACCGTCTGCAGAAATCCGGAACCGTCTCTGACGATAAGGAAGTGGATCTTCCCGCTAGAGCGCTTGTTGTACAGCCAACCCTCTATTCTGACTTCCTGCCCCTCATAGCCGCCAATATCGGCAATTCGGACGGAATCCAACGGCTACACCCCCGAAATGTTGAACTTGCCACAATCCCTGCCATAACACCTTTCATTATAATGGCCCATCCAGCGTTTCACAACCTCACCTGCGCCTTGCGGCGCACATTGAAAGGAGCCAGGGTTGCAGACCCCGGCTCCTTGCTGAACTGTGGATATGCAGTGAGCATCGGCGTCAGTCGCCGATATGCCATACCTCCACATCGAGGGTCACGTATTCCAGATACTCGATCCCGAACACGGCCCCCGTGGTAATCCTGTAGTCCCGCACGGTGACTCTGGACCTGAACGGATACTGGACCTTCTCATATACCCTGCCGGGCCAGGGCGAGTCGGGGCCGCTCGGAGTGATCTCGGCGAACTGAACCGGACCGACTGCGTTCGATGTCATGCTGGCAGTGATTCTGGTCAGCATGCCCAGCAACGGATCGGCCGATAGAATGATATTGCCCGTCGACCCGCGATACGTGAAGGCCTCAGTGAACGGGCCTGTGCTCGGCCACTTGATGGTCATGGTCTTCCTGATCATCAGCACTTCGTCGCCCCATCCCCCAGAACTCGGTACCTTAACCAGCTCCGCGTGGACGGGGTATGGATTGGGCGAGTTGACAGTGACCTGCCTCGAGAAGGTGTAGTACCCCTTCTTGACAATAGTTATGTCGTGCACCCCGTAGGCCACGCCCGACATCGTCAGCGGCGTTGTGCCCTGTTCGACTCCGTCCAGGAATACCTGCGCGCCCGACGGCTTGGAGGTCAGTTTGATCGCCCCGCGGGTCGCTGGCGGAGGAGGCGGCGGAGGCACGGTTCCGCGGCCCACCGCGAACGTCGCCGACGCGGACGCCCAATCCTGCCCGAAGTTGGGAGTGACCGTCACCGATTTGACCTCAAATATGAATCTCTCAGCAGATATGTTCACATTGAGCTGCGGTCCGAAACTACCCTGGCCGAGCGAGCGCCTGAGCCACTCCACATCCTGCACTCTTGAAGGTGTAGCGAACATCACCAGTTGCTCCGTTCCCGACGGGCCTCCCACAGTCAGATTGTACCTGACGTTGTCGGGCAGCGAATACGTGGAGCTAGCTCTTCTGTAGTTGCTCTCTGAGTAGATGTTGGGGAATATCAGGCTCACGTTCCCCACCGTGTCGATGTCAAAAACGTAGATGTACGCGTCCCGAGTGGTTCTGAAGTATATGGTGACCTGATCTCCTGGGTCGTACTGACTCCTGTCAGTCCAGATGCTCGCTGAGAACGGCGGATTCGGATTAACGATTATGCTCTTGGCATCAAACTGCGCCAGGGCGTTCGTGCCTGGGATAAGCGCCGCAACCGCCAACACCAAGAGGAACGCCGCAAGGCCGACTCTCCTGCGCAACACCACATTCTCCTCCTTCACAGAACTGGTCTATCCTTCGTCGCATTCAGCCCCCATCACCATGTAGTTGGGAGCCTCTTTGGTAATCTGAACATCGTGCGGATGGCCTTCTCGGAGCCCCGCTCCTGTTATCCGCATGAACCTGGCATGTTCGACAAGCTGGCTGAGATTCGCAGCTCCCACGTAGCCCATGCCGGCCCTGACCCCTCCTATCAGCTGGTAGACGGTGTCAGAAACCGTGCCCTTGTAGGGAACACGCCCCTCGATTCCCTCCGGGACGAGCTTTGAGACCCCTTCCTGGAAGTAGCGGTCGCTCGATCCATCTCTCATGGCGCCCAGCGAACCCATGCCCCTGTAAACCTTGAAGCTCCGCCCCTTGTAAATCTCGGTTTCGCCTGGACTCTCCTCGGTGCCCGCCAACAGTTTGCCGATCATGACCGCATGGGCGCCGGCTGCGAGCGCCTTGGCAACATCGCCGGAGTACTTGATACCTCCGTCGGCCACAATCCGAACGCCCGCCTCACGAGCAGCCGCCGCGCAATCAAGCACCGCTGTGAACTGCGGAACTCCCACTCCGGCCACGACACGCGTGGTGCAGATGGACCCCGGCCCGATGCCGACCTTCACGCAATCGGCCCCTGCCTCGGCAAGAGCCCTGACAGCCTCGCCCGTCGCCACGTTGCCCGCCATCACGTTCACCCTGCCAAAGCTGGCCCGGATGGCTCTGATCGTATCGATCACTCCCCTGGAGTGCCCGTGGGCCGTGTCTACAACGATCATGTCGGCGCCGGCATCGAGCAGACTAGCGACTCTGTCCATCGCATCCTTCGTCACCCCCACCGCCGCCGCCACCCGAAGCCGGCCGTGCTCGTCCTTGGCGGAACTGGGGTACTTCCGCGCCTTCTGAATATCCTTTATCGTGATCAGCCCGCGCAGCCTGAACTCCTCATCCACAAGCGGAAGCTTCTCCACCTTGTGCTGTTTGAGGATCTCTATGGCCTGGTCGACCGTGGTGCCGACAGGCGCCGTGATCAGGTTGTTCTTGGTCATAGCCTCGGAAACCGGCCGATCGTAGTGTGTTTCGAACCTGAGGTCGCGGTTGGTCAGGATACCAACAAGTTTGCCGTCCTCGGTTATTGGGACGCCCGAGATGTGGTAACGTTCCATGATCTCGAGAGCCTCTCTGATTAGGGCTTCCGGCGGAAGGAATATCGGATCGACGATGATCCCATGCTCCGACCGCTTCACCTTGTCCACCTCGGCAGCCTGCGCCGAAATGGACATGCTCTTATGGATCACGCCCATCCCGCCCTCGCGGGCCATCGCCACTGCCATCCTGGCCTCCGTCACTGTGTCCATTGCCGCCGAAAGCAGCGGCATGTTCAGGACGATCTGTTCTGTAAGGCGCGTGGTCACGTCCACCTGCCACGGCAGAGTCTCGGACATGGCTGGAACCATGAGCACGTCGTCGAAGGTCAGCCCTTCTCGTATGTCGAAACCCGAACTATCTTCCATGGAAGCCTCCATTCCCGCGCCTCGTGAGGCATGCCCGACACAAGGCAGCGACATATCAGAGTAGAGTTGCGATGGTCCGTGCATCCACTCGCGTGAAACGCACGGACCCGAATACGCCAATACCTGACTGCTCCTCCATTCGACTCACCTTGACCCGCGCCCCGGCGCGACCCCCTCAGCCGGCCTGATGTGCAGTTCCTTCCACTGCTTAGGGTCTATCTCGCTCGGGCAGTCGTCCACCAAAGACACTCCGGCAGCATTTTGCGGGAATGCGATCACGTCCCTCAGATTCTCCAGGCCCAGTATGACTGCGATCAGTCTGTCAAACCCGATGGCGAACCCGCCGTGCACCGGACCGCCGTATTCGTAGGCATGCAGGAGAAAACCGAACTTGCGCTCGGCCTCCTCGCTCGTGGTGCCTATGATGTTCATGACCCGTTTCTGAAGATCGGGATTGCTGATGCGGATGCTCCCGCTGCCCATCTCGACGCCGTTGAGCACCAGGTCGTACAGCCGCCCCTTCACCGCCGCCGGATCGGACTCCAGTATGGGCAGGTCCTGCTCACGTGGTTGGGTGAAGATGTGGTGTTTGGCCTCCCAACGGTTCTCGTCAGGGTTCCACTCAAACAGCGGGAACTCGGTCACCCACAGAAGCTTGTAGTCGCCTTCACGTATGAGGCCGAGTTTGCGCCCGAGGAAGCGTCTGACCTGGCCCAAAGCGACAGCCGACACTTCCGGGTCATCGGCGACCATGATGATAAGGTCGCCGTCTTCGGCATCGAGCATCCGGACGATTGCACGCTGGGCATCGTCTGAGAGATACTTGGCAATGCTCCCCTTGAGCCGCCCCTCCTCGACTTTGAGCGGCATGATGCCCTTCGCCCTATATATCTTGGCGATCTCCGCAAGCTCGTCAGTCTCTTTGCGGCTGAAGTGAGCGCAGCCCGAAGCGGCTATACCACGTACACGCCCGCCTGAAGCGCACACATCGCGGAAAATGCCGAACTCCGATCGGCTCACCAGATCCGTCAGATCGCGCATCTCCATTCCGAACCTGAGATCGGGCTTGTCGGAGCCGAATCTCTCCATGGCCTCATCGTAGCTGAGCCTCAGGAACGGACCGTTCACTTCAACGCCGTTCACCGCTCGGAAGGCCGCGGAGATGATGCCCTCGATCACCGTGAACACGTCGTCCTCGTCGCAGAAACTCATCTCCAGGTCGATCTGGGTGTGAACCAATTGCCTGTCAGCCCGCTGATCCTCGTCGCGGAAGCAAGGTGCCAGCTGGAAATAGCGGTCAAAACCCGCGATCATCAGCAACTGCTTGTACAGCTGCGGACTTTGGGGAAGCGCGTAGAACATGCCGGGAAAGTTCCTGCTTGGCACCACAAAGTCGCGCGCCCCTTCGGGCGTACTGCGGACGAACAGGGGTGTTTGGATCTCGATGAAATCCCGCTCAGCAAGCCAGTTTCGTACAGCTAGCGCAGCCCGGTGACGCGCATGCATGTTCGCCTGGAGAGAATGGCGCCTGAGGTCGATGTATCGATATCTCAACCTGGCCTCCTCATTGGCCAGTTTGTCATCGGACACCTCCACGGGCAAGATGGGCGCTGCATCGCCCAAAACCTGGATATCGCTGGCAACCAACTCGACGTCGCCCGTGGCGATGGCGTTGTTTCGAGTCCCAACAGGTCTGCTGGACACGGTGCCGACGATCCTGAGCACGCTTTCGCGATGAATGCCACGCGCGCAATCGGCGGCGCTCTGCGAGGCGCCGGGCTCCACCACAGCCTGGGTGAAGCCGTACCTATCGCGTAGTGTGATGAAGACCAGACCGCCATGGTCGCGCACTGAATGAGCCCAACCGCACAAAGTGGCCGTCTGGCCAACATGGGAGGCTCTCAGTTCCCCACAAGTGTGTGTGCGAAGCAAGAAACTCACCTCGATAATAATCAATCCGGGGGAGAATTAAACCAATTATAGACCTGTAACACGTCTCAGTGCAACTTCCTGCTCTCGACTGCAGGAACGGAGGAGAACGTGTATAATCTCTCCAAAGAGGTGACCTTCATGTCGATGCTTGCATGTGGTCTTCTTCAGATAGACCCGTCCCGGTTCAATTCGGCACACGATTTCCGGATCTCTCTGACCGCGCGGATATCGTCGCTTGCGCAAACGGGAGTTGGCTTGATAGTGTTGCCGGCGTATTCGGTCATGATCGGACGCGCGCTCCAGCTCGAATCGGAGGGGCGCTCGCCGTGCAACCCGTTCGAGCTCGCGAGATCGGCAGAACCGGACGGGTTTTCAGAGTGGATGGACTTCTTCGCCGCCGCCGCTCTTTCAAACAGAGTCTATCTCTCTCCCGGCACGTTCATTGCGCCCGTGGGCGGCGGGTTTCAGCATCGCGCCCCGGTCTTCTCGCCGAAGGGCGACCTGATAGCGTCTCAGCTTCAGACGCACCTATCGGAAACCGAGAGCCAGGTGGGCATGGTAGCGGGCACTGACCTTGCTACCATCGACATAGGCAGGTACAGAATCGGCATAGCCGTAGGAACTGACGCATGGTACCCGGAGGTCGGTCGAATCCTGGCGCTCTTGGGCGTAGACGCGATTGTGGCTCCCACGGCCGTGCCGGCGCCATACACTGTCTGGCGCCAGACCAGCGGGCTCTGGCAGATCATCCAGCAGAACCAGGTATTCGGCATCGAGGCCTCGCTGGGAGGATCGTGGCTGGGCGTGGCTTACCAGGCACGATCGCGCGTATTCGCTCCCGTCGAAGCCACCCCCGACGGGCGCGGCGTGCTTGCGGAAGTCACATCGACGTCAATGGTAGAAGAGATGACTGTCTTGCTGGATCCAACCGATCTTCGCGCTGCAAGGCGAACGTTTCCGATATTCGACCATTTCAACATAAGTGTCTACGAAGCACGGCTGATCGATGCGTACCTGGTAGGACGTCCAACGCGCGTCAAACCTGAAGGGAGGTAGCGCAAGGTGAAGAGATTGGTCCATTTCATGCTGGCTCGCTCGTCTGATCCTGAGCGCATCTCCCGGCGCGCCGCGTGGCTGAAGCAGTCCGACGACAGATTCAAACACCGCGACCTCGGAGCCAAGCTGAGCCCGGACAGACCCGTGCCTGAGCGCCTTACGTGCGCCGCGGTGCAGATGAAGGCCACACTGTCGCGCTCGGGCCGTGACTATGTTGACCTCGTATACAGGCTCGCCGGCAAGGCCGCGGCTGCCGGCGCCCACATAGTAGCGTTCCCGGAGTACAGCGGTCTGCCCCTCCTGGGAATGATCCCAGGCATAGAAAAAACTCTCGCCCGCGCCGGCTCGCTGGATAAGGCCGTGGGGCCTGCCGGCAGTGTTCTGGAGGTGTTCAGATTTCTGGGTCCATACGCCGACAGAGCATATCGCGGGGCATTCTCGTCCGTCGCCCGCGAACTGGGCGTCTACATAGTATCAGGCAGCATGGTGCTTCCCGACGACGTCGGCAGTGAGCTTGCCATGCGCTCACTAGGCTACATCTTCGGGCCCAGGGGAGAGCTAGCCGGCAAGTACTACAAGACTCATCTCATGCCGGCGGAGGCCGCCTGGGGGGTGGCCCCTGGCGACTCGCTGTCCACTTTCAACGTTGGAGGGGCGATCGTGGCCGTACCGGTCTGCATGGACGCCACCTACTTCGAAACGTTTCGGATTGCGCGGTTTGCAGGAGCGGACCTGGTTGTGGTGCCCTCCGCCAACAACGAACCGTATAATCTCTGGTATGCGCTGCGCGGAATCTGGCCCCGGATTCAGGAATCGCAGGCCTATGGCATCGGAGCGTGTATGGTGGGAGAATTCGCAGGCCAGACCTTCACCGGCCGGAGCGCAATCCTGGCCCCGCTGGAGCTATCGCCGGGCGGAGACGGCATGCTGGCTCAGGCCACTACCTACGACAGCGAGGAGATAGTCGTTGCCGAAATCGACATCCCGCTGCTTCGCAAGTTCCGGGCCGACAATCCCTTGCGGTTCAACCTTCCGCTCTACCGCAAGTACCTGCCGGCCATGTACAGGTCGGCCCAGGCGGCTCGACGGCAGGACGCCGGTCGGTCGGTCGAAGAGGGGGATGTCAATTGGGAAAGGTAGCACTGGCCGTGTGCGCTCACCCTGATGATCTGGAGTTCTTCTGCGGCGGTTCGACGATTGCCATGGCCCGCGACGGGTGGGACGTGTTTCTTGCGATTGCCACCGATGGTGATCGCGGCGCGCACGACCTTGCAGTATCCCGGGAGTCGCTGGCAGCCCAAAGACGCGAGGAATCACGCAGAGCGGGGCAAACGCTGGGGCTCTCAGGCATAGTCTTCCTCGGAAAAGAAGACGGCGAACTGTATCTGGACCCATCCCTCCGCAGCGACCTGACCCGCGTGTATCGTAAGGTGCAACCGGATCGACTGATCACCTTCGACCCGTGGCGCCGATACGAACTCCATCCCGACCATCGCGCTATCGGCTTCGCCGCGCTCGATGCAAGGCTGGCCGCCAGGCTGCCGCTTTACTATGCGGATCAGCTCCGCGACGGGCTCCGGGTCTGCACGGTCCGGGAGATTCTGCTCTTCAACACGGACGAGCCCGACTGCTACGTGGACATCACAGGCACATTCGACGCGAAGCTCTCGGCGCTAGCTGAGCACCGCAGTCAGTGGGAGTCCATTTGGGATGATACCGCCCGGTCACTGCGGCAGGAGGCGGAGCGCGCCGGACGCGCAAGCGGACATGTAATGGCCGAAGCCTTCAAGCGCATATTCGTTCCCATGGGTCCGGTCAGCGCGGACTGGGATCTCGAAGAGGAGGGCTGTTGACCCGATGCAGTCCGGAGGCGAACGAATCCTCACCGTTCCCGAAGAGCTCGGAGATATCAGGTCGCCCATCGTTACAGGCAATGAATGGGTCTCGCTCCCCGACATCTCGCCGGCCGACGCCAGCATAGCCAGTCTGAACGTCATACACATGGGGTGCAGAGGCATTGTGGAGTGGGTCGGCCCGGAGAGGTCGCCCGGGTGCCGGCAATCCGAGCGGCTTCCCTTCCTCGTCCCCTACATCGCGGATAGTGCAGGCGCAATCGCCGCCCCCGGGCCTTGCGTGTCGTGGGAACGCATGGCGGACTGGATCCCGTGCGCCCGGACGCGGGTGCGGCGAGCCGCGGGCGACGAATGCACGCTCACGTTGATCATCTGCGCCCCCGTTGGTGAGCGCGGGTTCGTTGTCAGGTTCGAACTGTCTGACCTGGTTACGGCTGTGAACGAACAGGGACAAGAGCCGAGTGTGGATTTCGAAGTGGGACTGGCCGGACGCTGGGGAGCCACCCTCAACACGATTTTCACCAGACGGGTCATGCACGTAGTGAACCACGCTTCCTACTCAGCCTGGACCAACTCGATGGTGCTTGAGGCCAGAGGCGCGTCGAGCGTAGCGGCCCTCGCGGTCTCATGCGATAGGTCCATGCAGTGGTCGCTGAGCGGGAGCGATGAGCAACCGCTCGAAGCAGTGCAGGCGCCCCCAGACGGCTCGGAGCAGATCACATTCCGGGTGTGGACCCGCGCCGCGCTTCAACCGGGGCAGACATGCGCAGTTGATTTCTGGTTGGCCGTGAACGCCGATCCCGATGGGGCCGCCACCACCGCAGTGCACTTGAGGCGCGTGGGCTACCAGGCGGCGCTTTCGCACACACTCGGCTGGCTGCAAAGCCGGTCGCATCGGAATCGCATGCCGGCAGAGGCGGCGGACAAGGCCCCGGGCGTGCTGTCCAGAGCCGACTACAACCTGCACTTCTGCCGGTTCTTCGCCCACGGCAGGGCGATCGACACCGAAGAGCTGATAATGCTGACATCGCGCAGTCCGAGGTACTACGTGTCCGCCGCATTCTGGCCCCGCGACACGTTCCTCTGGGCCTTCCCAGCCATGCTGGCGTCCGACCCTGCCTTCGCCCGAGACGTGCTGCTCGCGGGATTCACTCGGCATGCCCGAAACATGGGGATCCACGCCCACTACATAGACGGCGTGCTGCTGTACCCCGGGTTCGAGCTGGACGAGCATGCATCCTACCATGTGGCGCTGGGAAGCTACGTGCAGCGCACCCGCGACATGTCCATAGTCCGAGAGCCGGCAGTAGCCGCTGGACTCGTCCGGTTTCAGGAATCCCTGGCCGAGCTGCGCCATCCACAGGCCGCTCTTTACCGCACGTTTCTGGATCCCAGCGACGACCCTGTGAAGTATCCGTATCTCACCTACGACAATGCGCTGCTCTGGCGGGCATTCACATCCCTGGCGGAAATCGCGCGGGCGGTGGGAGACGATGGCGCCGCTTCGGAATACGCCGATGCAGCGCGTGCAATCCACCGAGCCGTAGGTGAGCACCTGGTGGTAGAGGGTCCGTTCGGGCCCATGTTTGCATGGTCGGCCAATCTGGAAGGCGGGTTCGAGCTGTACGACGATCCTCCCGGCAGCCTCCTGCTTCTTCCGCATTACGAGTTCATCGAACGCAATGATCCCAGGTTCGCCAACACCGTCAAGTTCATAATGTCGAGGCACAACCCGTACCGGTTTGAAGGCGGAGAGTATCCTGGAGTCGGGTGCGCCCACGCAACGCGGCCCTGGCCAATGCACGCATGCAACATGGTGATGGCCGGCATTGCAGACCGCGAGGCCTTGAAGCTGATAGCCGCAGCTCCCCTCGATGGGGAGCTCGCCTGCGAAAGCGTATACGAGACCACCGGCAAAGCGGCTACAGGCTGCGCCTTTGCGACCTTCGCGGGCTATCTGTCGGCAGCGCTGGCGAAGGCCGCCACAAGCAGCGTCATCTGATCCAAGGAAACCACAGTGCAATACGGGGATCGAAGCGAACGTTCTGATCGGAGGCGGCACGCGCACCCTGGAAAACAGGCGCGCCGCGCCCTCCTCCGATTCAATTGGTGAGCGTACGATAGCGAAGTCGATCGCGATCGTCCTGTTGCCAGCTAGTATCGGCGCCAGGATACCGCTAGATGCAGCTCTTGGCCATGCGCGAAACAACTAGCTGATCCATCCTGGCTTCCATAGCCTCAATCCCCCTCCACCCATCTTCACACACGATCTGCTCAAGCACAGATGTCAGCTCAGCAGGAAGGTCGCCTGTCGCATCTGCCCCGTACACGCCGGCGGCTCGGTCCTTGACCATCAGCTTCATCAGAAACACCGCAACATCGATCATCCCCGACGAGCACGCGTCCGTAACCATCTGCTCCAGAAGAGCACGGTCCCCGTCCGTATCGGCGATCACCGGTATCACCTCCTCTACCGTGCGTAGTTCTAATAACTTACTCTTCTTCCATACTACTCTTCTTATCCGGATTCGTAAAGACCGAATTTCGGATGACTGACCCAAATTGTGTAGACCGTGCTAGCCAGGTATTATGGCTTAGCACGCTATGCTTAAGAGCGTGGCTCGTCGTCTGAAAGCTACTGTTGTTTGTCACCACCTATGGCATGTATTGTATCTTCGGTATCGTGCTATAGGTGCAGAACGCCAGCGACTTGGCGCACAACAGAAAAGCCCCGCGATGACGCAGGGACAAATCAAAAATCCGGCGGCGACCTACTCTCCCGGGCGGTTTCCCGCCAAGTACCA
>ENA-UOOH01001612-UOOH01001612.1-fermentation-metagenome-genome-assembly--contig:-NODE-1612-length-21586-cov-8.659050_pt1 | contig 21586 bp, 8 predicted proteins | sample MGYA00245778_ERZ724025 | MGnify/ENA primary metagenome ERZ724025 (study PRJEB28704, sample SAMN03018313) | fermentation metagenome | biome: anthropogenic terrestrial biome; feature: soil; material... | reverse complement strand
CCTCTTCTTAAGACTTGGTGTTCGGAATCCAATCTTCATTTCAACATCCTCCTTATCGGCAAGGCTAAAATAATTAAATTTGATTGCGTGTGCCGAGGACTCCCCAATAACGCGTCCGAAATATGCATGGAAGCCTTTTAACTCCTCGCCTTCGTAATTCAGTCCGTCTTTCACACCCAATTCACGTGTAACCTCTTTAATAGTAGAAAGAAGCCAAGTATTCCGCGATAGCTGAAGCAGGCAGATAGCAATTTCCCCAACCTTAAAATAGCGCCGCTTTGCTCTCCAAAAAAGCCATGAGTTATTAACTTCATCAGGATTGCGGAGGTAGGCGTCCATGGGCTCTATCTCTCCGTTAAATTGGTTACATTTAACCTTTGCCCTGTCTAAATCCGCTTGATCTAAATGTAGTAAATCGTTGAGTAATAACGGTTTCTGCATGTTTTCTTCCTCCTAACCCGGTCAGAATAATATAGCAGTCCTTTCGTCCCAGTTGAGTTTGATTGCCACTTCAGCTTTCCGCATTATTCTGTAATCCTCATTAACCTCAGCCACTTTGGGCTTAATTACAGCCTTAGTCCCATACTTGCTGTGCTTCTTCGACAAAACCATTATTTAATTACTTAAATATTTCACTTATGCCCTTCCTAATCCTGCAAATTGGACCAGTCTATAGTAATTTGGCTAAATCACAGTAAGATTTTTAACATGCCCGAGACAGTATCAGATTAAAACACAGGGATACAAATTTGGGTAGAAAAGGGGTAAGACTGCCGAAATTCGTCCAAAGTACTTGCCGTTTCTAACGTTGCTGCTTGATTCTGCCCCCGTATATTTTTGGTCTAGCAAGCAGAAGACTAATTAATAATAGCAACTGGGGGTCATAGACTTGAATAGGCTAAAACTAATCTTGCTGCTGGCACTTATTCTAATTATGACTATTTACCCAGGCAGCAACACTCCACCTGAGTATAATTTTGACACGTCTCAACGAACAGATGGCCTGCCAAATGAAGGGGAAGAAAACTACCAGGTGCCCGAAATATCTGAAAGAATAACTAACCTTCCCTGGGCCAATGATAAGGATTTTCTTGCAGCAAAAGAAATTTTCAAAACCCCTGTCCTCATGGCGGGCTTTTGTGCAGTGCTTAACAACCTTTTGCCTTGTGAAGAATACAATATCCGGCTGGCCACTGAAAGCGTAAAGGGCGCGCTTGTAAAACCTTCTGAGGTTTTCTCCCAAAACTCCTCAATCGGTCCCTATACAAGTCGGGGTTTCCAGGAAGGCGCCTCTTATATAGGGGGGAAAATTGCCATGGCGGAAGGGGGTGGAGTATGCAAAATAGCCACGGTCTTATATAATTTGGCTGTACTTTCGAATCTGGAAATCGTCGAAAGACACAATCATACCATGCCTACCAACTATGTTCCCTACGGGCAAGATGCAACAGTGTTTTATGGCGTAAAAGACTTAAGGTTTATAAACACTACCGAAGGAAATATTTTGATATGGTCGCAATTAATTGGCTGCAGGCTTTACATGGCGTTTTACGGCATCGAGGATTGCCCTAAGGTCACTTGGAGTCATGAGATAACTAATATAGTCAAACCCTCGAAAAAGTATATAAAAAACCCCGAATTACCCCCGGGTGAAATGAAAACGGTGGTAAAAGGCATTGAAGGGGCTACAGTAAAAACAACAGTGATAATAGAGTATGAAGATGGAAGCACAGAAATTAAAGATATGGGGATAAGTTATTACAACCCCTTACCGGAATTGGTTGAAGTAAACTAAGTTTGGCAGGGGTGGATTTTCATCCTGAAGGCCGGAGCGGTTGACATAACATGCCAAGCAAAAAAATTACCCGAAGAGTTTATCTTTGGGTAATGTAATAATTGTGATGTTTCTATCAATCTACACTGTAGGATCGACTGGCTTTGCTATCTACTCTCAACCTGAAGATTAGCGTGCCAAATTCGCAAAAAGAGGATTTGATAATAATTCATTAATGTCCTGTACTGGGCAGACTTTCATGTGGGCTAATGAGTTCCTCATCCTGTGAAGAAGCTCGAGACGTTGCCGATAATGTTCATCGGGAATGTAGAGCATATATTCTGCAGTATTGCTGCTTTTGCGTAATTGCATCAAATACATTAGTGTTCCCAACTCAACATCTAGGGGGTTGGTGAGGAAGATCCCGTTTTGCCGAATAAAGCTGCTATCACCAGTTTGACAATCATAATATGGGCTGTTCAAGGAATCCTTAATTTCCCGTTTCCATCTATTTACAAAAGCAATACGTTCGGCTTCGATAATAGGGAATATAATTTATTGATGCGGGAAATAAGTGCGCCTCGACCCCTAAAGATGCACTGCTAAAGTGGGAGTAATAGTTACTAAACTCCCATCCATATTATTAAAGGGATTGCTGGCACCAATTTTGCCGCCAACTTGTTGGAAGCAGTAAGTCCTTCCGCCAAGCTTCTAGCGTGACGATTGAACATTGGATTGAATCTTAAGATAGTAAATTTGCAGCGATTGCCCCATTTAATATACTATATTTTTTCCTGTGTAGGAACTGTTTGGCTCGATTATGCCTGCGACAAGTTTATAACAGTACCCCTTAAACTCCTGGCCTAAACTGATAGTTAGATAGGTGTTTTGACATAGTGGGTAACTGCCTATGGTGTTTATAATTAAATAATTAGGGTCGGTAACAACTAAACTATAAGCTTGTCCTTTATAATTAAAATTAGCTCTCACTTTAAGTTTACCGTATTCTAGGCCAACGGATAAGATAGCTTGATCCGGTTTAATAAGGTATAATGATTGATTTATCCCACCGCTTATAACTGTGTTGGAACTAACTCGGTCAGCCTTATAATCTAACATCCAGAGATTTTCTGGTTCATCACATAACCGTGCTATTTCTTTCTTGGGAAAGGTCCCATAATACTTCCATTCACTCGCCGCTATAAGATGATTCTCAGGTTGCCCTGCTTGTGGTTTAGGTTCTTTTAGTGTTACACCGACAATGTCAAGGAGATTTGGCTCCCTCCCATTTTCATAACAATATTGAAGCAGCGATAACTCTCCTGTCACAGAATCTGACACAGGCCTAATCCATTTATAAGAATCTAAATCTTTTCCAGCTATACAGCGCCCACCATTCTTATTTGAATTTGCTAGGCAGATAAATGGTGACATGCTCGTACTAACCCCCTCCCCCTATAAAGGTATTAACGTAGAGAATTCGCTGAGGACAGGCCAACCGGTAATAAAAGCTGTGTCCTATAGTTTTGATGTACCTTCTGAGGAATCATTCAGTAGAGTCAAATATAGGATTTTCGCAATCAGCGGCACATTTCGAATTTACTTCCGTGCAATACACAAAGCTGATTAAAAATCATTACAGGGAACGCTCCTATAGATGGATAATCTCTATGCCCTGAAAATGTGATTGCAAGTATTCAGCAAACAATCTTCGATGACACTGATCAGGTAAACTTTCACTACACAATAAACATGCGTTCTCAAATTTATCTATATCAATTGTATGTAAAATATCATTACCCTTCAATATTGATAAATACTGCGGGACGTATTCACTCCATCCAATCTTCCCATTCTGATAATCCTTAAGCAACTCCCGAGAGGGAGCAAAGTTGGGATAATACTTATAATCTATTCCTGCTATTGTCTTTAAAAAGTATTTAAGATCAATTCCCTTCGCGAACCCAGCAAGTTGAGAACTATTATTCAGCCGTATATCTATTATCATTCGTACGTGATTATCTTCTAAAAGATTCATAAACTGTTCTGCAGTTTTTTTTGTAAAGCCAATAGTAAAGATCTTCATACTTGCCTACTCCTCCTTTTCTGCTACGTTATATGCTATTTCTTGATATTTTTGTTCATAGGACTTCAGCAGTGCCTCTTCATGCGAAAGGTTTGGGCTAAATAGATTCATCTGAACATACTCAGGACAGTATTTATTAATTAGTCGGTTTTCAAGTTCAGAGTTATCAATAAGAGATCCACCTTCCAGAATATGCTTTACTACTATTCCTTCTTGCTGCAAAGCAAACGAAATAAGAATAAATCTATGGCAATCAAAAGGTTCTTTCTCGGAACACATAATTGCTATTACTGCCCCAGATGTGATGCCTCTAATTACTCTAGATATTCCATCAGTGAACTGGTTGCGGCGAATTATTCCGGAGAAATCTAACCTCCCTGATTCATCTTTGTATTTATTTGTATCAAACCTAGCTCCTAACTCCTTTCCCATATAAATATATTTAATCCCGTTAAGCTGAACCTGGGCTTTAAGAGGTTTTTCGTTGAACTGATTAGCATATTTACTGTATGGAACACTTCGAACATCGACTAGATGAGTAATATCATGCCTCTTAAGTAACGAGATAAACTTTCCCAAGGAATAATTCGAATGGCCGATTGTATAGCATAACTGCTTCATAGTACCACCCCATTCTAAAAATGATTTGATAATTGAACAACCCCGTTCTAATAAGATTGATCATTAATCCAGTTACGAAAGCTCCTGAATATCCCAATACTCCTCAGTCAGTCCCTCAACAAATGGAGAAGGCCGGTCCCGATGAGCAAATACCATTAGCCGACGCATGGCTCGGCTGCAGGCAACAAATAATAGTCTTTTCTGCCTGGCCATATGCTCTTCTTCATCTATACCTTGCCAGACAGGTAAAGGCACCCTACCAGCCTCTAAGCCTACCACAGCAACTACCGGAAATTCCAAACCTTTGGCAGCATGCATTGTCATCACCTTGACTCCCGGATGACTAATATCTACATCTTGGGAGCGCATGGCCTTGGCCTTGAATCTTTCATCCAGCATCTCCATGACCTGGTTCATTTCTCTCCCGGTAGGGCAAAGTACGGCAGCGCTGCTCAGAGTTGCCCTTTCACTGCGCAATGCTTCCCACAAGTATGAATTCAGGCGCTCCTGTTGTTGGCGACAAGTGCTGTAGCGTGCCAATACAGGCCTGTTGCCACGGTACACGGCGTCAATACTAAGGGTTTCTTTATCTGTCTCCTTAGAATCAGGAGCAAGCTGCAAAACAGCATTCCAAATATCCCGGGAGGTTCGGTAATTACGGCGCAAAATCTTGGCTCTTCCCTGCACACGCAGGTCAGATGCCATCTTAGTCCAGGAAAAACCATTCCCCCAGATACTCTGATTAATATCCGCTGCCAGGAATATGTTACTGCGGTTATGACAAAGGCCCATCAAGAAACGGATGGCCACAGCCTTCAGATCCTGAGCCTCATCGACAAAAACGTAGTCATACTGAGGGGTAACAGTGTCTGCTGCTACCTTAAGTCTTTCACTAAACAGACAAGCCCCATCCTGGCGCAGCAATTTCTGCAGAACCTCATACAGCTGCCACAGATGTCGGCGCTGGTGCTGACCCAGGGCCCTGCCTCTGCCTGTCCGGTCATACTCTTGGTATTCCCCTAAGCTGCAAATTCCCTGGCCGATCAGGACCCAGTCTATTTCCTCGGCTAAGAAATGTGCATCGTCTAAAGTGAAGCTGAACTTCGGGATTTGTTTGTTGCATTCAGCAATCGCAGCCTTAACATATTCTCCAGGTGTTACTGCCCGCAACTGTTTCCATTCTACCGGCAAATTCCAAAACGCCAAAGAGTCCACGGTCTTTACTTCAACTTTGTTTCTCGTAACGCCTAGGTCCAAGTGGTCAAGGAGATGATCTGAAGCCCGTTCCAAAGATTTAGTAAAAGTCGTATACAGTATCCGCAGAGGCCTGTCTTCTTCAAAAAGATTCAGTTGCCTCAAACTGCCCAGCAGTTCACGGATACAGTACAGAGTAACCGTAGATTTCCCGGAACCGGGTCCGCCTTTCAGCAACCAGGGACCTTGGGGTTGTTTATCTCCTTGAAATCTTGTGAGAAACTCCAGCTGCTCTTCGTCCAGCATCAGCAGGAAACTTGCCAGGCTGCGCTTTCCATCTGCCGCCTCTTCAATATGATCCAGGTTAAAAGCCACCCTGACCGGTTTCTGCATAACCTCTTCAATGGTAGGCGGCCAGAGGCAATCCAAAATCTTCTCGATTATATCATCAGGGACATCTTCCAATTCTAAAAGTTCTGTATCTGTGCCCACCACCTCAAGGGCGTCATGGTAATGTGCTGGAATTCCCCAATTGCTTAGTGTTATTGAATCTAGCTGCATGGGCAAGGGACAGTCGCTTGAAGCTGTCTCTTTCTGTGACCGCATCTGTTCGAGCACGGCATGGGCCATTGCCAGTTCTTCAGGTGTTAGTTCCCGTCTAACCAGTTCCTGTGCCCCCGCGATAATCCGAAAACCTGGCTCGCCATTTTCATCCGCGCCCAAGCGGTCATAAATCTTATCTCGGTGGTCAAGCATCATAAGGCAGACAACACGTTTTCGGGAATCTACACTATATACTAACCGGTAATTATCCGCCACCCGCAGCCGCCAGAGATCTTTATAATTACCCAGCCGCTTAATCTGAGGCGGGTTTGCTCTATCAGGGACTTCACATAAGATATTCTTCGCAAGATGCTCATAGGCTCTGCGTACCTTTCTGGGAACTTTACTTAATTCATTGGGAAACCTCTCTGAAAATGCCAGCTCGAAGGACATCTGCCCCACCCCCTTTTTTTACAATAATACATTTCAACATAGTAATTGTAAAATCCTGCCTAAAAAATAACCCCGTATGGCCGGGCTAACTGACTAAGGGCGAGCTATTCCCCCTTAATCGTTTATTGTACAGTAGGACGTGACAAAATAGCAAAGGTTACTTCGAAACCAACTTGCCAAGAAAATCGATTACATACCCTCGATTAAGAATATCATGGCAGTATTGATTGGAATAGCTGCGTAAACACCCATAGCAGCTGGAATTGGCCTGTTCCCCGCCGCATTCGCATCTGCCGGCAATCTGCAGGGCTCGGCTGATTACGTTCTGCAAATTATTCCCCTCAGCAATCCTCTTCACATGCCCAGCTCCACCGGGAACATCATCAAATAACACTATAGCCGGGCTAAGCTTATTGCCGTTATAGGGAAACAATGTCCCGTCGATATCCTGCCGGTCGATATCTAATGCACTGCCGACTCCCTCCAGCAATCCATACAACAGAGACTCCCAGAATCCTTCATCATTTCTGTAATAGTCCGGGAACCAAAGCTGCAAGATATCTGTCTTAAATTCATATCCCAGCGAAACTTGAGTTGACCTTCCTTTACAGTCCTTACCCCAAGGGGTCTTGTGGTTCCCGATTGGTTTGTAAGAGTTGATTTCTGCATAGCCGCATGAATTGCAGATTTTAAAGCCTCGCTGGCCTGCATTATTAATTACTGCCAACTTACCGTCAGTACCAGTTAACAACATGATTTTTATTCCACCTAATTCAAGGCTGTGCTCCCTTTCGACATTGCCAGCCTGAGAAAAGAATTTACGAGTAGAAAATGACCTCTGCGGCCTTGTCATACCTGGTACAGCAGGTGGTCCGGCGATAAAGCCAAATTCTGGGGTAATGAATGTACCTTTATTCCTTCCGACTCTTTCTCCGCAAATACATTCATCCAGATCGTCTTGTATATCTGCAATGCTGCTCCTGTAACGACCGCAATGCTGGCAAATTGCATAACTATATTTGATTGGCTCCCTATCCGGGAGCTTTTTCAAATACCGGCTTGTCCACAACCTGCCGCCAGCAACGACCTGACTCCCCGGGGCATATTCAGACAGGGCAATCTTTAAGTCTCGGCTCAGCTCCAAACCTTTTGCCTCGTCGCCATGGTGATGGAGTTGCAATTCAACAACATCCACAGGGAATCCATACTTTGGAATAATATTGCGCTGGGACAAAAAACTCAGTATATTACGGTTTTCAATAGTGTTGATTGTTCGTTGCATAACCAAGGCTCTACGATAGTTTCCAGCATCCTTATACTCGCTCTCTAAAGCCCTCAATTGCGTTAAGTCATTTACCAATTCTGCCTCAGACCTGGACAAAACCCCGTTGACTCCAAGCAACTCCTTTACCCAGCCCCAGTCCTGGAGCCGCATTTTATCCCACATATCTTTTGGCACGATTCGATACAAGGCCAATTCAAGCAGCTTAGGCCTGTCCCGGAGGAAATCTGCCAGTTTTAATGTAGCTGAGTCTTCTTCATTGAAAAATTCCTTTACCCTGCCGTAGTATTGCCTGTTCAATCGCCAGAATAGGGCGATGACTACTGCATAAATATGCCTCCTGACAATCTTATCGTTGCTAATCCCGATATATGGCGGTCTAATCTCCCCCCGTATGATGCGAAGAGGCTCAGCATAGTGGGAAAAGTCATGTGAACGGCGCTGAGCAAAAGTTAACACATATGCTGTAGAACTCGTCCGCCTTCCTGCCCGGCCGGCCCTTTGAATGTAATTTGCTGCAGTAGGCGGGACATTGCGCATAAATACTGTCTCCAAATCCCCCACATCGACACCTAGTTCAAAAGTAGTGGAACAGCTGAGGATATTTACCTTGCCGTCATAAAACTCCTTCTGAATTTCCGAAGCCCGTTCCGATGTGAGTTGAGCGGTATGTTCTACGGCCTGCATAGAAAGAGGCAATGTCTCCAAATACAGTCTTCTGTAATGATTATCTGCCAGTTCTTCATTCGGATCGCACTCGGATAATTTGCCCCCACAGCGATAAGTAGGACAGATTCCGCGAATATTGTGCAAGGTTAGATGCCGGCATTTATCGCACTGGTACCAGCGAACGCTATTATTGATTCCAGCCGGGCGCAGCTCCCAGTATTCTGGCCTGAGCCGAAAGACTGCCCCATTATTGCCATCATGGATACTGGAAAAATGACCTTGCCAAGGCGCATCAACTTTTATCAGCAGGTTTACCCATATTCCCGTTAATATGTTAATTGCCTCCGCCCTGGCATCGGTGCTTCCCGCGGCCTGGGCAAGTCTAAGCAAATAATCCAACCGGGTATTATTGACATGCTCATTGCTGGGGAGCCAACTGTAGATCCGGCCTGAAACTGAAACGTTTTCCTTAAAGAAATATTCCCGATTCCGAGGAGAGAAGTACTCATCTTTGGGACTAACTGAGTCTGGGAAAAGCACGGCAGAATTTTTGCGCATACTATCCAGCAAAACCATTATTAGCTCAGTGGCTTCCTGCTTACTAAAATGCCAAGGACTTCCCAATAATGCCCTGGGGGGATCCCAGCCCGGCGGCAACACAGGGGTAAAGCCTAACAAACCTAACCCCTCCAGGCCGATACGCTCCATGGCCATAAATTCATTCAAAACCCATTTCCAAGCCTCAGCTTCCAGAGCCTGGCTGCTCTTATCCGGGTATAAGTTGAGATCTGCGAGTATCCTTTTGAGGGAATCCGCTAAGTCACCAACCCTCCAATTATTAGAAATAATCTTATCCCAATGTTGTTCAAGAGTCATAACAATCAGGCGCCGGTGCAGAATCTGGTTATACGAATTCTGGAGATAAGTGGCAAAAAAAGCCGCATCCTGCCTGCTGTCAGAAAAGATTAAGAGACGGCGATTGCTCTTGTTTTCACCATTACTGACACTGCCCCATTCATCATCGTCATCATCAACCCTCAATTCCAAATCCTCTTCCCTTTCAGGAATCTGCTGATACAGGGCTGTTCCCAAAACACTGGTTACAGCATCAGCCCCAAGCATGAACCGGCGCACAATTGAACCGACAGATAGTGTGCTTCCACAGGCAGGACATTTATGAACGTTTCCATCCTTAGCAGGCACCTTAATAACTGAGAAGTAATTCTCTGCCCCACAGTTACATGGGAACTCGACATTGTCTGCATGCCCAATTGCGCCACAGAGTCCACAAAGCAGGAATTTTTCTCCTCCCGAAACCTCTCCGGATGCTATCATTTCATCTTCGTTATCTGGAACTGGCTCTCCGCTTTCAAGAATAAGATAATATTCCAGGGAATTCTTATTCTCATAAAATTGTCTTCCAAGCTGTTTAAAGACCTTGGAGTTTTCTTCAGTCTGAGTTTCTCCAGAAAAGTAAAGCGAATTGCATCTGCGGCAGGTGGCCACCTCAAAAACCGGATATTTTATTCCTTCCTTTTCCAGCCATTCATATCGATCGAGGAAAAAGCGTTTTTGAGGTAATAGAGATACATAGCCACCCTCTATAGCCCGTATAAAAAGATGGTAACGGGCGGGCAGCAGCGGCTGCTCCCCTTCATGTAATCTTGCCTTATTCGCCAAGTGTACCAGGTCAACTAGCTGCTTCTGGCCATCTATATCCCTGGGGAAAATTGAGCCAGCAGCGGCATCAAGGAAGCATGGCCCCTGTTCAAGCATCTCTTGCAAGGCAATTAATCTGCTATCACCGGCAAGTGCAGAATATAGAAAGTTAACCCAGCCGCCCGCGTCCCTGCCCTGCTCCAAGATACTATTAGGCACGCCAAAATTGCGGCCTGTCTCGACAAAACCAGCAATCTTATCCTCTTCTTCATTAACAATCCTGACCCAATTGTTATATAAATCCTCAGAAGGTGTCCCCCAACTGTCTACAGCAATAGTCAGGTTCTTTTTTGTACCAGTCACTACATCTTGGCGGCGATTATCTTCTGGTACCCACTCAAAGGTCTCCCCGAATAATCCAGAACCAAATCTGGCAACATCACTAAAATCCTTCTCTTCTCCGCCCAAGGTGGCACTAGTGCCAATGCATTGCAGTTCCCCCGCTTCACTAAGTACAACGCGATCCTTTAGCCGCCGAAGCAGCATTGCCATCTCAATTCCTTTGGCTCCTGCATAAGTATGGGCTTCATCAATTACTATAAACCGCCAATCTTGAGCACAATCCCCATCAAAGAAGACATTATCATTAGGACGCAGCAATAAATACTCCAGCATAGCGTAGTTGGTTAGCAGTATGTGAGGAGGAGTTTCTTTCATCTGATCCCTGGACAGCAATTCATTTTCCAAAATCCTTTCCCTAGGATACATCTTCCGAAAGCGTTCAACTGCCTGTTGTTCGCTGTGCTCGGTTTCCCCGGTATAGCTGCCAAAGGTAATATCCGGGTAATTCTTTAGAAGCTTGCGTAACCTTTTTAGTTGGTCATTAGCCAATGCGTTCATAGGATACAGCAGCAAAGCCCGAACCCCTGGACCTAATTTCCCCTGCTCCTTCTGCCGGAACAGGTGATTAAGAATCGGAAGTAAAAATGTTTCGGTTTTACCGCTGCCTGTGCCGGTAGATACAATGATATTCCGCTTTTCGGTAACCAGCTTACGCACCGCCTGCTCCTGATGTAGGTAAAGGTTTCGTTCAACTGGCAGTTCAGGAACATTAAGCAACCGAAACTGTGCAGATAGTACCCCTTCATTAATAAAATCTTCTACTGAACAACCGCCTTCGAAGGGAGGAGTGGCTTCTAAAATTGGCCCCTTGGCAAATTTCCCAGGCTGCCTGAGTTCGTGCATCAACTGGCAATGCAATTCCTTATCGCTAAAAGCAAAAGTGGTCTCTAAATAGGATATGTATTTATCTACCACATTCTTTGTTGCCTTAAGTGGGTCTAGACTCATTTTCCTACCTCCTTACCAGCAAGTGACTTGTTGACCACGTTTTATGGCGCTCCACCTTATATCCACATATATCACATCTATTTGTTCCTATCGGCAAAATAAGATTATGCCTGGGACATTTATACTCAGGTAGTACAGGATTCTTATGCCCCCTTTTGGAGCTTCTTCTAGTACGATAACCCGGTTGGCCAGTGCTTATCGGAATATCAGCATATAGTTCATTTCTGCCCTCAAGATTAGGCTTATCGGACTCGCCCTGTGCGAATTGAATAATATACCTTCCCGCAGGATACTTTTCTCTGGGAACACGGACAATTACCTTTGTATCGTCGCCGTCAGGGATTACCCAATCTTCGAAACTCTGAAAGTCCCCCGGCCAAACTCTCAGATACCTTCCAGTTGCGTTACATTGTTCCTGCCATATAATATGGAATTCCCACTTATCTCCGTCAGGATAAATATGGTAAACCAAATCTTGCACATCCCATCTTGAGTGAATAGTGAATAAATCATAGCGAACCGTTCCACATTGAATCTGGATAACAGAAGGAGAATCACTGCTTAGCACCGCCTCATAAAACTGGGTGAGATCAAACACTAACATATTGTCATTAGCCAAAATGCTTGGTTGCACCTGCCCAGTATGCTTTAACCGCAGGTTACCAGAAAAACCGCTGGGAACAAGCAGTTCCATTATCCCCAAATCCTCATGCCAGATGGCGCTAGGTATTACCCTCCACACCCTCTCACCTTGCAAACGCCACTCAAACGTAGAAACATCCCAGATTTCTCCCAATACGATTTCATGGCAGTTCATAAGACCGGCTTCAGGCCTAGTTGCTTCTTCATTGGACCAGGGATTATCAACATCAAACTGAAGTAGATACGACCCTGCAGGAAGCGATTTCAATGGCGCGACAATTTTGAGTTGGCTAGCACCATCCTTAACTGTAAAATGGCTCATTGTGGCCGCAGGAATATCCTGTGGCCAGAGGCGAAGCACTCGGTTACTTGCTTTACCCAAGTCAGTCCAATTTAAGCGAACGATGCGCAGGTCTCCTTCTTCCCAATTATTAACCCCGATATTTACTACTCTCCACTGGGTACGTATACTAAACAAAACGCAGGATACATCAATTACAGATAATTTAACTTCTAGAACATCGGTCCTACTGGTTCGTAAAGAGTCCAAAAAACTGCAAAGGTTAAATGTTGCTATCCCGTTCTTAACTGGTCCCGGAATTACTTGCCTGTCCTCTTCTAGCGATAACCGCACCAGACCATCAATTGATGAAGGGACTTTTACCTCGATTTCCCCTATGTCCTCATGCCAAATCTCTTTTGCCACTGCATTCCATCCCCCAGCCCCTTTAAGTCGCCAACGGATGCAGGGGACATCTATGCAAACTTTTATATTGAATCCTTGCAGTGGGTAAAATAACTCCCCAGTAAGTGTAGTGCAGAATGAAGGAAACTCCGCCAAGGATTTATTTTCTGAGGCGCCGATGCCTATTCCCGGTGAATCAATACTAAATGAAAGAGGAACCTGGGCACTAATAGTCATCCGACCCTTTTCCGGCTCTTCCACTACTGGAATATACACATCCTTATTAAAGCCTACCTGTAAATCTGGAACGACGGCGCATTTTCCACTCCAGATGACTTTACCCCCCCGATAGATTAAATTGATCTGAGCGAGGCCGTATACATCCCGAAGTAAATCCTTAAGCTCAACATAGACGGCATTATCTTTACTTACCACCAACTTCAAATCAGACAAAGAAATGTATTTGTCCTTTTCTTCATAGACAAGCTTTACCCCATAGTGGCGCAGTTCTTCCAGGTGAGTAACTGAGAAAGCCAGTCCCGGCAGTCCCCCCACATATACAGGCAAACCAGTATCGGTGGTTATGCCAGCTGCCAGGTCTCCCCCTAAAAGAGTAGGGAGAAGGCTAGATTGACGCTTTAAAATATCAATGTTTTGTCCTGAACGAACTAAGATTACATCTACGCCTTCTAAATCCGCAAAAATACATACATAACCGGACCATGCACCAAGGAGTTTCGCCTGCTCCCGAATAACCTCTGCAGGTTCAATGCTAAACTCCGCCGGAGCGATAATCCAGGCCTCACTATCAGGGAGCCGGAATCCCTCCACAAGTTGCCTCCTGTTGTTAAACAGCATACAGAACTTGTCCCAACCAGGGCCATGAGCCTCCCAAGTCCTTAACTCCCCGCCATATGAAAAATCAAAGGTATAAGTTTCCTCCGGTCCCAAGACGATTTCGACCTGTTCAGTCTTGTATCCGCCTTCGGTTTTCCGTAAGTTAATATTTGTTTCCTTCCTGCTGCCGGATTCTCCCTGAACTATAAAGCTGGCCTCAGATAAATCTCCTTCTATATGCTGGCCAGGGAATTGAACTTTTACATCGTAATCTAATGTATCCAGATGCACAAAGGGCTTGCGAAAAATACCTCCGCCCGTCTCTCGACCAGAGTCATCCTGCTCGGAATGAACTTCTTCTATCAGTCCCTGACCGTAATCATGCCACCATTTTTCCATGGCTGTGGCAATACGTGCCGGCAGTATAATTTCTTGAGAATCAATCCTCTTATCCAGTGCCTGCATTTTTAGCAAAGAATTATAGACAAATGAGATGGTCCTGTCCCCGCCTTCAAGAATTAACGCACGGGTTGACTCTATAAGTGAATACATCGGGTTAGTATATACCTTTAACTTATTTGAACACTGCAGTTGCAGCTTTCGAACCCGGATAATGCTATTTTGGAGCGACTTTTTATCGTAATTCTCAATAATGGGCAGGCATGCGAGCAAGGTATGCAAATCTCCCGAAACTGAGGAGCGGATTGAGTTCATTTTCCTATGAATCTCCCGTTGCTGGGCAACAAAATCCTCACCTGTTTCATATTTTCCCTGCCCGAGTTTTACCACTCTCATTTTATATGAAACTATTTCCTTGCTAATTGCATCCAACCGCTCCTGTAGTTCTCCCAGGTCGGCTTCCTTAGCCAATAAAGCTGACTCCGCCGCAACTTCCTCCCAGGCACTTTCCTGTTCTTTATGGGCGTTGCACATCTCGTGATGACGGGCTAGCAACCCCTGCAGTTCAGCTAGTCCCTCAACCAATCCTGGCAGTATGTTTTCCCGAATTTGCATTGGCCGGAATAATCCCCTTAACTGATGCTCTGCCGTCACCGCCTGCTTGTAGCGCTTTGGCATCAACAGCCTAAGTAGTCTGCCTAATATTCCCTTAAAAGGCGCGACGAGGCTGAAATAGTCCCCGGCCAATTCTTTTGCTTCCGCCAAAGGTATTTTCATTACCAAATCGGAATTAGAAGAGTCCCAATCGGCAAAGAGGCTCCGAGCGACATTAGCTATTAGTTCATTCAGGTCCTCTAGCTCACCAGCTAAGAACTCTGCAGATTCAAGGCTGCCTTGCGCCTGTTCCAGCAAACTGCATAGTTGATCATTCTGTTGCTGAAGCATGCGTTTTTCTTCCTCAGCAGTGATTAGCCAGTCATCGGGCAGGTCGAGCAGTTCAGATAAATCCACAGAATCGACCTTTTCCCGTAACAATCTTTCACATAGAACCAACTCATCTTGATGGTTTAAAGCCTGCTGGAATAAATGCAGCTGCAGCTCCTCCTTGTCCAGATTATCTTGTTCTGCACGAAGCTGCAGGTAGCCCTGGCAATCCTGCCTCCAGTTTACTACCATTGCTTCAACCTGGTCCCGATTAATTGATTGCCCATCCCTAACCATATTTTTGTATATAGTCAAAAGCCCATCCCGGAAATAACTGTCCAAGTAGTAACTGGGTACATAGCCGTGCGCAAGGATTGGTGTAGTATAGCGCAGCCAATTCGCGGAATCTATATTCAGCAAACCATATTTGGCAATGACCCGCAAAAACACATCTCCTAACTGAGTCTGCCACTTTACCTGCCCCTGTGGCAATCCCAGAGCTTCCAGCACCGGTGTCCAGTAATTTCCGTCCTGGTAATAAAAAATCCCCATCCAAACAAGAAATATCGCTACGCTTGGAGACTGATTTATAGAAGGGGGTTTTTTTTCTAACTCGTCGGAAATAACTTTGCCTAAGTGGGCGACCTGTTCAGCAGTTAACTCAATATCCCCAATGAGTGCACCCGGGCATAGTTTCGTAGCGAAATAAGCGTCACATGCACGAAGGTCTTTGCAGTCCAACAAGTTTACAGACTTCATGATTCAGCCTCCATAAGATGATAATAAATTGCTGGGAGCAACTAGCTGCAGGCATGGATGGGAAAAAAGCACTATATATACAGTTCCATACAAAGAAAAAAAATCCTGTCTAAATGTGACAGAATTATATCATAGAGTAGCGCCATTAATTTTCACAACAATTTAAACGGGTTACATACCCGCTACAGCATCTCAATGATGTTCATCAATCCCTGTAGCTATCGACGTTATGATACTATACCTTATGGATAGCACGTTGTTGCTTCGCACAGGAAATCTTTGCTTTAACAATCAACGTACATAGCGCCGTCTGTTTCGGCGATGAAGAAGATGTGTTTCACTGTCCCCCGCTTGAAGGCAATAGCCCGTCAGGCGAGTAGCAGCCTGCGGCGACGGATCATATTTCTTGCTCCTATGGTAATTGAATTCGGAACGGGATTCAACAATGTCAACGATTATTGTTACGAGCTAATATCCCTACTATTCAACGTCCTGCAAACGGAATGCCTGCTCAATAATCTCCATCACGTCATCAAGTTGATCCAAGCTAACTAAGAACACCTCAACGTCGCCGTTGCCCCATCTGCCTACCCCTGTGGTATCCTTGCAAATTCCCTTTGGGTCAACGACATCACTGAATTTCATATTAACCGCCAAGCGAAGTCGCGAACTCTGGATGACAATATCCACAAAGTTCGTATCCGCTTTATAAGCAATGTACATCTTCTTAAACTCACGCTTAACGAAAGTGCCGAGGTTAAGAATACGGGTGTTCAACTTCTCAAAGAGCATCCTGTTGAAGGCGTTCAAGTATTGATAGCTTTCTAATGTGTACTGCGGTGCGGTTTCGTCCTGATTGCGGTATGGTGCAAGTTCAGCATCGGAAAGTGCCGGGAATGGCCACGCTTTTTTCGCTACCTCGCCAAGCTGTGTGGCACGTTCGTTGACTTGCTGCTCGCCCCAAGTAGACTGCATTACGACAAACTTATTCAGGCGAAGCGCGCTCTCCCTGAATCCACCTGCCATGTCGAGTTTGTCAAGAAAGGGAGAATCGCTCATTTCAGAATTATACGCCGTCAAAGTCAAGTTGCCGACGGTATGTAGATACTTCTTCTGAATCTCGCTCCAATTGCTGCCGAGAGCGGCAATCCAGTCAGGGGATAGATGTGGATTCTGCGGAATGATATGCTCAATGGTCAGGTTGTCCAATGAAACAACCGACTTGTTGTCCCAATTTTCAAGTCGCCCTATTATGTAACGGCAACGATTCATATTATATATGTCCCTTGTGAGGAATGTTGAAATGAACCGCTCGTCATTCGGGAATTCCTTATAGGAATCCAACAAGATAAAGAATGCTTTCACCGAGTTGAGGTAATTTTCCGGTTTGATGTCGTTCTTCATCGTTGCAAAAGTCTTGTTCAGTGAGTTCGTCGGAATGTCACAGACGGCACGACGCAGAACGTAGCTCACGCAGAGCCGCACTATTTCCCGAAGTTCCTCAATGGTTATCAAGCCTTTATCGCAGTCGTCATGGACTTTCAACAAGAACGGATATGCTACCTCCATGCGGATAGCTTTCATATCGCCGTACAGTGATTTCAAAACCGTATCGCTGCTCCTAACGAAGTACATATTGGTGTAATGTTTGGCGAAGGTGTAAATGTCCTGACAGAGGTCACGGATTGTCATCCCACTACCTCCGTGGTAAGCCCTGAACTCTTTGTACACATCAATCTTCTTTGGTATGCGTCCGAGTTTCATGGTGAGGTAATCACGAAAAAAATTGTCCAGCAATTCGCTCTGGTGTTCATAGTCAAACAACAGCTCGGTTGGTCGCCATATGTTGTTATAAACATCTGACTGAGTAGTGGAATCCAAACCCATAAGCAGATGGTTGCGGATAAGGTCGGAGTCTTTCAAATCCATGCCTGTAGAATTTAAACTCTCGAAAATAGCCTGCGGGTCATCGTATTGCCGGTCAAGAACAATATCTACGATTTGTAGCTTTCCGATGGCATCATACAAGTCGGCGGGGGTAATTTCTAACTTAGCGATTTGCCCGGCAAAGAACCCGTAGTTGTCCAGGACACGAGATTTGAGAGTCTCAGGAACCGGTGCGCTCTCAATCTTCTTGATTAGCGCGTCCCTGTCGGATTGCGTAAGTAGAAGCTTATATCTGGCATCGCCTGTTTCGTATTGGTTCAGTAACAATGTATCAGTAATTTTATTCGGATTTACACCGCAATCGGCGTGTGATGCTGCATAATCACGGAGGGCGATAAGGAGTAAGGTCAATGTTGTAAGGCGTTGTTGACCATCTATTATCATCGCCAGTGTCGACCCTGCCGCTGAGTCCTCATCAATTCGCACAATTGAACCGACGAAGTGCCCCTCGCGGTGTGTCTTGTGAAGATTAACAATATCGCTCCAAAGTCGGGCGCATTGCTCTTTCTCCCAACTATAGGTGCGCTGATAGAGCGGTATCAGGTACTGGCAAGTACCGCCCAAGTATTTATAGATATTACTTTTGAAAGCGTTCATTCTCTTATCCCCCTAATTATCAGTCCACATCTCACACTGCCCGATGACAGTTGCAATGGCGTCTTCCATGCCCTCCGGCGGATACTTGTACTTTTTCAGCAGCTTCTTTACCATACGGCGCATTCCAGCGCGTGCGGACTCTTTTTTCTGCCAATCGATAGTTCGGTTCTTACGGAGCAAATCGGTAAGCTCATGTGCCATTGCCACAAGTTCTTCATTTTGATAAAAGTCTTTCACGGCTTCTGGACGGGTCAGCGCATCGTAGAATGCCAGTTCTTCATCAGTCAGTCCAAGAGCGTCACCCTCCGCTTGAGCATTCGCCATGTCCCTTGCCATCTTCATAAGTTCTGCGATAACTTCCTCGTTGGATAACATACCATTCAGATACGCTTTCATAGCCCGGGAGAGCATTTCTGAGAACTTTTCAGATTTGACAAGATTTGTTCGACGGTAGAGTGATACTTGCTCTGCAAGAAGTTTTTTTAGGATTTCGACCGCAAGGTTTCGTTCCTTCATCTTAGCGATTTCCTCAAGAAACTTCGGATCGAACAGCGAGAACCCCGTGTCTATATCCGAAAATAGGTTAATAACACCTTTACTATGAACGCTCGCTTTCAACAATTCATTGACGCGGGCATTTATTTCTTTCAGGGACAGCGGCTTGCCCTCGCCAGTAATACGGGTGAGAAGCGTCCGCACCGCCTCAAAATATGCTGCTTCATATCGTTGCACAGGAGTAAGGAGCGAGCGGCAGAGGGATAAAGCCTGACGCAGAAGCATTGCCTCTTTGATAAACGCATCCTTACGGCTCGTTGTTTCGCCATAGCCTATTGATGGATCGGCAACCATGGAAAGTGGCTGCCCACCACCATCCATCACGGTGTGTGCGTGCTGTTTTTCAACCGCCGTCAGGAAGTTCACGCCGCCACTGATAGCCTTGGCACGAGAGAGGTCAGTGGCATTCTCCCTCATAAAGCCGGAGTAGTCAAAACCATGGAATAGATCTCGGCAAACTTCCAGCTTCTCAATGAATTTCGGCAGGGCGGTCTTGGCGATGTCAGTGTCGCCGTAATTGCTCTTGTCACGGTTGGTGTAATCGTTCATGGCCTGTTTCAGAGCCGAAGCTATACCGACGTAATCAACAACTAAGCCGCCTTCTTTATCTTTGTATACCCGGTTGACGCGGGCGATGGCCTGCATGAGGTTATGTCCCGCCATCGGCTTGTAGATATACATCGTAGCGAGCGACGGTACGTCGAAGCCAGTCAGCCACATATCTACAACTATGGCGATTTTCAGTGGGTCGTCATTATCTTTAAAGCGCTTTGCCATTTCGTCGCGATGGCGCTTGTTCCCGATAACGCTCCTCCACTCTTCAGGGTCTTTGTTGCTCTCGGTCATTACAACGCCAACCTTCTCCAACCATTCAGGGCGGAGTTCAAGTAGCTTGCGGTAAATACTCATGGCGATGGCGCGGGAATAGGCGACAATCATCGCCTTGCCAGTAAGTTCATACTGGCGGTTTTCCTCATAATGCCTGATGATGTCCTCACACAGGGCGGTTATTGTCTGTTCTGCTCCAAGGATGCTTTCCATGTTGCCGAGTTCCTTCTTGCTTTTCTCGATGGCGTAGTCCTCGGCCTTCTGAGCCATGATGTCATACTCGGCGTCGATGAGCCGCAAAACGTCCTCGTCCAGTTTCAAGTGAATTACTCGGCTCTCATAGTAGACAGGTCGGGTTGTGCCGTCCTCCACGGCTTGAGTCATATCATAAATGTCGATGTAGTTGCCAAAGACCTCTATAGTTGAGCGGTCTTTGCTCGAAATAGGTGTGCCCGTGAAGCCGATGTATGTAGCATTTGGTAAGCTTTCACGAATAATCAGACCAAATGATTTTTGAATTCGTCCAGTTTTTGTGTCAACCTTCTCATCAATAAATTGGCTTCGATGTGCCTCGTCTGCAATCACAATTATATTTCGACGGTCGGAAAGCTCTTCTTCGGATTCTTCAAACTTTTGTGCTGTGGTAAAAATTATGCCGTTTGCCTGGCGTCCCGCAAGCAGTTCTTTCAAGTGAATACGGTTTTCAGCTTGTTGTGGTGTCTGTTGCAGAAAGTCTGCACACTTGGCGAATTGACCAAATAGCTGGTCGTCGAGGTCATTGCGGTCGGTTAATACAACGATGGTCGGCGAGTTTAAAATGTCCTGCAAGAGATGGGCATAAAACACCATCGACAGTGACTTGCCACTACCTTGTGTATGCCAGAAAACGCCTCCCTTGCCGTCCGTTTCGGTTGCCTTGGCGGTGGAAGCAACTGCTTTCCTCACAGCAAAATACTGGTGATACGCACCAAGAATTTTTGAATCACCGGAGAAGCAGATGAAGTTCTTTATAATATCGAGCAGCCGCGCCTTGTCGAAAATTCCCTCAATGAAGGTGTCAAACTGGGCGTACTGCGTGTTTTCGTAGCTGCCGTCCTTTGTTTTCCATTCCATGAAGCGGTCTTCGCCCGCAGTAATGGTTCCGGCTTTGGAAATAGCGAGGTCGCTCATCACGCAGAAGGCATTGTAGATGAACAAAGACGGAATTTCCATCATGTAGTTGCGGAGTTGACGGTAGGCTTCGGATGCGTCGGTTTCCTCGCGAGAGGGTGACTTCAACTCAAACACCACCAAGGGTAGACCGTTGAGGAAAACTAGAACGTCCGGGCGTTTCTCGCTGTTCTCAATAATCGTCCATTGATTAGCGACGGTGAAGGTGTTGCGATCCACGTTCTCGTAGTCTGCGAGGTAGACAAGAGTTGCCCGCTGCTCGCCCTCATCGAAGTAGTTCACCGACACGCCGTTTTGGAGGTAATCCATGAACTGGACGTTCTTCTGCAATACCGTGCCACCCTCGAAATACCGAAGCTTATAGACCGCCTCGGTTAAGGCGGCTTCCGGCAGTTTCGGGTTGACGCGACGCAATGCTGACAGCAACTCGTCCATGTAAAGCGGGTCGCTGTAGTCACGCATCAGGTCTGGGGCATAGGTATAGCCGTACCCCAGTGTGTCACGTAACACCTCTATCACCGCGTTTTCGTAATTTGCTTCGGTATATGCCATAGGATAACCCCCTAGTGCAATTTTTATCGAAACGCCCGTAGGCGGTAAATCATCATTTAA
>ENA-UOOH01001610-UOOH01001610.1-fermentation-metagenome-genome-assembly--contig:-NODE-1610-length-21594-cov-7.310971_pt1 | contig 21594 bp, 14 predicted proteins | sample MGYA00245778_ERZ724025 | MGnify/ENA primary metagenome ERZ724025 (study PRJEB28704, sample SAMN03018313) | fermentation metagenome | biome: anthropogenic terrestrial biome; feature: soil; material... | reverse complement strand
GTTCAGCCTCTCGAGAGGGTTTGTCGAATGGATCTGCCTATGATGCTCCTTTGGATACGAGACCTTTCACGAATTCGTGCCGGAACGGCTCGCTCTCGCAGGGGCCTATGGCGAAACCGAGAATCTCGCGTTCGCTGGTCATCTTGCCGCCCAGTGATATCACCAGAGCCTTGTTCACGATGCGATGGTCGGACCTGACCTTCAGATACGTTGCGTCCAGCCACACATACGGGCAGGGCCCCTCAAGCGGCCTGCTGAGAAATAGGTTGACTTCCTCATCCAGTGCCCTGGCGGTCCTCGAAACCTCGCTCTTGTCGATGCCGTACAGGCCTAACGCCCGCACGAGGTCATCCACCTTGCGCGTACTGACTCCGCGGATGCATGCCTCTTGGACTACCGACAGGATGGCCTTTTCCGTCATCTCCCGAGGTTTCAGGAAGCTAGGAAAGAACGTCCCCTTCCTGAGCTTGGGTATCTTCAGGTCCAGCTCGCCCGCTCGCGTCTCCCAAGACCTGTCTCTATGCCTATTCCGGGATGTGGATCGCTCCGATGCCCGCTCATATCTCTTTGCCCCGACCCTCTCCGTCTCCTTCAGCTTAATGAGCCTTTGAGTCAGGAGCTGCGCGCCGTCTCTCAGAGAATCCGCGTCCCTGTCCATCCCCATCTGGCGGAGAATGTCCAACAGTGATACATTCCTCTTGGCAGCTGCCATCGTGGTTACCCCCTCGGATTGTGAATTGCTTACACCCGAAGAGAACCACATGGCAGCTGTCTCGTCAACGCACTCCGCATCCCGCTGCTGAATCTACGCCACTACCTAAGGTACTAACGCCAACACCCACTTCATCTTCATCAGCCTGCCCAAGGTCGGATTCACAGCCAGCCAGGTGCGTGAGCGCCTGGCAGAGTGCGGGATACTCGTGCGCGATGGTAGCGACTTCGCCCTTCTTGACCAGTACTTGCTGCGTGTGGCCGTGCGAACCAGGGAGGAAAACGAGCGCCTTCTCAGCGCGCTCGGCTTTGTGCTGTGAGTTTCGCGTGTGATCGAGGTGAGCTAAGTGGTGCCCGCGTGCTCGTGTGGCGCGTGGCACTGTGTGGCTCTACATTGCGCGGCGGCCCGCGCTCTGTAGCTGGCGTTCGTGTGAGGGAGAAAATGGGTGCGGATTGGGGTCGTTGGTGGGCGGCGCGAGCCTGTGTCCTTTTGCCCAGCCTTCGCGAGGACCCTGGGCAAAATGACTCAGGCGGTTGACATAATGTTCGCCTCGGGGCCCGAAATCGGGGCGTAGGCGCTTCGTGGTGTGTGCGGGCCGCCGGCGCGAAGAGGGGCGCCGCGGCCCGCGCTCTGTAGCTGGCGTTCGCGTGAGGGAGAAAATAGGTGCGGATTGGGGTCGTTGGTGGGCAGCGCGAGCCTGTGTCATTTTGCCCAGCCTTCGCGCAGACCCTGGGCAAAATGACTCAGGCGGTTGACATAATGTTCACCGCGGGAGCGAAATCGGGTCGTGAGGGTCGTTCGGGGCGTGCGGGCCGCATGCGCAAGGCGGGGTGCGGCGGCCCGTGCTCTGTAGCTGGCGTTCGTGTGAGGGAGGAAGTGGGTGCGGATTAGGGTCGTTGGCGGGCGGCGCGAACCTGAGTCATTTTACCCAGCCTTGACGGGAACCCTGTGTCAAATGACTCAGGCGGTTAACATAATGTTCACCGCGGGAGCGAAATCGGGTCGTGAGGGGCGTGCGGGCCGCATGCGCAAGGCGGGGCGCGGCGGCCCGTGCTCTGTAGCTGGCGTTCGTGTGAGGGAGGAAGTGGGTGCGGATTGGGGTCGTTGGCGGGCGGCGCGAACCTGAGTCATTTTGCCCAGCCTTGGCGGGAACCCTGTGTCAAATGACTCAGGCGGTTAACATAATGCTCACCGCGGGAGCGAAATCGGGTCGTGAGGGTCGTGAGGGGCGTTCGGGCCGCATGCGCAAGGCGGGGTGCGGCGGCCCGTGCTCTGTAGCTGGCGTTCGTGTGAGGGAGGAAGTGGGTGCGGATTGGGGTCGTTGGCGGGCGGCGCGAACCTGAGTCATTTCGGGGGGGCCGGAAGGTTCGCATTGCGCCCGCAGGTATATCCTGATATGATACTGCCAACTTAACGGAAGATCCAATAGTTTACGCACGTAGTAGCTCATGCGCGCTCTCTACAGACTAGCGGAGGTGGCAAGATGTCCGAAATCGCCGATATCAGCGCAAGGATCAGCAAGAAGACCTTCCTATCGGCTGCTGTGATTCTTCTGTGTCTCTTAGTACTATCGGGGATATTGACGCGTGTGGTACCCACAGGAAGCTACTTAAGGAGTACCGTAGACGGAAAAGTCGTAATCGATGTCAACTCGTTTGAGTACACCCATATCCCACCTCCCGCTCCATGGAGATGGTTCACTGCGCCTTTTGAGGTCATGTGGGGAGATGAGGGCGCAGTGGTCGTGGCCATAGTCGCGTTCTTCCTGCTCAGCGCGGGCGCGATAAACATCATGAACAAGTGCGGGATCTTCAACTACACAATAGCCAGGATAGTCCATAAGTATGAAGCCCAGAAATACCGGCTGCTTGCGGTGGTTATCTTTGTTCTCATGCTCATCGCGGCTACCACAGGAATAGCCGACCAGTCCATCTTCCTAGTTCCCGTGATGCTGCCTTTAGCATACAGCCTGGGATGGGATGCTCTCACCGCCCTGGGCATGTCAGTTCTGGCCATGGGGTTCGGTTTCGCCGCAGGGCTCACCAACCCATTCACAATCGGGGTAGCTCAGAGAATAGCCGATGTCCCGTTGTTCTCTGGGCTCTGGTTTCGCGTGCTGATCTTCATAGTAGTGTATGTGGTATACTGCACATTCATGGTGAATCACGCCAAACGCATAGAGCGGGATCCGAAACTGTCTCCTGTATTCAGCGAAGATGTGCAGACGCGCAAGGGCTATGGCGATATAAGCTACGAGATCCTGGACAAAGACGATGGTAGCTTGGCAAAGGCATCGAGATTTCTAGTGGGATCGCTGGCGCTGATGTTGGTAGTCAGCATAGTCTGCTCACTGATTCCGAACATGAGCACTTATGCATTTCCCATTATCACCGTGGTATTCGTAGTGGGCGGGATTGGCTCGGGCATAGCGTCCGGAACTAGTCGCGCGGAGTTGGTTGGCCATTTTCTCCGCGGGCTGATCGGCATATCGCCGGGCGCGCTGCTCACCTTGATGGCGGCGGGGGTGAAACACTTGATATCCACGTCTGGGATTCTCGACACCATCATCTTCGCTGCCGCCAATCGGATTCAGGGCATGCCGCCGTTCTTCGCTTCCATGATGGTCTACATGCTGGCTCTGTTCATGAATTTCTTCATAACTTCCGCGTCGGCCAAATCCCTGATCATGATGCCGATACTGGCTCCGCTGTCCGACATCGTCGGGCTCACGAGGCAGGTCACGTGCCTTGCGTTCCAGTTTGGAGACGGGTTCAGCAACGAGATCTATCCGACTAATCCCATAACTTTGATATCCATCGGACTTGCAGGTGTGAGCTACCCCAAGTGGTTCAAGTGGACCGTATGGCTGCAACTCGCAGTGCTAGCCATTACCGTGGGGTTTCTCTTCATTGCCGTGGCCATCAACTTGGGACCGGTCTAGCCTGAGCTGACCTTCGAAGACTCATGGAGAAAGGATGGTGCAATGTGGCATGGGTGAAACACTGAAACTTGCGGGACTTGAATCCGCAGTTACGATCAATGTAGACGAGTATGGAGTTCCCCACATCTTTGCAGAGAGCGAGCATGACATGTTCATGGCGCAGGGGTACATGACTGCCCGCGATCGCCTTGTCCAGATGGAGCTGGCCCGAAGACGAGGCAAGGGCAGGCTTGCAGAGATAATGGGCCCCAAGCAGATAGGGTCTGACTGGCGCGTGTTGACCCTGGGAATTCTGCGGACTGCCCAGGCGCAGCTGGAGAGCTACCGCAGGGCGAATTCTCCGATGCTCGATATGCTGCAGACCTATGCAGATGGGGTGAATGCCTGGATCGAACAGTCCCGTTCAAACAACACGCTGCCTGCGTTCTTCAAGATGATGGGCTATGAGCCTGAGCCCTGGGCGGTGTTGGATTCCCTGGTGATGCAGGGCATGGTTACAGAGAACCTGGCCTTTCAGACGGGCCAACTCGAGCGGGCCGCCATCGCTGAGCGACTGGGAGAAGAGAAAGCCAACCAGCTGATGCCCGAGATGCATGTCAACCCGCAGACCCCCTGGGCGCCGGGTCCATATGGGGAGGACGCTCCGGTCGATGTCGAAACCCTACTGGACGCGTTGATATACTTCGGACCCGATCAGGGCGTGGGTGGTCTAGTCGCGGATCCGCCGCAGGGCGCGCCGCCCAACGCTATGGGCTGCGACTGCAGATGCTCGGGCTGGGGAGCTGGACCGGGAGCTGGACCGGGAGCTGGACCGGGAGCGAGCGCGAACCCCAGCGTGGACCACTGCTCGGGGGTCGGTGCCGACTGCGATGTATGGGGCGCAGCGTCTCTTCGGGACCACTCCGACCCGCACTTGGGCAACAGCAACAACTGGGTGGCGGGCGGGGCGCTGACGGATACGGGGAGGCCGTGCCTTGCGGGCGATCCGCACCTGGGCTTGACCATCCCGTCCATATGGCATGAGGTCCATCTCAAGTGCCGCACGATCCATGTCTACGGAGTAATATTCCCAGGAATTCCGGGGGTGATGATCGGGCATAACGAGAAGGCTGCCTGGAGCCCGACTAACGGCCAGAATGTGCAGGCCTTCTACTACCTTGAGAAAGTGGATCCCGCTCGCCCGGACCACTACTATCACAATGGGCAGTGGGTCAAGTTCGGCAAGTACAATGTTACGATCCCAGTCAGAGGACAGTCCCCCAAACAGGTCTCCATACCCTGGACTGTTCACGGACCGGTGATCAACAGATGTCTTCCCAAGATGCCGCCAATACCGCGAGGGGCTGTGGTCTCCCTTGCTTACACAGGGAACCTTCTGTCCGATCTGATGCGGGCCGTGTATGAGCTGGATAGGGCCCAAAGCGCCGATGGTGTGAAGCAGGCGCTTTCGCATTGGGGCAGTCCCGTCCAGAACTTCGCCTACGCTGCGTCAGACGGCGACTTCGGGATAATATCCGCAGGGTACTTCCCGGTCCTGAAATCCGGCAAGCCCTGGGAGCTGCTTCCCGGGACTGGCGAGGCCGACTGGGCCGGTTTCATCCCGCAGGGCAGGACGCCTGAAATACGCAATCCCGGGTGGGGCTACACGACCTCGTCCAACGAACGGCAGGTGGGCCCGGACTATCCGTACGTGATAGGGTCGAGCGACAACCGGTTCTGCGCCGGCTGGAGAAGCCGCGCCATCAACGAGTTCCTGAAGGATCCCGCCAACCATCCGCTGACCATGGAGAGCATCGCCGGCCTGCAGGCATGCAACTTCGACAGCCTGGCTGCGCAGGTGGCGCCGGTGCTCACAAGAGTAGTGCGCGGCGTGCCTCCTGTGTCTCGCGAGGCTACGGCCGCTGCAGGGATTCTGGAGCAGTGGGATTTCGTGATGCGAAAGGAGCAGGCAGCTCCGGCGATCTGGGACGCATTCCTAGTGTGCTACTTCAAGAATCTGTTCGAGCCGTGGTGGCGATGGTCGGGCCTGTCGGATCTCAAGCACTTCTCGCTAGACGGCATCCACCTTTCGTCTGCCGGATGGAAGGGCGCGATGCTTGCTGCTCTGGAGGCGATCAGCACCCCGACGCAGGAGTCGCAGGAGTCGCAAGAATTGCGGGTGTCGGCATCGGTCGGTGAGTCGGCGAAAAGTGCCCGGTCATGGCTATACGACCCCATTTGGGGCGAAGAACGCCAGCTTGAGCGCGTAATGCTGTTTTCCCTGATAGACGCGGTCGGGGCTTTGGAGAAGAAGATGGGATCGGACATGTCCAAGTGGCAGTGGGGCGAGGTGCATCACAGGCTGATTCCGTCCCTCCTGGAGAAGAAAGAGCTGGGCCGCGGCCCCTATCCTTCAGACGGAGGCGGGAGATGCCCCAATACGGCCGGAGGAGCGGAGCCTGCTGTCCACGGGCCCAGCTGGCGCATGGTGGTGAGCTTGACCGATCCGGTGAAGTCCTGGGCGGTGTATCCCGGCGGGCAGTCGGAGGACCCGAGTAGCCCGCACTATGACGACCAGCTCAAGCTGTGGCTTGACTACAAGTACAAAGACATCCATTTCGCGTTCGACCCTGTGAGTGTGCCCGGCGACTATATCAAGGAAGCGTTCACGATATCGCCGGTGAACTAGACTGTGCCGGGTCTTCTGACCCGTATTGCGGACAGCCTGCCAGGATCGCGTCAAAGTCCCATTTCGGGATCGGCCCAAGACGGGCAGAGTGCAGCGGCCCGTCTTCAGAGACTCCGTACGCGACCGTCCGCAACGGATGTATACGGATATAGGGGGAAGGACTTTGACGTGGCCCTGGGACAGCCTGCGGACCTGCCCTGGCGCCGCAGGCTGTATGCGTGCTATAGTGATGCTGTGAGATACTATAGGGTTGTGAAGTTGCCGTGAAGTAGTGTTCCTGTTGCTGACTCGGGATAGGGCGATTGGGTTGCTTCAGGCCAAGCGCGAACACCTGCATACAGAATTTGGCGTCAGTAGGATAGCGCTGTTCGGTTCGGTTGCGAGGAATGAGTCCGGCGGATCAAGTGATGTTGACATAGTGGTGGAATTCGACCAGCCAATAGGACTCTGATTCGTTGAGCTTGCGGATTACTTGGAGCAGCTCTTGGGCTACAGAGCCGACATCCTGATACCGGCGGGAATACAGGCTATCCGATCGCAGACAGTAGCCAATAGCATTAAGGAAGGTCTAGTCTATGTCTAGACGGTCGGACTGTGAACTCGTCAGCGACATTCGCCGCTGCACGCGTCAAGCGGTTTGAACGCGTCTAGACTTTCTGAACCGCTATCTGTCCGTCTTCTTCACCCTGCTGGCACTTGAATGTGCCTTGGATGACGCCGTCCTGCACAACGCATTGAAACTGGTACATGATAGAGCCCGCCTGTGACTGAAGTTGGAGCAGGAACACCAGCGTATTGCCTTGGACCTGCCCTTGAATGGGTCCGCCGCCCTGACCCGGAGGATCGAATCGGAGTTGCCCCTGCACTGCCGAACCGCTTTGCTGAAGCGCCAGGGTGACGTTTCCCACCGACCCGGCGCCGGGACCGCTTGCTATGCGGATCTGCCCCTTGTAATCTCCGGACAAATCGCCGGTCTGGCCCGGGGGCGTTACTGGGGGCACCATCGGCGGCGTTGTCGGAGGCGTTGTAGGCGGCATCGCCTGGGGCGTTGTCGGGTACAACGCTGCTCCGCCCGGAACCGCCGGTTGCGCTGCCGCCGCCTGCGGCAGTTTGTAGCCCCAGCGAGTGATGATGTCGGAATCGAGCCTGGGAAGCTCGGGGCTGCTCAGGCCCTCAGAGAACTCGGCCTCTATGTCCACGATGTAATGGGGTCTTTGTGTGTCCTTGCCGATGTTTTTCTGTGCCGTCTTAACCGCTTCTTCGAAGGTGGTCGACTTTCCGACTGCCGCTCCTCCTACGCACGTGGTTTCGACGGGAACCATCTGTCCGCTGGGCAGACGGATGATGGGGTAGGCATGCCTCGGTATGAGTATCAGGTAAGCCCGCAGGCCGACCGCCTCGCATACAGAGCCGTAGGTTATGGCGAGATCAACGCAGGTGCCGGCTTTGTCGCGAAGCACGTCTCTGGGGAACTTCACGTCCTGCGCGAATGAGTAGTCGGTCTCGCCCGACGACGGCGTCTGATAGGAGATTCCATGGGCTACCTCCATGTCGAAGAGCGCCTTCATGAACTGAAGCGCCGATTCATCATCAATCGCGGCGCCCGCGCCGCCGGCGGCCTGGCTAACCAGACCGGCGAAGGCCTTCACGGGTTCGTCCACTTTCGTGAACCACGCGGCCAGAAGGGGAACGTTCGACATCATATCGTGCCAGGAGCCTGTCTGCTCTTCAGGCAGGAGGTTCGAAGTCTCGAATTGGTTGATCCCGAGCATGCTGATGCGTCGAGTCTCAGAGTCGGTGTAGGCATGCCCGGATTCGTCTTTGTAGGAGAAGCGCACACTGACGTCTACCGGGGTCGAGCTCCGAAGTTCGGCTACCTTGGACGATATGATGGGGTAGTAGAGGTCTACTACTGTGCCGCCCGGCGGGATGATGGAGTAGCGGCCGGCGGGACTCCAGTCTGAGTATTCGCCGAGCTTGTAGCTGATCTCCATATCCTGTATATTGCTCTGGCCCACGTTCGTCACGGCTGTTCGAGCCACCCAGCTGGAACCATCGGTGATCTCGCTCTTGCCGTAGGCTTTGTAGGTGGCGGACATCAAGCGCGGCTTGACTTTGGTGTCGATGTCCATCTCCGGCGCGCCGGGGGCAGCAGGTATCGGAAGCGAATACGAGATGATCCCCGAGTCCGGCGAATACCTAGCGGACATCGCCCCGGCCGGAAGCTGGATGTGGTAGCGCGAGAACATGAAATACCCGCTCAAGGGTGTGAGCTCGCAGAGGACGATATGGGACGGATCCTGCCAGACGAGTTCCAGATTCCGGCCTACTGAGGACTCCCATGCTCTCCGGCGGTATACCGATGCTCCGCGCAGTGTCCCGCTCATGATGATGCTGTTAGCGGCATCGTCGTACCTGGCATCGGCGTTGTCGAGGATAACCCCTGCGCGCCCTGTGATCGTGTCGCGTAGCAGGATGTAAGGGCTGGGAAACATCGACTTGACCTGCATGTAGTCGGCGTTGGTCGGGAACCGGCACGTCATCGATATGTTGAGATCACCCTTTTTGTCGATGACTCCCTCGCCATTCACTCGAACAATGCGGAAATCCGGGATCGCTTGGGCGTAGGCTGCGTAAGGGAAGGCCGCTGCGAGACAGATGGTCGCCAGGGACACAATCACCACTATCGACAGAACAGCCGCATGGCGCTTCAAATGAGCACTCCCCCAATGCATTATCCTTCGGCCGACAGCCTGGCTCGGATGAATGGACGGCCCAGGCTGTACGGCTTGATTATACCATATGTCGGGCAATTGCAAACATGTTAGCCAAACAATGCCGATGCCTTTGAGCTGGTCGTGCGGCGAAGCCGTCACATGGGAGTCGCGGGAAGACAGTACGATCCGCTATTCGTTCGAAACCCCAAGGGCATTGCCAGATCCGCTCAGCCCTCGACCGGAGAAGAGTAGAGGATACGAGCGGTGGGCAGAGAATACAGCCTGTGGTTCTGGTTATCTCGGTTCGGATTGAGAGGGGCACGGTATATGAAGGACCAGGCGCTACGGGAAAAGACGATAGAGATTAGCCGCCTTACGCTATCTAGGGGACTGACCATCGGCACCAGCGGGAATGTGAGCGCTCGGTGCGAGGATGGCGTGAGCTTCCTGATCACGCCGTCCGGCATGGACTACGACGCGATTGTCCCCGATGACATTGTCGAGGTGGATATCGACACCGGCGGGAGGACGGGGAGACGGGTTCCATCGATCGAGACTGGCCTTCACCGCAAGATATACATGGCTCGGCCTGATGTTGGCGCGATCGTCCATGTTCATCCGCCTCTGGCAACTGGACTGGCTGTCGCGAGGCGCCCCTTGCCGGTGATAGCGGATATGTGTGCCTTGGCCTTCGGCGGGCAGGTCGAGGTGGCTGAGTATGGCACGTCCGGAAGCACGGAGTTGGCTGATAATGTGGTGCGAGCTCTCGGGAGTCGAAACGCGGTCCTCATGGCCAACCATGGATCGATAGGTGTTGGAAATGACCTTGATCAGGCGCTTTTCATCGGTGATCTGCTTGAGAAGATGTGTCTGACCTACTACTTCGCCACCATTGCAGGCGGTGCAGTGGCGATCACCGATGAGGCGATCAACATTCTGAAAAGCGGTGTCGGAAGGACATACGGGCAGCCGGGAGAGGGTTAGGCACTGCGTGCGCAGACGGATTTCTGCGAGAATGGCTGCTGCGGGAAAGGGGAGAGTGCCTCCTGTGAGAGCGCTGGTTTTTGACGCCGACCTCGCTGCCCTGAAGGTAGCGGACTTGCCCATCCCAACGCGGGAGAAGGGGCAGGCGCTGATACGCGTTGCCCTTGCGGGGATCTGCGATACCGATGTCGAGGTGACCCGGGGTTATCTGGCCTATACGGGGATCATGGGCCACGAATTCGTGGGCAGGGTCGAGGACGCTGACGATGCCGGTCTGATCGGAAAACGCGTCGTGGGAGAGATCAACATAAGCTGCGGCGAGTGTCGAATGTGCCAAAGCGGCAACCCTCGCCATTGCGATAATGTCAAAGCTATGGGCATAAATGGCTGGCCGGGCTGCTTTGCAGACTATGTCGTCTTGCCTGAGCGGAATCTCCACATTGTGCCGGATTCAGTCACTGACCGGCAGGCGGTCTTCGCGGAACCCTTGGCGGCTGGGCTGGAAGTCGCAGAGCAGGTCCATATTCGGCCTACTGACATGGTCGCGGTGATCGGCGACGGCAAACTGGGTCTCCTGACAGCTCAGGCCATACACGCCTCTGGGCATCGCGTTGTAGTGCTGGGCAAGCACCTGGAGAAACTAGGGATTGCGAAGAGCATGGGCATGGAGGCGGCGGTCGCATCGGATTACGCTGGGAGGGTGGATGTTGCGGTCGACTGCACCGGCAGCCCATCGGGGATGGAAACCGCCATGGCAATCGTGCGTCCCAAGGGGGTCATTGTGCTGAAAAGCACCTTTCACGAGGGCGCTCCCATCAACCTTACACCCATAGTGCGCAAGGAGATCGCCTGCATAGGCTCGCGGTGTGGCCCATTCCCGCCTGCGCTGCGACTCCTCGAGATGGGGGCGGTCGCGACTGAACCGCTTATCGACGCGGTTTTCCCTGCCGATGAGGCAATCCGCGCGTTCGAAAGAGCGCGCTCCCACGGGAGCTTGAAGATACTGATTGACTTCGGAGCCGGCCTATGAGCGGCAGGGAGGAGGGGCTGCAAGAGGCGTCGAATTGTGAGTTGCCGAACTGGCGGGGATGGCCAGATAGGGCCATATCGCACAACAATCAATTTGCAGGAGGGAGTTCGAGAGATGAGAAAGGCCAGGAAGTTTTCAGTGCTGCTCGGCATCGCCTTGATTGCGGCAATGGTAATGGGGATCGGCGCATCGGGCGTGGGCACCGCCGCGGCCAAGCCCAGGATGGCTATTGTGTTCGCCACAGGCGGGCTCGGCGACAAGTCGTTTAACGACTCTGCCTACGATGGCATGAAGCGCGCAGAAAAAGAACTGGGAATAGAGTTCGACAAGGTCGAACCCCAGGCTGTAGCCGAGTACGAGAGTCTCTTGACGCGCTTCGCCCAGACACGCAAGTACGATCTCATCATATCCATCGGTTTCGACCAGGCAGACGCGCTTCAGACTGTGTCGGCCAGGTTCCCCAATCAGAAGTTCGCCATCGTGGACACAGTAGTCGATGCGCCCAACGTGGCATCCTACGCGTACAGGGAGGCTGAGCGCGGGTTCGTGGTCGGCGCAATAGCGGGGCTCATGACTGCCAAGAAGGGCGATCCTCGGATCGTTGCCGACAAGCAGATCGTCGGAGTCATCGGAGGTATGGATATTCCGCTTATCCGCGCCAACGTCGCCGGATATATTGCCGGCGCCCGGTACGCAAACCCCAAGGTTCAGGTGAAACATGCGTATGTGGGCCACTGGGCCGACCCGGCCAAGTGCAAAGAGATGGCCAACGCCATGCTGGACGAGGGCGTCGATGTGCTGTGGCTTGCTGCCGGTCGTTCAGGACTCGGCGGGATCAAGGCGGCAGAGGAGCGTAACCGCTACGCTATCGGGGCCGACTCCGACCAGGGCTATCTTGCGCCGAACAATATACTTACTAATGGAATGAAGCTTGTGGACAACACGGTGTACATGGCCATAGACGCCGTGCTGAAGGGGAAGTTTACACCTGGCGTCAACCTGCTTGGGCTGTCGGAGGGCGCGCTTGGCTACTCCAGGAACCTGGTGCCGGCCGACATAATCGCGCAGGTCGATAAGCTCGCTGCGAAGGTAGCGTCTGGCGAGCTCAAGGTGCCCGATGACATCGACAAGGTTGAGCCCTGGTTGAAGGCACTCGGTAAGCAGTGACTAGCAGTCTGCAGTTGCAGCATGGTTGCTGCGTGGTCGCTGCGCCGCGGCAGTTGATGGCACCAGGCAGCGTGTTGCGGCATTAGCTCGACGCATGCAGGCGGGGGGATGCTCTCCCCCTGCCTTGCTAGGTTGTGGTTGAAAAGGGGTTCGCCGTGCGATGTATGCTGTTCGAATGGAGAACATCACTAAACGCTTTGGAAGCGTTGCGGCTAACGACGGAGTGTGTTTCGCCGCGCTTCCGGGCGAAATCCATTGTCTGTTGGGCGAGAACGGTGCGGGGAAGAGCACGCTGATGCGGATCTTGTTCGGGCTCTACCGCGCCGACTCCGGCTCCATATACGTAAACGATCGACCGGCGCAGATCGCGGGGCCTCGCGATGCGATCTCGCTCGGCATCGGAATGGTGCACCAACACTTCATGCTGGCTGAGCGTCTCACCGTTGCCGAGAACATAGTCGCCGGATGTGAACCGCGGCGACGCGGCCTGCTCGACCGGGAATGCGCGCGCCGGCGCATCCGGGAGGTCTCGGAGCGCTACGGCCTGGCCGTCGACCCGGACGCTGTGGTAGAAGACATATCCGTTGGGCAGCAGCAGAGAGTGGAGATAGTCAAGGCCCTCATGAGGGGGGCGCGTACGCTCATCCTGGACGAGCCGACTGCGGTGCTCACGCCCCCTGAGGTGGACGAACTATTCACCGTTATGCGAGCTCTTAGGGAATCCGGGACGGCCATCGTATTCATCACGCACAAGCTCAAGGAGACCATGGAGATCTCCGACCGAGTGACCGTGCTGCGCGACGGCAAGACCATCGGCACTGTATGCACTGCCGATGCTACACCCGACAGTCTGGTCGAGATGATGGTGGGGCGCAGTCTTCCCGTGCATGACGATGAGCGGACACCGCCGAGGCAAGCGGTTTTGCTTGAGCTCAGGGACGTATCGGTGGCCGGAAGGAAAGGAGGTCGCGCGCGGCTTTCCGGTGTGAGTTTGGCCGTGAGGAGCGGCGAGGTGCTGGGCATCGCCGGCGTTGACGGCAATGGCCAGCTGGAACTTGAGGAAGTGGTGACCGGGCTGCGCAGGCCGGGCAAGGGCAAGATCGCCTTGACCGGACAGGATGTGACCGGCCTCGACACCGGAGGGATCAGGGACAGAGGCGTTGCCTACATTCCTTCCGACAGGCTGAAGCGGGGGATGGTCGATTCGTTCAGCCTGGCTCGAAACTCAGTGCTGGGCACGCATCGCTGCGCGGATTTCAGTCGACGCGGGCTGCTCCTCGAAAATGCGGTGCGTGAACACGCTCGGAGCATCGTCGCCGAGTACGATGTGCGTGCTGAGTCCATCGATCAGCCTATGGGTTCACTGTCGGGAGGAAACCAACAGAAAATGCTGGTCGGACGCGAGCTGGCCCGTCCCCATAGCGTCGTGGTGGCGGCGCAGCCCACACGTGGACTGGACGTTGGAGCTACCCACTACATCAGGGAGCAGATCCTCGCCAGCCGCAACCGGGGAAAGGCGGTCCTCCTCATATCCGCGGAGCTTGACGAGGTGCTTGAGCTGTCTGACAGGATAGCCGTTATCTATGAAGGCCGAATAGTGGACGTGCGTCCGGCCAGTCAATTCACCGAGCGCGAGCTCGGGCTGCTAATGACCGGACAGAGGAACGAGGTGTGACCGATGGGCCTTCGAGGGGATGTATCAAGGTTCGCGTACTCAGCCATCGCGGTGCTGTTGGCGCTGGTGATAGGGGCTGTTCTGATCGGGACTTCCGGCTACAGTGTTAAAGAGGCATACTCCAACCTCTTGATGGGGGCTTTCGGAGGAGTATACAGCCTCGCAACTACCGTGGTGATGTCGACTCCTCTGCTCTTTACAGGGCTTGCAGTGGCGCTTGCGTTCCAGTGCGGCCTGTTCAACGTGGGGGCTGAGGGGCAGCTCTATGTGGGCGCACTAGCATCTGCCGTGGTTGCATTGGCGCTTTCCGGGCTGCCGCCGGCGTTTCGCGTGATCATCGCGCTTACGGCGGGGGCGGGCGCCGGCGCTGCGCTGGGCTTTCTGCCCGGGTATCTCAAGGCCAAGATAGGCGCGCATGAGGTCGTCACCACGATCATGCTCAACTACATAGCCATATCTCTCACAACGTTCCTGGTAAAGACCTACTTCAGAGACCCTGGCCCGGTAGACCAGACTGTATTGCTCCCGCCAGGCTCCAGGCTGCCTGAGCTCGTGCCTGGGACCCGCGTCTCGCTTGGCATAGTCATAGGCATTCTCGCCGTCGCGCTTCTCGACCGGGTGATGCGAAGGAGCGTGCTGGGCTACGAGATACAGGCTGTGGGGCAAAACCCGCATGCCGCTGAGTACGGCGGAGTGAATGTGGCCGCAAGAACGGTTCAGGCCATGATGATCAGCGGAGCCGTTGCGGGCCTTGCCGGATCAGTGGAGTCCATGGGGACGCTGTACAGGTTCATCCCCTATTTCTCACCCGGCTACGGCTTCACCGGGATCGCGGTGGCCGTCATTGCGGGCAAGAGTATGTGGGCGGTCATCCCTGCGGCTTTTCTCTTCGGGGCGCTGCAGTCGGGCGGCCAGTCTATGCAGCTTTTCGCGGGGATACCAATGGAGCTGATGACCATGGTGCAGGGATTGGTGATACTGTTCGTGGCTGCGCCCGCGCTCGGGAGCATGCTCCTCAAATCGCGGAGTCGTTTGTCGGAGAAAGGCGGAGGGCGGGCATGAGCGGGTTTGCAGATGTGGTGTTCAATATCAATAACCTCACGGCAACAATCAGGATGGCCACCCCCATTGCCCTGGCTGCGATGGGCGGGGCGTTTTCCGAGAGGTCCGGAGTGGTCAACATCGGGCTCGAAGGCATGATGCTGGCGGGAGCGTTCTGCGGGGTGCTCGGATCGCACTTCACAGGCAGTCCGTGGCTGGGGATTCTGCTGGCGGTGGCCGGCGGGGGGGTCATCGGCGCCATCCTTGCGGTGTTTGCCATTCGGCTTAAGGCGGACCACGTTGTCACAGGCGTTGGGATAAACATCTTGGCTTCAGGCGCCACCACGTGGCTGATGCAGGCCATATGGAAGCGCAAGGGCGCTACCGACATGGTCGCCGGCCTCGGAACGTGGTCAGTGCCCGGGTTGCGCGACATACCGGTGCTCGGGACCATTCTGGGTGTGCATTCGCCCCTGGTCTATATAGGTCTGGCCCTGATTGCGCTGGGCTGGGTGGTGATGTTCAGGACGCCCCTCGGGCTTCGCATAAGGATGACGGGCGAGCACCCGGAGGCCGCCGATACCGTTGGCATAAACGTGCGCGCAGTACAGTACTTCTGCGTGATCCTCAGCGGATGCCTGGCCGGGCTGGGCGGGGCTTACCTGTCGCTGGCCCAGCTCAACTGGTTCAGCAAGGACATGTCGGCCGGGCGCGGCTACATGGCCTTGGCGGCATGCATATTCGGCGGCTGGAATCCCCTCGGCGGCCTGGGCGCCAGCTTCCTGTTCTCGTTCACCGACGCCATACAGATGCGCATGCAGACAGCTCAGATACCGCTTGCTGTGGAGATCATACAGATGATCCCCTACATCCTCACTATCCTGATCCTGGCAGGCGCAGTCGTCCGGTCGAGGCCGCCCGCGGCCCTGGGGAAGCATTATGAGTCGGGGCATGGGAGGTAGGGCGGGTGGCGGCGTGGGCGCACCTTCGTCTCAGACATCCCAAACGTCCCAGATCCCAGATCTGCACGCGACCGCCGGCAACGGATGTACACAGCCGTAAGCTGGCGGGTTGTTGCGACAACCAAGTTTGGCTGGCCTTTAGGATTCGCTGGTTTTCGAGGCGCTTTTATCTCTATGTGCAGCGAATCGCAGCAATGGTTGGTGCATAACTGAGTGTATGGTCGCATGAACCTCGGACGGTCGGAGAATCTAAGGTCTGCCGCGGCGGCCGCCCAGGTTTTGAGGCTGGGAAACGGGATGTTTCTCCATACAATACCGTAGTGTGCTAGTCGCAATGGGTTGATATGTAAAACCAACTCACCCTAGTTCGCTCTACGCACCTATACGCTCGATCATGCATCACCCATCGCTGTGAAACCTGGCAGATAGGCGAAAACCCGCCTCGAAATCGGGCAGATAGTAGTTATGCCGAACGACAGGAGTGAGAAGACATGAACATGACGGACTTGACGACGGACTTGACGGCGGACCTAACATCCGATGCGGCCAAGGCTCTTCGGGGGCTTCTGGCCGTAGCCCGGCTGAAACCGCATGATATCGTGGTAGTTGGGTGCAGCACCAGCGAGATCATGGGCGAGAGGATCGGATCCGCGTCCAGCGCCGATGTTGCCGAGGCGATAATGTCGGGGCTCTTGCCCATCATTCGCGAGAACCAGTTGTACCTCGCTGTTCAATGCTGCGAGCATCTCAACAGGGCGCTCGTGGTTGAGCGTGAATGCGCCGACCGCTACGGGCTGGAACTGGTGACGGTGATCCCGCAGCTGAAGGCGGGCGGAGCGCTGGCGGCGGCCGCCATGAAGGATTACCTCGACCCCGTAGTGGTGGAGAGCATCGCAGCTCACGCGGGGATGGACATTGGAGATACTTTCATCGGCATGCATCTGAAGCGGGTGGCTGTGCCGGTGAGGCTGGACATCTCCAAGATAGGCGATGCCCATCTCACCTTGGCGCGCACTAGGCCCAAGCTCATCGGGGGCGAGAGGGCTCTGTATCCCAAAAGCTAGAACTCCGCCCCATCGCCGTTGCCGCTTCCACGTCTATGCCCGATGGGGCTTTGGCGGCGAGGCTCTCCAGTATGTCGGCAGCTCCCTGCGGGGGGCTGCTTCGGTCGTCCGGAATCAGATGAACCGATGCCCTTCCGATTCCCTCCAGCGCTGCAGCCTGCAGCACTGCGATCCCCTCATCTATGCCCGTGCGGATAATGGGAATGTATCTATAAAAATACTTGGCAAGTGGGAAGGAATGGCCCTGACAACGACGAACGATATAGACCAGTCGACTGTGTATACCGTATACAAGGATACAGTATTCGGAGTTTGTGTAGTCATGAGGTGGTTTATCGATGACAGCGCCTATGGCCTCCTTTGATCTTGCCAATGCCAGAACAATCAGGGAGCTCGTCCACGAGACTCTCAGGCAGGCCATCTTCGACGGCGAGCTGAAAGATGGCGACCGGCTGGTAGAGAAGGAGTTGGCCCAGCGGTTGGGAGTCAGCCGAACGCCTGTCCGTGAGGCCATAAGGAAACTGGAATCAGAGGGCTTGATCGAGTATCTGCCGCGCAAGTACGTTGTTGTCCGCGGCATCACGCCGGAAATGGCCATAGAGATCTACGCCATCCGCGAGGCGCTGGAAGTGGCGGCAATCCCTTTCGTGATACAGAACATCACGGCAGAGGAGACATCTATGCTGCACGACCTGGTAGCACAGATGAGGCGATTGACCGCCCAGGGCAGCGTGGACGAGCTCCTCAAGGTGGCCAGGGAGTTCAACGACACGCTCATCGCATCGTCGCGAATGCCGCACTTGATTAAGCTGATCGGCACCTACCAGGAATACCAGGCCACGTTCAGGCGGGTGACCTTGTCTAGGGAACTCCGGAAACCTTCTGCGTTGCAGGAGCACGAGGCGATTCTGCAGGCAGTTGACGAAAAAGACGCCGCGCGCGCGGAACAGCTGATGCGTCAGCACTTGAGAGCCGCCCGTGAGGAGTACCTGGCTGCCCTCGGATAGGAGGAAAAGGTATGGGTAGCAGCAGTATTGCGGGGAAGATCATAGCCGCGCATCTCGCGGAAGGCCGCATGGCGCCCGGAGAGGAGATCGCCATCAGGATCGATCAGACTCTCACCCAGGACGCCACAGGTACCATGGCGTACCTCGAATTCGAGGCTATGGACGTGCCGCGGGTCAAGACTGAGCTGTCGGTGAGCTATGTGGACCACAACACACTGCAGACGGGTTTCGAGAACGCGGACGATCACAGATTCCTTCAGACCGCCGCGGCCAAGTTCGGCGTGAGGTTCTCTCGTGCCGGCAACGGCATCTGTCACCAGGTTCATCTGGAGAGGTTCGCTGCGCCGGGCAAGACTGTGCTCGGCTCAGACAGCCACACTCCCACCGCGGGCGGAATAGGGGCGCTCGCAATCGGAGCCGGCGGACTGGACGTCGCCATGGCGATGGCAGGATTTCCGTTCCATCTGCTGATGCCCGAGGTGATGAACGTTAGGCTCCGCGGCAAGCTTGCGCCGTGGACGTCGGCTAAGGACGTGATACTCGAGGTCCTGCGAATGCTCTCGGTCAGGGGAGGGCTGAACAAGATCATGGAGTACAGCGGCGATGGAGTGGATTGCCTCACTGTTCCCGAACGGGCCACCATAGCCAACATGGGAGCGGAGCTGGGCGCCACTACATCGCTGTTTCCAAGCGACGACGCGACCCGTCGATTCCTGCGGGCACAGGGCCGAGAGCGCGACTTCGTCCCGCTTTCGGCAGACCCCGATGCGGTCTATGATGGAGCGCTCGACGTCCGTCTGGACCGTCTGGAGCCTCTCATCGCCCTGCCTCACAGTCCGGATAACGTGGCGCCGGTTTCGGAGGTTCGGGGCATACAAGTGGATCAGGTGTTCATCGGCAGTTGCACCAATTCGTCAGTCGCCGACCTTACGAAAGTGGCGGCGATACTCAGGGGCAAAACCGTTGCGCCCAACGTCAGTCTGGTTATCGCGCCCGGCTCGCGCCAAGTGCTGCAGGCGATCGCGAGGAGCGGCGCGCTGTCGGACCTTGTCGCGGCGGGGGCGCGTATACTCGAATGCGCATGCGGCCCGTGTGTGGGCGTGGGACAGTCTCCGGTATCCTCCGGCGTGTCGCTTCGGACTTCCAACCGCAACTTCGAGGGCAGGAGCGGAACCCAAGACGCCCAGGTCTACCTGGTCGGCGCGGAAACAGCAGCGGCCTCTGCAATCGCCGGCGTCATCGCCGACCCAAGAGAGCTCGGCGCTCCTGTTCGATCGACTACGCCCGATTCGCTTCCTATCGACGACTCCATGATCATACTGCCTCCTGAAGACGGGAGCGATATAGACATAGTTAGGGGACCTAACATCAAGCCGCTTCCGAAGGCGCGTCTGCTGCCCGCGGATATCCGGGGCACGGTGCTGCTGAAGGTGGGCGACAACATCACTACCGACCACATCATGCCCGCCGGCGCGAAGGTGCTGCCGCTGCGTTCCAACATACCGGAGATCTCGAAGCACTGCTTCGAGGCTGTGGATCCCTCATTCTACAACAGGGCTCGCGCTGCGGGCGGCGGGTTCATCGTCGGAGGCGCCAACTACGGGCAGGGCTCCAGCAGGGAGCATGCCGCGTTGGCGCCTCTGTTCTTGGGTGTGAAGGCAGTGATCGCCAAGTCCTTCGCCCGCATACACCGGGAGAACCTCATCAACTTCGGGATACTCCCGCTCACATTCCGTTCGCCTGAAGGGTATGATTCGGTGGAATTCGGCCATGAGCTGGTACTAGCGTGCGCGGCGGAGCAGATTCTCCGGGACGTGATTGTGGTGACCGATATGACCAGCGGTCGGATGATTGAGCTCGAACACAATCTGTCTGGCCGGCAGAGGGAAGTGATTCTGGCAGGAGGTTTGCTGAACTGGGCAGGTGCAGGCGCGTGTACGATCCGTCTTGCTGGGCTACCAAATGAACGGGGGGATAACAGTGAACACCATGTCATGTAGGCGGTTTGCGAAGCTGGTTGTCGCGATCTCGATGGCGCTAACGTGTTGCGTACTTGGCGGCGTGGTCAGCAACGCTGCGGAGAAAACCTATCCCAACAGGGCATTTGAGTTCATAGCCCCTGCCGGGCCAGGAGGCGGTTGGGATACCACTATCAGGATGGTTGCCAGAGTGCTGGGTGAGCAGCGCATAATCACGCAGCCGATGCCGGTGATGAACAAGCCGGGCGGAGGCGGAGGCGTGGCGCTGGCCTATCTGCAGACGAAAAAGGGAGACCCGTATGAGGTTGCAGTGTACTCTCCTCCATTGCTGCTGATACGGTTGACCGGCCAGACTGAGCTAAGCTACAAAGACGTAACGCCCATCGCCAGACTGATTTGCGACTACGGGGCATTTGCGGTGCCGAAGAACTCGCCGTACAACACGATCAACGATGTGATGGATGCGCTCAAGAAGAACCCCAAGAGCGTGAAGATCGCGGGCACATCGTCTCCCGGAAGCATGGACCACATTCAGTTCCTACAGGCGGCCAAGGTGGCCGGCGTGACGAACATCCGGTCGATTCAGTACATTCCTTTCCAGGGCGGCGAGGGCTTAGCGGCTCTCATGGGAGGCCACGTAGACATGCTGACCACGGGAATGGCCGAAACGGTGGGCCCGATGGAGAGCGGCGACATCCGTGTGCTCGCGATCACTGCTCCGGCGCGAATCAAGGAAGGCCCGATGGCCAAAGTCCCAACGCTGCGGGAGCTTGGCATCGCAACGGACTTCGTGAACTGGCGAGGTCTTTTCGGCCCTCCCGGAATGCCCGATTACGCAGTGGAGTACCTCAGCAATGCCTTGGCCCAGATGGTTCAGACGTCCCAATGGAAGGAGATCTGCGCCAGAAACGGCTGGGCTGAGGCCTTCCTGGGACCGAAGGAATTCGGGCAGTTCCTGGAGACCACCAACCAAGAGTATAGGTCTCTGCTGGAGGACGTAGGCTTGCTCGCCGCCAAGTAACCGGTGGCTAACCGCAGGCAGTTTCGGATATCGATCGGGAAAGCAAAGCCCGCTCGAGCAGATGCGATCAGACAGAAGGCGCCCTGTGAGACAGCTGCTTCGGTTGTCTCACAGGGCATGCAGGATAATCGGGTACTTCGATCCGGGGGGTGCGAAAATGAGCGGCGACTTCACAGTGGGGGCCCTGGCTGTGTTGATCGGCGTAGCCTACTCCGTTCAGGCGCTCCGACTGCCAAGAGCCATGATCGGCAACCCGTGGGCTCCCACGTACTTCCCACTTGGCATCGGGGTGATCATGACGATTCTCGGCGCGGCGCTGTGCTTGCGCAATCTGCACAGGCGCAAACCGGCCGAACAGGCTGAGAACCAGGCGACCCAGGCCCATGACAAGCCGGCGGTGGACAAGGAGTTTCCGAGGCTGGCCCTGTGCACCATCGGTCTGTGCATCCTGTACGCCGTGATCTTCAGCAGACTGGGATTCATCGTCTCTACTCTTCTGTTTCTAGGAGCGATGCTATTCCTAGTGAACGGGAAGCGGGGGTGGGTTGCCAACATCCTGGTTTCGGTCGTCTTCACATTCGGCACTTGGCTCACATTCGAGCGCTTGCTGATGATACATCTGCCGT